>OGZW01001539.1_pt1 | contig 18682 bp, 10 predicted proteins | sample 1577001 | NCBI WGS metagenome assembly OGZW01 (sample SAMEA3541519, study PRJEB24748) | human gut metagenome | biome: human gut; feature: human-associated habitat; material: faeces | place: China | collected 2012 | reverse complement strand
GCCCATTGCTTCAAATGTGTTGATGTGATGAATTCCATAGATTACCTATATTGAGACTAGATATTGATGAACAAATATACAACTTCTTTTTGACCCAATACACAAAACATTGAAAAGATGTCGCAAATTTTTCTCAACATACTCGACAAAAGAGATTGGAACAACAGCGTTGACCAAATTCAAAAACTCACCGAAAGCCCCATAAAATCAACTAGGGAATATCCGTTTACGCTTTCATGGTCTCACTATTTGATATTAATGCGCATTGAATCTGATGAAGAACGCAGATTTTACGAAATTGAGTCTCAGAAACAAAATTGGAGTGTACGTCAATTGCAGCGGCAATATAATTCAAGCCTGTATGAGCGTTTGGCTCTCAGCAAAGACAAAGATTCAGTCTTGCGTTTAGCACAAGAGGGGCAAACGATCAATAAACCAGATGACATCATAAAGAATCCTTTAACGCTTTTTAGTAATCATTGTTCTATAATATATACAAAGAACTATGGACAATTTGTAATGTTCTAAATTATATCGAACTCACGTTAGTTTAGATGCGGGAGATTCAAAAACGCTGCAAATTCGAGGGGCGAAAGTGACTGGTTTATGTGCAATTACGATTTTCCCGGAGTCAAGAATATAAAACGAATGGATAAAAAATATTACTACGGTATACTTCTTGCATTTTTAAACTTCATCTACCCTCCCATCATTTTTCCCATCATGAAAAGACTTGTTATTTATAATCTTTTGGCAACATTCCGAACTTCTCTTTAAAACATTTTGCAAAATGGGAAGAAGAAGCAAAGCCTAACCGTTCTGCTGCCTCAGCTATGCGAACACCATTTGCAATTAATTCAGCTGCTTTGTTTAAGCGGAAGTTCTTCACATAGTTATTAGGAGGCATACCAAACAAACCTTTCATCTTCCGGTAAAGATTAGAATGACTCATATTCATTTGATCTGCCAATATATCAATTGAATAATTTTCATTAATAACCTGCTCCGATAAAATTGCATTGATCTTGTCTATAAATTCTACATCTTTTTGAGAAATAGCAAAATCCGAAAGTGAAGAAGATGAACCAATTGTGATGTCCGTCATCTGTTTATGAAACGCCAATCGCAGTTTTAATAAATTCTCGATCTGTTTATAGAGCTGCTTAACAGAAAACGGTTTCTCAAGATATACATCAGCACCACTTTCAAGTCCTTCCACTTTAGATTCCAATGTCGTTTTTGCAGTCAGCAAAATAACAGGAATATGAGAATAAGCCATATCGGATTTTACATGATTACAAAGTTCAAGTCCATCCATTTCAGGCATCATAACATCACTGACAATAACATCCACACTCTGGCGTGTGAGTATTTCCAATGCTTCTTTTCCATTACCGGCACGTATCACCCTAAACCAAGTACTTAAAGCTTCCCGAGTTAGATTTAACAATTCAAGATTATCCTCCACCAATAAAACAGTGAATCTCCTATTAGCAAATTCAGAAACAGAAGTCACCTCTTCTCCAACATCTACAGCATCCGTTTCAGTCAATTCATCAGATACATCTTCTGTTTCTACAGTTCCCAATGGTAAAGATAATACAAATGAAGCACCGCCCTCGGAACTATTTTCCAGAAACAAACTTCCATGATGGGCTTCTGCCAAAGACCTTGCAAATGCCAAACCAATCCCAGTACCCTTAGATGATGCCACAGGATCATCAGGCAATTGATAAAAAGCTTGAAATATTTTATCGCGTTGGTCCTCCGGAATACCGGGACCATCATCAGTGACCTCTATCCTCACCTCGTCATCTACTGATAATACCTTCAATTCAATTCTGGATTTCGCATATTTCATCGCATTCCCTATCAAATTTACCAGAATCTTACTCATCTTTTCCGAATCAATCATCATGTTAATCTCTTCATGAGGCAAACAAAGATGTAATGTCAGTCCTCTCAACTCCGCAGAACCGCAGAATTGATTAAAAATATCACTGACCAATGCATTAACATTGCATTTCTTCAAATTCAACTGCAAAGCACTACTTTCCAACTTCTGAAAATCAAGTAACTGATTGATGATTCCCAATAGATAATCTACATTCTTTTCTATTACAGAAATATACTTATTCTCTTTCCCTTTGATTTCCTCTTCTCTCAATTTCTCCAACGGCAAACGAATCAAACTTAGCGGAGTTCGTATTTCATGTACCAAATTAATAAAGAAATTGATTTTCGATTTATACATTTCTTTTTCTTTGGTAGTCTGATACTCCTCCATCCGACGTTTATACTTACGCCTGACATACAAATTCCAACGCCAACCAAGAAATACGATAGCAGCAAGTAACAACAATGCATATACCACATAAGCAATAGTAGTCCGCCACCAGGGAGGAGTAACCACAATCCATAAAGAAATTGCCTTTTCAGTCCAATAATGGTCATTATTTGAACCACGAACCAAAAACTCATATTCTCCCGGAGGAAGGTTGGTATAGGAAGCTGTATTATTAGAAGAGTTGTTAATCCATTCCTTATCTACTCCGTTCAAGATATACGCATAACGATTTCTAAGAGGATCTTCATAGCTAAGTATCGCAAAACGAATTGTAAAACTGTTATTCTCATAAGGTAATTTTATTTTATCAACAGTATAAAAAGGCTTATCCAACCGGAGCAACCGCCTCACTTCCCGCTCATTATTCAAATTAGGGAAACTGATATTTATAACATAAACAGGAGGAAGATAGGTGTTATCTGTAAATTCTTTCGGTTCAAAAACATTAAATCCGTTCACTCCTCCAAAATACATCTTTCCAGTCGATGAAGCTAATGAAGATTGCGCTGTGAACTGATTCCCCTGCAAACCGTCATTTATAGTAAAAAGACAGTTCTTATTCTTATCTGCAGGATTAAACTGATATAACCCGGAATTACAGGAAATCCAAAAGTTGCCGGCCAGATCCTGCTCTATCGAATAAATAACCTTATCCGGTAACCATATATTTTCCGGATCAAAATCAACAAAAGTTTCTGTTTCTTTGGAAAAAGAGCATAATCCTCCACCATTGGTCCCAAACCACATCGTACCTTTCCTATCTTCAAATAATGTTATCACGGAGTTACTCGTAATAGTAGTCAGGTCCTCCCGGATATGTTCAAAATGTTTCCACTCTTCACCAACTGTATTATAACAGAAAACGCCGCGATTTGAAGTCGCAATCCAAAGATTATTGTACATATCCTCATAGATGTCAGTTACAGAAGCCATAGCACCGACATTTATCACAGTTATAAAATTATCCGATTGTGGATTATAACGACATAATCCCCAGCTTGTTCCGACAAAGATTTCTCCTTTACGATCTTTAAAAAGGCTTAATACATCATTACTGCAAAGTGTATTCGGAATATCACGGGAATAAGTATAACTTTTAATATTCCCTGTCTTCAGATTTAACACATGCAATCCTTCAGCATAAGTTCCTACCCAAAGATTATCGCCCTCCAACAACAAACTACGTATATCGTATTTTATATTTGATTTCTTCAAAAAATACTCATGAAAAGAATGAGTTTGTGAATTGAAAAACCACAATCCATTCCGGGTTCCCACCCAAACATTCTTCTCCCGATCTTCACAGAAAGGTCCTATCTCCTTATCTGCTTTTTCCATCCCCGTCAAAGACAGAGAATAAGTAGAAAAACGCTTCGACTGTTTAGACATGTAATTTATTCCACCGGAATTAGTCATTACCCAAAGTGTACCTTCATTATCCCGCATCATCGCGTGTACAGTCGGATCGCTCAAAGCCCATAAACCAAACGGAGAGTCTCCCCTACGAAATGTCTTACGCTCACGGTCAAATAAATAAATGCCATTGTCTGTACCAACCAGCATTTCTTTCCCGTTATAGTCCATCAGACAAAGAATAGAACTGAAACTCTCTGCAGACGTATTATATATTTTTAATTCCTGACTTCCTTCCTGATAGCACCCTAACGAATTCGTCCCCACACCGCACCAAATTTCATGATCAATACTATGGAGACAGTTAATCCTCTGATTGCCAATATTCAATTCGAATGAAACCGGATAACTTTGCAGAAAAGTTCCTTGTTCATCAAAGCACAATAATCCCTCCTGCATAGAAGAGACATAGACAAGAGAATCCGTACCTTGGCAAATATCCCAGGCAAAAAAAGTCCGGATACTATTTTGAGTCAGAACGTCTTTTACCGGATCATAAATAAAGATGCCTTGTCCCAAAGTAGCTATCCAAATCAAACCATTTTTAGTTTTTACGATTTTCTTGACTTCGCAACTAATGAATACTCCATATTTAGTTGTCTTATCAAAATACAAGAAATGATCGTCAGAGCGATCATAAATGTATAGCCCGGAACTTGTTCCTATCCAAAGGTCTTCACCCTCTTCCATCAAAGAACCGACAAAGTTGTTCCCTAAAGAATATTTGTCATTTAGAACATTCCGATAAATTTTATTTCCGCTACCATAATAGCAGTTCAACCCATTACTCGTACCTATCCATAAAAAGCCATAACTATCTTGAATTGCACACCAAGTTGTGTTATGAGACAATCCGTTTTCTACTTGATATTTCTTAAAAGAAAACTCTGCAGATGCCATTAATGGCTCAATACAAAAAATAATAAGACTGATAAATGCTATTATTGCTTTTTTCATATTATATACCCATGTCGATTCAGCGAGTCAAATATAGCTATTTTAGTAACCCAAGCCAAATCTCAAAATTATTTTCACTTGGAGAATAGATAAAAACAACACAGATAACGTCTATTGATCTCATCGACGTTATCTGTGTGCCAAACAATACATTTACCTCATTGTCTTCAGACGATTAATCGTGTAATCCCTTTTTTCTCAAATAATCCAGCATGAACCCCGGACGATCAGTCTGGAGAATCCGTGCCCCCAGCTCTTCAATCAGATCTCCATAGTTTCCATCCGGATCTTTTAAAGCCTGATCGTCTTCATGCCCTCCCGCAAGAGAAGCCCACAACGTATTGTACCAAATCCGACTCTTTCCCAGAATAATCGATTTCACTTTTCGAGGCAAAGGACTGGAAGAATCCGAATAAACCAATTCGAAGGCAGCAGGATGCAGCTGTGTCATATAGTCCCTGACCTTCTTTTCGCCATCCTTTCCGTCAAGTCCTATCACCGGTATGTAAATCACTTTATCCAGATAATCTCCAAACTCACTTTTGACAGTTTCCACCGGCTGGCCTCCTTTCATTATCACCAAACTGGCAGTTCCGGTTTTCTCGAGCACAGCGTATACCTCGTCAAACACAGAATACGCCTTATCCAAGTTAAACATAATCTGACCTTTGCCTGCCAACAATGCCTCTTCCAATGTTGGAACAATATGTTCTGTCAGATTTCCATCCTTATCTTTCAGTTTCAACTTCTTGATTTCTGCCAATGTATAATCCTTAATCAATCCTTTACCATTGGTTGTCCGGTCTACACGGTCATCGTGCATCAATATTAATTGTCCGTCTTTAGTCTTGTGAATATCAATCTCCACAATATCCACTCCCATTTGTATGGCACTATCAATTGCCGCTACGGAATTTTCCGGTGCACTCCGCCAGTTCCCCCGGTGTGCCACGACTAACACCTGATCGGACTTCGGATCTAAAAATGCCTTACGGATCATTTCTCCCCGTTGCGCAAACAATATAAGAGGTTGCAAACAACAGAATATCCCTAACCATATCAGTTTGTAGTTTTTCATTGTCATTCGTTTAAATAAATTGTATCATTATTCTTGATAAGCTCCCGGCCACATCGCATTTTTATCACGCGGATTCCCCAACTGGTCAGTGGAAAAAGCATCCATCTCATCCAACCATTTTCCAAACTCCTCACCTAAATTCTGGAAAGGACAACTATCCGGTTTAAAGCCGGTTGTGATCGCATTCTTAACAGCGTCGGCAGCAGTCCGGGTAAACTCATTCACATTCCCGTCCCAAGTATAGACAGAACGATTGGCATCCCATACGACATTTAAAGAGCTAATCGTACTGTTATACTTATCAAACTCTGATGTTGTAAACTTGTTGGTTGATGCAGGCATGATCGTACCGCCCATCAGATTATACCCTTTGGATGTCAAATGGCGAGTATCATCACCGGACATTTCAACAACCGGATTAGCTGCATTTTTATTCAGGATGATATTATTCATCAAGAATGATTGCCGGGCCGGCCAGGATTCACAACGAATAACAGCCCCGCTATTTTGAGCACCATCCTCGATAATGGTAGAGTTTACAATCAACATACTCCCCGCGCCGTTAATGGTTCCATCTCTACCACTATTATTGGTAACAGTTGTATTATTCATACATAAATGACCGTTTGACATTTGAATAGCATAACCGAACTGTCCGCCTTCATTGCCTGTAATGGAGCAATTATTCATAAAAAGAATACTCCCACTGTCATTGACACGAATTGCGCCTCCACGCGAAGATGCCTTGTTGTTTCTCAACTGCACATGATTTAGTTTGGCTGTCCCCTTATACATGAATATACCGGAACCACCAGCCTCACCTGAACCATTTACTCCCGCATTATAGCACTTTTCAATGATACAATGATTCAACTGTAATGTTGCATTGCCACTGCTACCATTCGCAATCAGGAATCCACCACTATAGCCATTTATTTTCTCATTGGGATGATAACCGCAAGAGAACGTACAACCTTCAAATGTAATATCTATCTGGTTTCCTAATGTAAACAAGGAATAATCACCCGCATCCGCAATGCCGTTATTATTTGCATCTCCTGTGAAAGTAGTCAGATACCGGACAGGATCACGCTTGCTTAAATCCTTCCGGGTACTTTGAGGATCATATCCACACACAACCTTTATTTCGACTTGTTTACTATATCCGCTATACTCTATTTTCAGACCGGCTTCCTGATCTGCTATCAAATAGGTACCGCCTGCCACATAGATATTCTTACCATCCAATTTCTTAGCATTCGCAGTCGTGATCGCACTGTTAGTGTTAGTTCTCAATAGATTGCGTAACCCGTCTACTCCCATTGCATTATCCCAATCCATACCGGTAGCATTCCCTGTAGCATGCTCTTTCACATAATAAGCGTCCAATTGCAATTCCGTTGCATCTCCCCCATTGATTGTACCAGTCTCCCATGGAGTGACAATCGGTTCACTCAATCTAATGACCGAACCTTCTACTTTCAAAGTAAATTCATAACAAAATCCGGCCTTTATTGCAGGAATGCCCGGCAATACCAGATCTTCCCCCTTGTAATTTAAAGAAACGAAAGTACTATTAGGATTTGCAGTTCCCGGAGCTACGATCGCCGTATATTTACATCCGCTTTGTCCGGCTTTCCCTCCTTCAGGAATGGTGACATACGGTGAAACAAGTGCAGTTCCCGATGAAACATTTCCGTCCGTATATCCCTGATAGGAACCGATTTTAACTCCTAGAGCTTTACTTTGTGAGTCTATATCGTCCAATGTCATGATAACTTTCGCCATTCTCCGGTTCATATTCAGATGAAGGACACCTGATCCCTCATTTATAGCATCTTCTACTGTGCAAGTCATGTAGTCTGCGCTCGCCAGATTTTCCAAACTCTGCTGATTAATAGGAAGAGAGAAGTTGGCTACGCTTGTTCCTTCAGTCACCGGATAAAAGGCAGAATAAGTAACAGGTTCATTTCCCCACCTAAGATAATAGTTATCCGTAGGAGCCCATTGCCCTCCAGACAACATATAAGTCACACTACCATCTTCGCAACTCAACAGAATCTGGTCTCCATTATTAAATTGCATTTGCTGTTCATTTGTTCCTGTAGGATTACTACGGGTATATGCAGCATCAATAACAGCATTGATCTTGATTGCACCGGAGTCTTCATTGAACACGGCTATCTCTTTATCCGTATCACAAGCTGCCATACCCGTTAATATACATGCAGCCAATATATGTTTAGTAATTTTCATAACTCATCTCCTCCTTTTTATTTCTGATCGATAATCTGACCGGTTGCCCGATATTTCATTTGCATGGTAGCCAACCGTGCCGTTTCATTTACATTCAGTGTCAGCGTATGCTCTACTCCCTTTTGCAACTCAATGGGCTCTTCGGCAGTCCATATATACAATTTTCCGTCATAACTGAAATTGACAGAAAAGCCTTCTATTATTGTTTGCGGGAGAAGAATGCATTCATACCCATCCGTACCCTTATAGGGGGCGATAGTTGTAGCTACAGCATCTTCCCGTGGAATGACTACCGGTTCCGGCACTGACAAATCACAAATACCACCCGCTATTGTACCATTTACAGCCATATCGCCCAGTTTACTGATCGCCGCATCTTCCATACCATTATTTACCGTCACTTTTATAATCAGCTTGCTCATGGCATGATCCAAAGTAACTTTCAATCTACCATCTGCGGTGAGATCCTGTTTCGGATCAACTATTGATTTAGTCAACAGGAAATCAGAAGCAATCACATTTTCTTCAGTAGTTTGGTTGCTTTGTATGTTGATAGCTAACGGAGTGTCTAAACTAGCTTCCGAAATGTAAGGAGCATACGCCACTACTGTTACCGGAGTTCTTGCATTATCCCAAAGCATTTGTTGCCCGTCCGCCGTATTCCAGTCATTATTAGATTTTACCATTTGCGAATTATAATCATAAGCAATGTTTTCACTGTTATGAATGATCAGTCCAAAACTCTCCAGATTACTTGCATCATATCCGGCACGCGACACAGGCGCATTCACTTCTGTCACAATACGGATTATATGATCTTCGGGAAAGTTGCCGGTCGGCTGCGTCCCGTCTTCAATGTTTGAACAGCCTGTCAGACTAATGACCAAAGCGGTCATTATATAAAATTTGTTTTTCATATCACAATTACTTTTTAAAGATTCAGTTGGACAATACAGCATCATAAGCTCCCATTTGCATCTTATCAGGATTGCGTGTCACGCCACGCTGATCCAATCCGAAAGCATCTTCACCAATCCATTCCACAAAGACTTCACCTAAATTAACCACAGGAGAAGCAGCAGGATTGAAACTTTTCACAGCATTAACCACAGCTTGTTTGGTAGCATAGCCAGTCACCTGTCCGATCTGATTAATATCCCACTTATAAACACCCTCTTCTGCCAGGTTACCATTCACAAGGGTAGGATAAGCTGTATCAAGAATATTCATCGTAAAATTATTAACTCGCTGATATAAGTTATACCCCATTGAATAAGCTTCTTTATTTGCTCCATTCAAAATGAAGCTCGGAGCAGTAGAATTCTCGGAAATCAACAGGTTATTAATAAACTTAGTATCACCATCAATAGAGGTTTCACATCGGAAGGCGCCATACTCCTGATCAATATCATGCCCTACAATCGTACTATTAGCGAGCATGAAACTACCTCCCCCGTTTAAAGCAGCACCTTTTCCCGAATTTCCGACAATGGTTGTATTATTCATACAAATATGTCCCGATGATACCTGAATACCGACTCCAAAAAGTTCTCTTACTGAATTGCCTGTTATCAGGCAATTATTCATAAACACAACAGCCTTATCGCTGTTACACCGTATTGCTCCGCCACGGCTATCCGCCGCATTATCCAGAAACTTCACATTGTTAAGTTTCGAGCTCCCGGAAGCAATAAGAATAGCTGTACCTCCCGCTATTCCCCCTTGCCCGTTGACAGCTTCCGTTTTACAATCCCTGATGATACAATCCGTTAATTCGACAGAAGTACTATTGGCATTACCATTGATATAAATTCCGCTACCACACTCGTTAGACTTGGCATCATTATTAGAGAGGTACCCATATTGAAAAGTAACTCCTTCAATCCCAATAATCCCCCCTTTCACCAACAATAATCCGCAATCACCGGAATCAGCCTGATTATTACCGTTTACATCTCCGCTGATCACTGTCTTATAAGTATCAATAGAACGCTTCGTCAGATCCATCCCTTCGCTCAACAAACTATATCCTCCTTTGATCGCTTTAATGTCTTTGCGGATAATCACCCCGAGTCCTCCGGTCTCGGACATCACATATTTTCCCTGGCTCATGTAAATAGTACTCTTGGACAGATCGATAGATCCACTCAATAATTTGCGAAAACCAGCTACATCCATTGCCTGATCCCATGAAGTACCATCCATGTCCCCTTCACCGAATTGAGTTACAAAATAACTTTCCAGTCCTTTTTGCAAGACAACTTCTTCATCCAGATCATCATCATAATCAGTAATCATCGGAGGATCAACCATCTCATAATCTTCCTGACACGCCTGGCTCACTAAAATAGTGAAGGCCAGAAGCCCAATCTTTGATATTGTGAGCAACTTATTTTTCATTTTTCTTCATTTTAAACTTGTACACTAAATTGAAATAACTACAGTTCACCGCTTAACGGGCAATATCCGGATAACCGGGATTCTGTTTCAGATATTCATTCTGCTCCAATTGGGTCTGTGAAAACGGAAACAATTCATAATGAGTATCTGCATCCCGTTTCTTGTCCCACCATGCATCCTGAAATCTTCCGAAGCGGATCAAATCCGTCCGACGACGGCTCTCCGCAAGAAATTCCCGCCCCCATTCATCAAGCATTTCTTTTAGATCAAGTACCACGTTACCTTCCGGCTGATAAGCGATATCTGCAGTAAAGTTTTCATAGTTGCGTTTACGCACGCTGTTCAACAGCTTGCCGGCCTCGCCTGCCTGTCCGAGACGAAGAAGGCATTCCGCCTGCGAATAAATAATCTCCGCCAAACGGATTTCCGTATAATCCGACTCTATAAAATATCCTCCATCAAACGGATAGAAAGGATACTTCACACAGTAAAGCCCCGAGTTGAAATCTCCGTTTCCCAGTTTAGACTCCTGATAATTCGGGTTGGCAATATAACCGGATTCTGCGTTACCTTCAAAACGTCCCACTTGATCAAGTAGGTAAAGGACATATTGATTATCCGGATTCTTGGCATATCCCCCACTAATACTGGAATTAGCTATTTTCCCTTCCATGAAGAACATACCTTCCCGTGTATTATTACTCGTATTTACATATTGTTTATAACGTTTATCGCCTGCATATTTGGCGAATTTCTGCGTAACCATGCCCAATTCATAATCAAACAATGCACGTGGTTGCTGGTTATTATAACTTGGCGAAAGTGCATATTTGGGATTTCGGCTGCCATTTCCTTCAATTTTCAGGTATTTCTCACAACCATAAGGAAGGGCCCGTCCGTAAACAGTTCTCTTGTCATTTTGCAGATGCCAGCTAGTCAATCCATAAGAACCGGGAAAACCGAGAATTACTTCATTACACATTTCATTATTCCAGTCAAAAGGTTCGTACCAGTTATTAGCGATTGCATAATAACCGAATTCTCCTCCGGTGATACGCTCACACATATCGATACATTCCTGCCATTTGGGCTGTCCAATCCACTTTTCCGCATTCAAATAAAGACGTACCAGCAATGCAGCAGCTCCCGCCTTGGTAAATTGTCCTTGTTGACCGCCATTACCAGATTGTCCGATTTTGGAAGGTAAAGCTACCAGACAGACATCTCTCAACTCACTTTCGATAAAATCAAACATAACCTGTGGAGATACCTGCTTCCGGTTTTCCGGCTGTTCATTGACCGCTTGGTCAGAAGTCGTAGTTAAGATACAATTACGGTAACTATTAAGCAGGCGAAGATAACAATAAGCTCTCATACAACGTAGTTGCGCTTTAAAACTATCAAACTCACTGTCACTTAAATTAAATTTAGAAGGATTCAATTGAGACAAATCATCCAACACCAGATTGCATTGACCGATACCGCCATACATGCCTTCCCACTCGTTTGTCCAGTCTTCCTGATTAATGTCATCGTATTGATGATAATGATATTTTTCCCATTTACCGCCATCATACCACCAAGTTCCCCGAGTAGGCGTTATCAACTGATCCCCTGTCAGTTCTTCGTGTTCATGACGTCTGACAATGGATTCATAGATATGCTCAAACGGACGAAAAACGGCGTTGATAACATCCTGTTTGGTATTATAATAGTTTTGAGACATGACCTGATCATACACCGTTTCCGACAGATCTGTACAGGATGGCAAACTAATGACTGTACCTGCCATTATCCCTAATCCAATGATATATTTTGTTATTTTCATAATCGTCTTTTATTAGAAACTTACTTGTAATCCTAAAATAAACTGAAAAGCAGACGGATAATAGTTATATCCTCCTCCGAAAGTACCCGGTGTCAGTCCGTTCACTTCGTAGGTAGAAGGATCTACACCGGTAAACTTCGTAAACGTATAAAGATTGTTGGCCGTACCGAACAAACGTATCTTTTCAATATATTTCTTATTCAGGTTCATGGTATATCCTAAAGTGACGTTGTCTATCTTCAGATAATCACCCGGTTCAATGAAATAGTCGGTAATCACATTCTTACCTGTCGTGATATGTGCATTCTTCGAATAAGCGGTCGTCAACTGGTTGGTAGTCATGCTCTGCAATCCGAAATAGAAATCATGCACGTTGAATATGTCAAACCCGGCAGCACCACGGAGGGCAACAGACAAATCAAAGTTCTTATAAGTGAAGTTATGCGTCATAGAGCCGGTGAATTTCGGCAAACCGTTTCCGGTCACAGACTTATCCTCTTCCGTACCTTGGGCTACAGGAATCACATTCCCCTTTTTATCATAAATCAGCCAGTCACCTTTTTTATCCACTCCTGCATAACGATATGTAAAGTAGTTACCAATACGTTCCCCTTCTTCAATCCGCTGCAAATATCCCGGATTATTCGGATTCGCCATGCTACAGGTAGAGTAATATTTTTGTCCTTTATATATATCGTTGGAAAAACTAACAAACTTATTGTTATTAGTAGCCCCCACTAATGTGAAACTATAAGTGAAATCCTTTGTCCGGACAGCATTTACTGTAACATCAAGTTCGAAACCGATATTACGCAATGTACCTACATTGGTATAGATGGTGGAGAACAAGTTAGGTGGTACCGGTACAGAATAATCTCCGAGCAAATCACTTTGTTTACGATGGAAATAGTTAAATGAACCGGTCACTTTGTGTGAGAAGAGTGAGAAGTCCAAACCCACATTCTGATTATGTCCCTTCTCCCAGCGCAATTCCGAGTTCGTATTTTTGCTCGGTCCCCATACATGAAAACGGTTACCATTGTATTGATACCAACCGAAAGCCCGGTAAGTAGCCAGAGAATTATAATTTCCTATTTCCTGATTACCTGTCACCCCATAATCATAACGTACTTTCAAGTCATCAATCCATGAAAGTCCTTTCATAAACTTCTCATCCGAGATACGCCAACCGACAGATACAGCCGGGAAATTGCCCCATTTATGATTCTCGCCAAAGCGGGAAGACCCTTCGTGGCGTAAAGAGAAAGTAAACAGGTAGCGCTCTTTCCAATCATAATTAACACGTCCGAAGAAGCTGATTAACTTATGGTCATTCTTATAGGAGCCCATCATTGTTTTTCCATCTTTTGCCGCTTCCAGCCCGGAACCCAGATTATTATACGTCAATCCATCCGAAGAGAAATTCCAGTTTTCAGCAGACATTCCGGAATTTACACCATAATTATAGCTATACCCCACCATTGCACGGATCTGATGATTCTTGATACGTGTAGAGAAATTTGTTACCCATTCCAGATTGTTAGTCGTACTTTTGTCGAAGTCACGGCTGGCTTTTCCGGTGACACCATCATTTACGTTAGAACCATAAGTAGACGGTGTAAACCATCCGTTAAATTTATCAACTTGATATTGAGAAATAGTGACCTGCGACTTCAATACCATGTCCGGATTCTTCGGATTAAACAGAGGCAGCAGATTAACGGCAGCCGTAGCATTCCATTCCAGCAACTTAATTTCCGTACCATTCTCTTCTTCATTCAATTGCTCTACGATATTAGAACCTTCCGTTCCACTGGGAAAACGATAGTACCCATTAGCCGATTCCGAATCATAAATAGGCATTGTCGGATTGTTTTTAATAGCATTGCTATATACATTGGCTGATTTGTTCCGGTCGATAACACGAGGAGTTATATTAGCAGAGAACGTGAATAGCCCGTCTTTGGTTGTATGGTTAATATTGGCACGTGCTCCATATTCACGACGGTCGGAACGCAAATCAATACCACGGGCATTACGATAGTCGGCGGTCACCCGATAGTTGGTTCTCGCATTACCGCCGGAAAATGTCAATGTATGCATGTGAGTCACCCCCAATTGAGTAACGGCATCAAACCAGTCTGAATCAGCTCCCATATCGGAAAGCGGATTAGACACTGTGCGATAAGCACGGTATTCTTCCGCATTCATGATGTCGAGTTCTTTTTTAGCTTTATTAAAAGTAACGGAAGTACTATAGGTTGTATGAACCTGTCCATCTTTGGTCCCTTTCTTTAGATTAATCAGGATAACCCCGTTACTACCCCGCGTACCATAGATCGCAGAAGCAGCACCGTCTTTCAATACATCAATCGATTCAATATCGGCAGGGTTAATATTCGTCATATCACCTCCCGGCACTCCGTCTACCACAATTAACGGTCCTAAACCTGCATTACGGGAAGAGACACCACGAATCTGAATACTTCCTTGATTGTTCGGATCGGCCAGAGCTGTGTTAGAAACCGAAACGCTGGAAACTTTCCCCTGCAAAAGCATGGAGGCATCGAGGCTGGATATCTGATTCAGATCTTTCGCACCTATATGCGAAATAGCCGAAGTCATTTCTTTCCGTTTCATCGTACCGTAACCCACCACTACCACTTCATTCAAAGCGGTCGATTCTTCTTTCAATACGATCTTCAATAACTGGCCGTTTTTAACAGCCACTTCTTGTGTTTCATAACCGATATAAGACACTTTCAGGTGTCCATTCTTAGGTACGTTCACCAGAAATTTACCGTCTATATCTGTAATAGTACCCTGCTTCGATTCTACGACTACTACGGAAGCGCCAATAACTGGTTCGCCCTTTTCGTCCGTCACCGTACCTGATACCTTACTTTCCTGCTGAACTTCCAAAGAAGCTCCCTTTACCTGTATACCGGAAAACAGTATCAGCAATATACCTAACAGACAGGTACACGTTTTGAAATGAATATTCTTCATAAATAAATGATTTTATGTTAGATGATAAAGTTAACGCAATCCTCTTGCTTGTAAAGCGGAGATTAATACTTCCGGTGCATCTGTCTGTATCATACGTACTTCAGGATAAATCTGAAGAAGCTCATCCAGATAAGTCGTATTTATATCATATTCAGGTATTAATCCGGATAATACATGAAGCATATTGACTGTAGGAATCATTCCCTCACTGACGGCAGTTCCTATAGGAGTACTTTGTCCGTTGGGAGCATAAGAATATTGCACGAAGTAATTACCCGGAAGTCCTACCAGAGGTTTATAAGCGCTTTGTGCCCATGTGTACACGTGTGCCTTTTTAGAAATAGACAACACTTCTTCTGCTTTCTGGCTACTGTTACAATAGAAAAAGACTTGTTCCATCATATCCAGTTCCTTGACAACATTCATCACCTCTTGGGTAGAGGCTGTACGTGGAGAATAATCCAGATTGAAATATATTTTTCCACGCCCTGCTTTCAGAAACTCTTCCAATGTGGGCATCTTCTCATCGGTCACCCTTCCATTCCGGTCCAACAGATTATATTGCTGAATTTCAGCATAAGTCATTTTCGTAATATCCCCTGTGCCGTTAGTCGTAGCATTGATTGTCTGGTCATGGCACACCATAACTACTCCATCGCTTGTGAGATGAGTGTCACATTCAATCACATCCGCTCCTGCATTGATGGCAGCTTCTACAGCAGATACCGAATTTTCGGGAATAGTCTTGTCTGTTGTATGAGAGCGATGCGTCATAGCCCATACCATTTTGTTATCTGCATCCCTGAATTGCTTCATGGCTTCTGTCAGTGCCAATAAGTCGTAAATACGGATCCTTTTCTGTACTGCATGCTCACCCGCTGTCACTAACATCGTGTAGTCACCACTTTGTGTATAAGCATGAGTGATAGGCGTAGCTGCTTTCCCTTCCTTGACTGTTCCGTCACCAAAGTCGACAGTAACGTCAGTATTACTGTCGATATTGTTAAACACCACTTCCACTACCTCTTTCAGCATAGCACGGGTGCTCGTTTGCAGATAAGGATTCTTTTTTACGGGATCATCATCTGAACATGCCATAAAACTAATTCCGCATAAAACAATTAAACTGTATGCATATTTTATAGCCAGTAATTTTAAAATTCTTCTCTTTATAAGAAGAAAGGACAATAGATTTTCATTTCTCATTGCGCGTTTTACATTAGTTGATTTATTTAATAGATTACGTTGCAAACATAAGTAATACGCACTAAAAAAAAGGAAAAAAAACATTCAATAAAAGATGAGAATTTTTCTTTTCGTGAAAAAGAAGACCATTTAAATAAGAAAAGAAAGAAACGGGCTCTTTTTGAATAAAACGGGCGTATTGCAAAAAGTACGCCCCCTATTTTCATTTGCGTTCAGGAGTGCCTGACGGTTTGCGAAGCGGGAATCCTTCTTTCTGCGGAATTCCTAAAACAGGGATTCCTTCCTTATCCCACTCTATTTTCTGCATACGCGGCGTCCGGCTATCCAAAACAAGCATATCATACAAACTCTTACGGGCGTGATAAAGCATATACCATTCCTTACCGTCAGGTGAAGGAATAAAACAGATACTACCGGGTCCATATACATGATTTTCCGGTGCTTGCTTAAACACAGGCTCCGGTGCCTTTTTCCAAGAAGCCGGATTCAGCAGATCGCTGTCAGTATCGGCAGTCAGCAGTCCTACACAGTAGTAAGGAGTCCAATTACCACTTGCCGAATAATAAATCAATAACTTATCTTTCTTCAAAGAATAGAAGAATTGCGGTGCTTCATTGACACGAATCGGATAGGCAGTTTTATTACCATCTATACTGATCCACTGGCATTCCCATTCATATTCTGGTTCGGAAATCAAAATACGGTCAGAAGCCAGTGTCCATGGGTTCTCCATTTCGGCAATATAAATACATTGATTTTCCTGATAAACTCTACGTTTCTGCCATCCACACCAGATTAAATAACGCTTTCCTCCATGTTCAAAAGTACTGGCATGAATTGCCCAATTATTATCTTCATCAGTTGATATTCTTCCCTTCATGACAAATTCCCCTTTCATCGGGTCAGCAGACTCATTCTCAAGCACATAAATCTGACGATTATCAATATTTCCATCATCCGCACAACAATAAATATACCATTTATTATTAATGTAATGTATTTCAGGTCCCCAAAGATGAAATGCGTTTGACGAATTTTGAGGTACCCACACATCTTTCTGGGATGCTTCCGCCAACCGGGTTATATCATCTGTTGCCCATAAAGTGATGCGGTCGCTCATACTTTGGGTATAATAATATATTCCGTTATGGAATACCGCCCATGGGTCTCCTCCTCTTGACAAAAGCGGATTCGTATAAACAGGTACGGAATCGAGGTCTACCCGCTCATGTGTTTTTTTATTCTGACCGGATGAGCAACCCACCAAAAGAATAAGGAGAAAATACAATAAAATTCGCATAGTAATACTTATAATATATATAAATAATAGCCTGTTAAATGACCAATTAAGAAATTCAAGACAGATACAACGAAAATGGGACGGCAATATATAACAAAAGTGTTGAACCTGCAAACAAAGAAAGTGAAAAAACAAATCAAAACAGCCCTTTACAAGCAGCAATATATGAAATAATTATTTTTCCGGCAATTTGGTTGATTCTCGCTATTTATTGGCAAATAATCAACCTTTATTTCATTGATTTTTCAATAAAAATTTAAACAAGAATCAAACTCTCCCCAAAAGTTCGGTACGCGGTTATCTACAAAAATTCCATAGCTAAAATACATGTCTACCCCTCGGATTCTCTACTGAACTCACAGCTCAGGTACACCGGCTTACCCTCTACTCATTTCACAAAAAAACGGGAACTTCGTGAAGTTCCCGTTTTTAAACACATGATGAATTCTATTATTTAATAACCAAGCGATGGTTGTGTTCGTTGCCGTTTAGAGTGATACGAATCAGATAGATTCCGGGATTCAAACCTTCCACAGAAACAGATTGTGTAGGCATAGCAACCTCTTTTACCAAACTGCCTTGCAAATCATAAATAACGATATTCGAAACACCTTCCGTCAAGTTGATATTGCCTTGCGCAGGATTAGGCCAAAACAATTTCTCAACAGCTACACGCTCTATCGACGTGGCTTTCTCCACTTCATAGGAGCCGATGGCCGGATTAGTCGCCGAACGAGATTTGCCGCGTTGGTCCACTGTGGGAACACCTTCTACCACAATACCGGCTCCGGCTGCGATACCGTCGGCTGCAATAGCGATATTTTTGGTCGTACCCTCATTGAGAGCCGGAACATGTGGATATATGGTACGTATTGCGTTCGTAATGGA
>OGZW01001515.1_pt1 | contig 18865 bp, 10 predicted proteins | sample 1577001 | NCBI WGS metagenome assembly OGZW01 (sample SAMEA3541519, study PRJEB24748) | human gut metagenome | biome: human gut; feature: human-associated habitat; material: faeces | place: China | collected 2012 | reverse complement strand
ATCTGTATCCTGTACATTCTTTGCACAAACTACCGATACCGGTGTGCCATCCAGTGTAACAGCTGTAGAACTCTTCTCATAACCCTGCAGATGCTTTGATACCTTCACGTTTACATTACCAATTCTCTGACTTGAAGGTGTTGCAGGAGTTACATTCATAATATAAGTACCTGCTGCCAGACTTAATGTATTCTCAACAGAATAGAGTGTATTCTCTTTCTCGTATGTCTTCTGCGCATCTCCGGACTCTTTATAAATAGTAATTTTCTTGAATCTTGAAGTACTATCATTAAATCTTGCCGTGATATCGTAAGAAGTATATGCCTTGTCCGGTGTCTCCGGAATCGTAAAACGTACCAGAAGATCATTATTACCTGTAGAAGCATATACTGTATCCTGCTCCAGTGTCAGAACTGCTGCATTTGCATACTCAGCGGTAATACCTGCGTCCAATTTGTTGTAAACGAAATCCTGCTGCACATCGGCACCGTTTACAGTAATCGTACCGATCGTTGACAGGCCTCTTCCGTAATTGCTGCCATCATAATAACGAACCGTATATGTTCCGTTATCCAGAAGAACTTTATCGAAAGAACCATGTTTTGCGCCATCTACGAATTTGCCCTGAGCTCTGTCATAATGAGAATCGTATTTAGTACGTGTTGATACAACATTTCCCTTTGCATCATAGAAATACAGGGATTCATACGGTGCCAGTTCGTCAACTTCTGCATCTGTATAATAATCTTTCTGATGGATCTTAAAGATTCCTGATACCTCATATCTGGATACTGCCAGCTTCTGCTCACCAATCTCAGCATTTGTACCATCTTCTACTTTAATGGAATTTGCAAAATACTGTCTCTGCCCCTTCTCATCAACCCAGTACATTTTGTAGGTTCCTGCCGGGAGTGATGCAGAGAAGCTTCCCTGGTAATCTGTGTCTGCACAGAGCTTCCAGCCTTCATACTGCTTATTTTCTGTTTCAAAATAAATTTCATCGTTCATTACAGCCTTATCATTTGCAAACTTCGCAATACCCTTAATGTTTGCAAAACGAACAGGCATTGTCAGATTCAGCGCAGCCACCGCATCACCGGCAACAGTCACCTTATCATTCATCTCGTATTTTACACCGTTATTTCCCATCAGCTTCACTGTGTAAGTACCTGCCGGAACCTCTGCAGCATAGGTACCTGCCTCGATCGGCTGTATTACAAATGGTGTCGTCGACGGTGCTGCTGTAGCAGCTGCAGGATCAACAGCTGGTGTTGCCGTTGGAGCCTCCTTGAGAATAGTCGGTACAGGGAATGGACCTACCTTTGTTGTCTCTCCACGTTCATATACCTCATAACGGTCTCCGTTTGCACAATCTACACTATAGTTTTCATCAGCAATGTAACCATCCGGATGATTGCCTGCCATCAGAGAACGATACTCATCGTTTGCTGACTTGAACGCATACATCTTGAAATCACGTCCATATACATACTCACTGCCATTCTTTGCATCTGCCGGATAGAAATACAGACTCTCATTTCCGGATACCGGATTGTCTGCCATATCCTTCACAGTACCGCTTACATTGAAGTTATCAATCACCTTCACTACAACAGTAGCTGTCGTAGTACGTGTTGCATCCGCTGCATCTGTAATGGTAATGGAATAGGTGTGATCTCCTGCTGCCAGTCCATAAGGAATATAAAGCTCTGTACTTCCGGCAGCCTTCTTTGTAACCTGATTGTTTGAATCCGTTACATCAGTAGAAAGCTTTACGCCTGCATCCGTACCGGTCTGAACAAGATCATACTTATAGCTTCCGGAACCACCCTTTGGCTCAATCTTGTAGCTTGTATAAACGGTATTGGCATCCGGTGTCACCTCTGGATTTACTGTGGCATCCGGTGTCTTTGTTGCCGGGGCCGGAGTATTTACGCCAGGGTAATCCGGATCCATTGTATACTCAGGCGTAGCAGTTGGTGTCGGTGCCGGAGTAGCAGTTGCCAGACGGCTTGCATTCAATGCTGTCATATAATCATCCAGCTTGATCTTATTGTCTGTAGAATCAGAAACGGCGATGGTTGACTCATCATATACCTTAAAGACTACCTTTAAAGTTGCCTTTCTTCCTGCTTCATCCTGACCGATCAAAGTGGTCTCTGTAGTACCTGCCTCTGTTGGAATACCCTTAAGAAGACCTCTCTTACCAACCAGAGAAAGTCCCTTTGGAAGCTTGCTTCCCTTCTTCAGGGAATATGAAATAAAACCAACCGGCTGGTAGAAGCAATAGTCCAGCTTGCCTTTTACTACAACATCCTTCTCAAGAAGATATGTAATGGTATCCTTCTCCACGCCAAATGCCTGCTTGTTCTGTATCTCTTTGGAATTCTTTCCAATGGTAACACGAACATAGTCATTCAGTCCTGCTGCAGAAGTCAGATAAAGACGATATGTCTTCTGATCCTTGGTAGACAGAGCCTCAACCTTTGGATTCAAATTGTAAGAACCAGACTTATATGCCTTTATTGCAACCTTTACTGCACTTGCATTTAATGATGTCTTTTTGGCAAACTTCACTGTCAACGCAGAATAATCAAGCTTGTCAACAGATACAGACTTGATCGCATTTGCCTTAACTTTAAGCTTACATTTCAGTTTTACCTTTCCTACCTTTGCCACTACAACAGTAGAGCCCTTCTTCAGGCCCTGAATTGTTGCACGATCCTTTTTCTTGCCGCTGGTAGATTTGATCTTTGCGACTTTTTTGTTTTTGATGGACCATTTAACCTTTTTGCCGGCTTTCTTCACCTTTAAGGTTAATGTCCCGCCTGCTGTAATGCTGGCCTTTTTCTTGGACAATTTTGCTTTTGTCTTTTTTGCAGCCTTTTTTGTCTTTTTCGCGGCAGATACATTTACAGAGGAATAATTTCCACTGGTCACAACCATAGCCACTGCAAGACCACATGCCAGCACACGCTTTGCAATGTTCTTATGCTTCATTTTTTCTCTCCTTTGATTTTATTTTGTAATTCATGAATACGAAAAACACGGCATGAATATGCCATTCTCCACAGGAACTACAATTGTTTTAAATTATATCATAATATAAGGTCATTTTCAATAATGACTTTCGCCTGAATCCTTATATTTCTACCATCAACAAAAATTTTTTGAACAAAAATTTTCATAAAGATCCGGGAACTATTTTCATTGTTGAGGTCAAAAAACTCCCGAAGAATTTCCCACAGGCATGAGATCGAAATCTGAACCTGTTCCGGATGTTTGTTACAGATCAGCAAACCTGCCCTGTTTCTATGACGGCATAATGCCATGCCGCACACGCCGCACTTCGTTATGCCATGAAACATATGACGTTTTCTTCGTTTTTTGTTTTCTCCACCTGTTTCCGGATATCTGGTTTTAATCTTTTCATACACTTCCCTGTCAATAATCGCCGGATGGCTTTTATCCCGCACATTCCATTTTTCTTTCGGGAGCTCCACCCGGGCAAATCCATTTCGGTAAATGCTTTCACTTTTGTGCCATAGATCCTGGCCCATATATACCGGATCATGCAGCATCCTCCATACAACCGCCGCACTCCATCTCCGCATATTATTTTCTTTTGCCATCTGTTCTGCAATCTCCGGACAATTCTTTTCCTCCAGACACAGATCAAAAATCTTTCGGACAATCTCCGCCTCCACCGGATTGATCATAAGCTGCCCCTGTGGATCCCTCTCATAACCAAACGGACATTTCCCGGTCCGCCCTTTTCCATTCTGCCGCTTCACCTGCAGTGCCTTTTTTGTTTTATTGGAAATATCCCTGCAGTAATACTCATAAAAAAGATTTTTAATGCCATTTTCCAACCCCGGCCGGTCGTGATCACTGTCAAAATGATCCGCAATAGAAATAACCCTCACGGGATAACGAAGAAATATGTTTTCCAAAAGCTCCGCTAACACCAGATGATCTCTGGATAACCTGGAAAAATCCTTCACAACAAGAGCTTGTATTTTTCCTGAAAAAATACCGGCAAGCAGCTTTTTTACTGCCGGCCGGTTCATATTTGTTCCTGTATAACCATCATCCGAAAAATAACAGATCCGGTATTGTGACAACACCTCATCCTGCGCAATCTTGTCCCTTGCAAGACAACGCTGATTCTCAATGCTTCTGCTTTCCCCTTCCTCCCTTTTTGAAACCCGGCAGTATACTGCCACAACCTTACCCGATCTCACTGCAGGCCGTTCTTTCTCCATAACCCACTGTCCCCTCTCTCCACCTGCAAGCCCGGAACCGGAAGTGTATCACTGCTATGCAGAATTCGTTTCAAACCGGCAGCCATCTCGCAGATTTTCCTTGTATCTTATGCCGGCAGCAGGAGTAAATATTACTTTACAAAGGATAACATCTGATCGATAAAGTTTAATCCTATCTGATATAAAACATATAATACCGTCACCGACAATATCAGTACAAGACAGCGATAGATCAGATATCCTCTTGCAAAATTCTTTTTAGCCGGGTGTGTCTTCTTGCTTAATGCGAGAACCAAAACATAAATAAATCCAATCACCGGAATCTTGATCCAGCAGACACTTAAAAACCATTCGCTGACAGAAACTCCCTCTGCATCATCAAATGCAACGGCCTTCTGAAATGATTTGGAAAATCGTTTTTTCTTTTTTTCCTGTTTTTCCTGACGGATCTCTAACTGCTTCTGCTGTTTTTTCAGAACCTGTTCCTGATGCTTTTTTTCTCTCTGCTCCCCGGAACGGCCTCCTGAAATATTATACTCCGCACGGGCCTGTCTCTTTTTTTCCAAAAGCTCCTGTTGTCTCGCCGCCTTTTCCTGCTTGGCGATCACGGAATCCTGTACTCTCTTGTCCATGCTTTTTCCCCCATCTTACTCTGTATCACTGTTATCTGTCCCGGAATCAGTATCCGACTGTCCGGACGTCGGATCCCCTTCCTTTGGCAGAGCCAGAAGCTTCTGACGACTCCGGATGTAATCACTATGAAGTGTATTATATTCCGAATATGATTTACATGCTTCCACCGCCTGTTCCGCCTTTTCCAACAAATCTTTCACATTCGACGGCTGAGAATCGTATCCCGCCAGTTTTTTTATTCTGGTTTGTGCCAGGGCGATTCTTGTCTTCCGGGTCTGCGTCTCTCTTTCTTCCTTCGCCTTTGCGGCTGCCTCCTCCGCAAGACGGGTATTTTCCTCAGAACGCTGCTCCTCGTATGCCTTCACAACATCCTTCCACTTTACAGATTCATCCTTGAGGCTGTCGTATTTATCCTTACACCTTGTGCTGTATTCCTTCCGTACATCGTCATCCTTTATCACAGCGATCATATTTTTTAACGTGTTGTATGTCTCTGTAAAAGTATAATAATCGGCGATGCTGGTAATGGTCATCTTTTCAAATTTTTCCAGCTTACTCCTCGCCTTATTCTGCCTTGACTGATCTGTCTCATTATCCACATACTCCGTGGTATCCTCCAGAATATCCGTTGCGAAATAGTCCATTCCATAACTGCGTTTCCGGTCCCCCGTCACCTCAGTTCCTTCGATAATATTTCCTTTACTGTCATATTTTGCCAGACATACCGTATCCGGCTTTTCAAAATCCTTCGGAGGCAGATCCTGATGGATCTGATTCATATAATTCTTCCAGATGGCACCGGAAAGTGTTGCCCCATATGTTCCCGGCATGGCTCTCGGTGTATCATAGCCACACCATACCACCGTGGTATAATAGGCAGAATAGCCACAGAACCACACATCCTTGCTGGAGTTTGTCGTACCGGTCTTCCCGGCAGTAATCTGACCACCATTCAGCTTTAAAGCCCTGGCAGTGCCATAGCTCTCATTAAAAACGCCTTTCAAAACATCCGTCATTATCCATGCCGCTCCCTTGGAATAAACCTGTGTTTTTTCCTCTGCATCTTTATAGATCACACCGTCGGATACATGACTGATCTTTTTGATGCAGGTACGGTCACTGTACTCTCCGTTATTTGCCAGAGTGGCATATCCCTTTGCCATATCCACAACACGGACACCCTCTGTAAATCCTCCCAGGGAAAGCGCCATATTGCCATTATCTACATAACTGAGGTTATGAAAGTGCATCTTATCCAGAAAAGACAGACCATACTCCGGAGTAATTGCCTCCAGCACCTGCCATGCAATGGTATTAATCGAACGAGCTACCGCTTCTCGGATATGAACATTTCCACGATAGCCTCCCCCGGAGTTTTTCGGTCCGTTTTTGATCGCATGGTCATTTACGACTGTGGAAGGAGAAAACTGTCCTGACTCAAATCCCGGAGCATAATCAATCAGTGGTTTAATGGAACTTCCCGACTGACGTGCAGACAGATATGCCCTGTTGTAGGCGTCCTTTGTGCCGCGCCCTCCCACAACAGCCACAACATAGTTCGTATTGTTATCTACACAGACCGCCGCTCCCTGCAGGGCATACTTGCCGCTGTCTGCATTTTTCTCTGTATTGTATGCCAGACCGCTGTCAACCGCCGCCTGAAGCTTTTTCTGTTTTTTCTGATTTAAGGAAGTATAAAGCTTATAACCGCCGGAACGGATATCATCACACTTTGCACTATACACAGAAGCATATTCTGCCTGATAGTTTTCGTATTCTTTTTTATTTTTAAATGTATATTTAAATTCAAAATTTTCCTTTTCCAGCAGAGATAATGCCGCACAATGTACCGCATAGCTGAGCAAATAACTTTCATTAGATGTTTTCTCCATAAGCTGCAGAACCTCTAGCTTTGTTTTAACCGCTTTTTTGTATTCCTTCTGAGTGATCGCTCCTCCCTCATACATTTTCAGCAGAACATCATTTCTCTTTTGTTTTGCCTCTTTGGGATGGGCGACCGGATTATATGCCGCCGGTGAATTGGACAATCCGATCAGAAGTGCCGCCTCCGCCGGCTCCAGATCTGCCGGTTTCTTTCCAAAATAATATTTACTGGCAGAAGCAACTCCGTAGCACCGGTTACCATAATAATTGCTGTTGCAGTAAAACTCCATAATCTTGTCCTTGCCAAACTTCTGCTCCACCGAAGGTGCCAGCAGAATCTCCGCCACCTTTCTGGTAAATGTCTGCTCCTGGGACAAAAGGTTATTTTTGATCACCTGCTGCGTGATGGTACTTCCCCCCTGCGTAATCGCTCCTCTGTTTTTTAAGAGTGCCACGCTGGCACGCATGGTTGCCAGAAGATCCACGCCCCCATGGGTTTTGAAACGTTTATCCTCCACGGCAATATATCCGTTATAAATATACGGAGAAATTTTTGAAATCTTTGTATACTTAAATCTGCCCGCATTGACAGAACCAATCTTGTTTCCTTTGTCATCAAATACCTGGGTGTCCTCATTCATAACAAAGTCTTCCTCTGTCATATTGACCAGATTGTCAAAGACCACCTCTCTTGCCTCCGTAAACATAGGTATTACCTTTACATAGACGCAGATTCCCGCAATCAGACATACCACCAAGATGGACGCCATAATTCCCAGCATTGTTCCCAGAATCGTAGAGATAACCCCCAGATATCCACCGATCACACCGACCAGTGCTTTTATCCCCATTTTAACCCGATTTATACCCTTCTTCATTCGTGCTCCTCCATTTTGAAGCGAATCATTATATTTCTTTAATCAAACGTTTTTTCATTATAACCCCATCGATTGAAATTATCAAGTTGACACCCTAAATTCTGTCGATTAGAATATAATTTACGGATGTTTACACCGTACAGGTGTTCACCATATATTTTACCAGACACACGTTATACAACAGAACAGAAAGGTACTGAAAACTTATGGATCTATTAGACTCAAAAAAACACTTTGGTTTCATCGGTCTGGGACTGATCGGCGGCTCTGTGGCACGCTGTATCCGTCAGGAGCTTCCCAAGGCACGCATCTCAGCATATAACTACTATGAAACGAAAAAACATCCCCGGCTGGAAATGGCTTTGTCCGACGGAGTCCTCACAGATATCACCACAGATATTACAGCAGTCCGCGACTGGGATGTCATCTTCCTGTGCACTCCGGTCCGCACCAACGTGGCATATCTGAAAAAGCTCAAGCCATATCTGCGAAAGGACTGTATTCTGACAGATGTTGGCAGCGTCAAGGGAGAAATTTACGATGCCGTTCATCGGGAGGGATTAGACCACTGCTTTATCGGGGGGCATCCTATGGCCGGCACAGAGCATATCGGCTATGAATATTCCTTCGCGTCTCTTCTGAAGGATTGTTATTACATATTAACGCCGACTGATCAGGTCCCGAAGGAAAGTATCCGGTGGATGCAGGAATTCGTCCAAAACGTAACCCGATCCCGCTGTGTAACGATCGATGTAACGGAGCATGATGAGGCAACTGCCGGTATCAGCCATGCACCGCATATTATCTCTGCTGCTCTGGTAAATGCTGTCCGGGCACGGGACGACAAGGGGATGTACCAGCTTCTTGCCGCAGGCGGTTTCCGGGATATCACAAGGATTTCCTCTTCTTCTCCTGAAATGTGGACAAGCATCTGTCTGGCAAATAAGGACGCGATCCTTGATTTTCTACATGAGTACAGAGGGCTTCTTGACACCATGGAGCATGCTGTTGAAGAGGGAAATGAGACAAAGATCAATCATTTCTTTGCCACGGCAAAGGAGTATCGTGACAAGCTGTTTCCATCCGAACTTTCCACTGAAAAGTAGAAATAATATTGTCAATCTCCTACCGACATTTTAAACTGTATACATAGAAAGGACCTTTTATTTATGTTGGAAAATATATTAGAGGGATTAAATCCCCAGCAGGAAGAAGCCGTAAAGCACTTTAAGGGACCGCTTCTGATCCTTGCCGGTGCCGGCTCCGGTAAAACAAGAGTTCTCACACACCGCATTGCCTATCTGATCGATTATTATGATGTAAATCCTTATCACATTCTGGCACTGACCTTCACCAACAAGGCTGCCGGCGAAATGAGAGAACGTGTGGACCAGATCGTGGGCTACGGCTCCGAAAATATCTGGGTCAGTACCTTCCATTCTACCTGTGTCCGGATCCTGCGCCGTTATATTGAGGTACTGGGTTATAAACGAAGCTTTACGATATATGATGCCGACGACCAGCGCGCCCTGATGCGGGAAATCATCAAATTTCTTGATCTGGACCCCAAAAAATACAAGGAACGTGCTTTCCTGAATGTAATTTCCAATGCGAAGGATGAATTGATCGGTCCCGAAGAATATGCCCGGAGAGCACAGGGCGACAAAATGCGGGAAATCTATGCCCGCGCCTATCAGGAATATGAAAAACGTCTCCGGGATGCCAATGCTCTGGATTTCGATGATCTGATCTGCAAGACGATCCAGATGTTTCAGGAAAATCAGGACATTCTGTCTTATTACCAGAACCGTTTCCGCTACATTATGGTGGATGAGTATCAGGATACCAATACCGCACAGTTTAAGCTGATCAGTCTGATGGCAAGTACTCCTTCCGAAAACGGTGGTGTGGAGCACAACCTCTGCGTCGTAGGTGATGATGACCAGTCCATCTATAAATTCCGTGGTGCCAATATTATGAATATTCTGAACTTTGAGCAGGAGTATCCGGATACCCGTGTCATCCGTCTGGAAGAAAATTACCGCTCCACTCAGAATATCCTGGATGCAGCCAACGCTGTGATCCACAATAATACAAAACGTAAAGAAAAGGCTCTCTGGACCCGCAAGGACAAAGGAGATTCCATCTACTATTCCCAATTTGAGAATGAATATGAGGAAGCGGAGGCAGTTTCCTCTGCCATCGCCCGCGCCGTAGAAAACGGAGAGGCTTCTTACAAGGACTTTGCCGTACTGTACCGCACCAACGCCCAGTCCCGTGTCTTCGAGGAGAAGCTGATCAATTACAATATCCCCTACCGCATCGTTGGTGCCGTCAACTTTTACCAGCGCAAGGAGATCAAGGATATTCTTGCTTATCTGCGCACCATTGAAAATGGCATGGATGATATCTCTGCCAAACGAATCATTAACGTTCCAAAACGCGGAATCGGCCTGACCACCATTGACCGGGTCAGCAATTATGCGATCATCCATGGCGTAAGCTTTTATAATGCCTTACGGGATTATGAATATATCGAAAACATCGGCAGGAGCGCCACAAAGCTTGGAAGCTTTGTAGGACTCATCGAATCCTTCCGTACCAGTCTGGAGGATCCGGACTACTCCATTGAGCAGCTTGTCCGTGAAGTGGTGGAACAGACCGGATATGAAGCAATGCTGTCAGAGGATGACACAGAGGAATCCCAGGCACGTCTTGAAAATATCGAAGAGCTGATCAATAAGGCTGCATCTTACGAGGAGGAACATGAGGAAGACGGCGCCACGCTTGGAGGCTTTCTCGAAGAGGTTGCCCTGGTGGCAGATATTGACAATGTAGATGACAGCACCGATATCGTTCTGCTGATGACTCTTCACAGTGCCAAGGGACTGGAGTTTCCTTATGTTTATCTGGTGGGTATGGAGGACGGAATCTTTCCGGGTGCCATGGCTGTTTACGGCGAAGATCCGGAGCAGGCTGCCGAGGAAATGGAGGAGGAACGACGTCTTTGCTATGTGGGCATTACCCGTGCCATGAAAAAGCTCTCCCTGAGCTGTGCCAGAAGCCGGTTCCGCAACGGAGAACACCAGTATAACCGGCCTTCCCGCTTTATCAGCGAGATTCCCCGTTACCTGATCCATGCCAGCACCGGCTCCTCCACGGCCTCCTCCGGTGGTGTCAGTGCAGCTGAGTTTTTAAAACACCAGCCGGGTGGAATTTCCTTCGGGACCGGCCAGAGTAATCGAAGCAGCTTTTCTAACACCAGCAACGGTTTCTCCGGCAGCTCCTACGGTAATGGCTCTGCCGGCAGATCTTACGGCACCGGCACCTGGAATCCTGCTGCCGAGCAGCGTGTCAAGCAGTCCGGCCACACCCGCGGCAAAAGCGGGCTGGACCTCCTCGCAGGCAATCCTATGATCTCCAAGGGCTTTGGCAGCTCTTATGCTGCACCAAAATCAAAAGCACCTGTATCCGATACATCTGTCACCCTCAACTATTCCGAGGGAGACCGTGTCCGTCACATGCGCTTTGGCGAGGGTGTTGTACAGACGATCAATCCAAGTGATTCTGATTTTGAAGTAACCGTTGCCTTTGACAATGGCAACACCCGAAAAATGTTATCTTCATTTGCAAAGCTAAAAAAGGTATGATATACTGATGATAATATATAGCTGGATTGGAGGTATTGTATGATGAATAATTCAAAACTGGAAGAACTTTTAAACACTGCACGCATCAATGAGCTCCTTCACAAAAAGGAGTTAGAAGAGAAAAACAAAAACGGCATTCTGGTTGCTCTTGCTATCGTTGGTGCAATTGCCACAGTTGCAGCGATCGCATATGCTGTTTACCGCTATTTTACACCGGATTATCTCGATGATTTCGATGATGATTATGAGGATGATTTCGATGATGATTACATCGAGTTTTCCGACAGCAAACCTGAGGCTGAGAATTAATCCGTAGATACGGTCTTTTCAGCAATTGAAACAAGTCAAACCGAAATGGATCTCCATTTCGGTTTGTTTTTGCCGGTTTACAGCCAATGATTCTGACAGTGTGCTGCCTGTCACCGACACCATATCATTGATCAAAATACCCGCAGCACAGAAATGAGGACATTATGAAGCTTTGGGGCGGACGTTTCACCAAGGAAACAAATCAGCTTGTACACAATTTTAACGCATCTCTTTCCTTTGACCAGAAATTCTACAAAGAAGACATCGAGGGAAGCATTGCCCATGTAACCATGCTTGCCAAACAGGGTATTCTGTCTGACGAGGATAAAGAAAGCATCATCAAGGGACTGGAGAGCATCCGTCAGGACATTGACAACGGTACTCTGACCTTTACTGCAGAGCACGAGGACATTCACAGCTTTGTGGAGGCACATCTGATCGAACGCATTGGCGATGCCGGAAAACGTCTTCATACCGGACGAAGCCGTAATGACCAGGTTGCACTGGATATGAAGCTTTACACACGCCATGAGATCGAAGAAATGAACGATCTCTTAAAAAGCCTGCTGGACAGCATCCTGCGCATTATGAAGGAGAACCTGCACACGATCATGCCGGGCTTTACACATCTGCAGAAAGCACAGCCAATTACCCTGGCACATCATATGGGAGCCTATTTCGAGATGTTTAAGCGTGACCGTTCCCGTCTTTCTGACACCCTGGAGCGTATGAACTACTGCCCTCTCGGTTCCGGTGCCCTCGCAGGTACCACATATCCGTTAGACCGGGAAGAAACCGCCAGGCTTCTTGGCTTTACAGGACCAACCTTAAACAGCATGGATTCTGTTTCTGACCGTGATTATCTCATCGAGTTTTTAAATGATATGTCGATCATTATGATGCATCTTTCCCGTTTCTGCGAGGAGATCATTACCTGGAATACCAATGAATATCAGTTTGTGGATATTGATGATTCCTACTCTACCGGCAGCAGCATTATGCCACAAAAGAAAAATCCGGATATCGCTGAGCTTGTCCGCGGCAAGACCGGCCGTGTCTATGGTGCCCTGATGTCTCTGCTGACTACGATGAAAAGCCTTCCTCTGGCATATAATAAAGATATGCAGGAGGATAAGGAATTTGTCTTTGATGCCATTGACACCACAAAAGGCTGCATTGTCCTGTTCCACGGTATGCTGGACACCATGACCTTCCGCAAAGACCGTATGCGCGCCAGCGCAGAGGGTGGTTTTACCAATGCTACCGATGCTGCTGACTATCTTGTAAACCACGGTGTTCCATTCCGTGACGCCCACGGCATTATCGGACAGCTTGTCCTTTACTGCATCGACAAGGGCATTTCTCTTGGCGAAATGAGTCTCGAGGAATACAAGGCAATCAGTCCTGTCTTTGAAGCGGATATCTACGATGCCATCTCTATGGAAACCTGTGTCAACAAACGTAATACCATCGGTGCTCCGGGTCCGGAAGCTATGACAAAGGTCATCGATTCTTACGAAAAATATCTGGCAGAATAATCCGATGTTTCACCGATAAAGTTTTATATATTTTTTCTAAAACCAAAAGCACTCTTGTAACATTCATTTACAAGAGTGCTTTTGTCTTACCACAGATTGAAAAGAAATATCTTTCAACCTGTTTGGCATATTGCTGCTGTATTGTTATATCAAGCCAGACCGGTTCCTGCCTTACCGGTATAAAGCTGATAATATTTCCCCTGCTGCTCGATCAGCTGGTCATGAGTACCTCTTTCGATAATCCGTCCCTGCTCCAGAACCATAATGCAGTCACTGTTCCGAACCGTAGAAAGACGGTGGGCAATAACAAAGGTCGTTCTCCCCTTCATCAGACGATCCATACCGTCCTGTACCAGCTTCTCTGTACGGGTATCAATGGAGCTGGTTGCCTCATCCAGGATCAATGCCGGCGGATCTGCAATGGCTGCTCTGGCAATTGCCAGAAGCTGACGCTGACCCTGGCTTAGATTTCCACCGTCTCCTTTGAGTACCGTATCATACCCTTGCGGCAGATGACGGATAAAGGAATCTGCATTGGCAAGCTTTGCAGCTGCCTCCACCTCCTCATCCGTCGCATCCAGCTTACCATACCGGATATTGTCACGGACTGTTCCCGTAAATAAATGAGTATCCTGAAGAACGATTCCCAGCGAATGACGCAGATCCTCTTTTTTGATCTTATTGACATTAATTCCATCAAAACGGATCTTACCATCCTGAATATCATAAAAGCGGTTGATCAGATTCGTGATCGTTGTCTTACCGGCTCCTGTAGCACCTACAAATGCAATTTTTTGTCCCGACTTCGCATACATTTCCACATCATGAAGAATGATCTTATCATCATTGTAACCAAAGTCTACATGGTCAAATACCACCTCACCACATAATTTCTGATATGTCACGGTATCGGTATCCTTATGATAATGCTTCCATGCCCAGAGACCGGTTCTCTTTTCACTCTCCGTAATATGACCCTTTTCGTCCTCATTGGCACGTACCAGCTCTACATAACCGTCATTCACCTCCGGCTTCTCATCCAGCAGTTCAAAGATACGGTCTGCTCCTGCCAGTGCCATCACAATACTGTTTAACTGCATACTTATCTGATTGATCGGCATACTGAAAGACTTATTATATGTCAGAAATGCCACCAGGCCACCGATGGTAAAACCTCCCACCTTGTTAAATGCCAGAAGACCTCCTATCATAGCACAAAGCACATAACTGACATTTCCAAGCTGGGCATTGATCGGCCCCATCACATTGGCAAAAGTATTGGCATTATCCGCACTATGAAAAAGTTCATCATTTAACGCATTAAACTCATCCATACTCTCCTGCTCACGGCAGAATACCTTTACTACCTTCTGGCCATTCATCATCTCCTCAATATGACCATTTACTTTTCCCAGATCCTTCTGCTGCTGAATAAAGTAAGCTCCGGAAAGTCCGGCTACCTTCTTTGTTACCAGCAGTGTCACACCCACCATAAACAATGTAACCAGTGTCAGAGGCACATTGATCATGATCATTGCCGCCAGTACGCTCACAATGGTGATCACACTGGAAAAAAGCTGTGTCATACTCTGGCTGATCATCTGACGGAGCGTGTCAATATCATTGGTATAAATTGACATAATATCTCCATGGGAGTGTGTATCAAAATATTTGATAGGCAGAGACTCCATATGAACAAACAGATCGTCTCTAAGCTTTCGCAGAGTTCCCTGTGTGACATTAACCATCAGGCGGTTATACGCCCAGGTAGAAAATACACCCAGCCCGTAAAAACAGGCAACCTGCGCAATTTTATGCAGCAACGGACCAAAGTCCTTATGTTCTGCCTTCATTAACGGCGTGATATATTGATCGATCAAGGCCTTGGTAAACATAGTTCCCTGGACATTGGCAAGAACGCTGACTATGATCAGAATTAACACCAGCACCAGATAAACTCCATAGCTTTTACCGATATAATTCAAAAGACGTTTTATGGTCTGTCCGGGATGCTCCAGTTTCATTCTTGGTCCCATTCCCCTTCGTCCGCCGGGTCCCTTTGGTCCCCTTGGCTTTTCTGAACGATTTTCTGCCATCTCTCATTCCACCTTTCTTATTTCTTTTCTATTCAAGCAATTTTTTAAGATGCCTCGTCAAAATCTCCGTTACCGGATGTCTGTGACTCATATACATCACGATAGATCTCATTATTTTCAAGCAGCTCCTCGTGGGTTCCAAATCCGTTGACCTCTCCATTTTCCAGCACAATGATATGATCTGCATTCTGGATACTGGAGACACGCTGTGCAATGATCAGCTTCGTGGTTCCCGGAATCTCCTCTGCAAATGCCTTCCGGATCTTGGCGTCCGTTGACGTATCTACAGCACTGGTGGAATCGTCCAGGATCAATACCTTCGGCTTCTTCAAAAGAGCTCTTGCGATGCAAAGTCTCTGCTTCTGCCCGCCGGACACATTGGTTCCACCCTGTTCAATATAGGTGTCATACCCCTTTGGCAGCTTTTCAATAAACTCACTGGCACAGGCAAGATCGCAGGCATGCATACATTCTTCCTTTGTTGCCTCCTTGTCTCCCCAGCGGAGATTGTCAAGGATCGTGCCGGAGAAAAGTACATTATTCTGGAGCACAACAGCAACCTGATTCCGGATTACGTCAATATCATACTCTCTGACATCTCTGCCGCCCACCAGCACACTTCCCTTTGTCACATCATAGAGACGGCTCAGCAGAGAGACCAGACTTGACTTTCCGCTTCCGGTTCCTCCCAGAATACCGATTGTCTCACCGGAACGGATCTTCAAATTGATATCCTTTAATACCGGTTCCTTTGCATCCTTCTTGTAGCTAAAATCTACATGCCGGAATTCAATAGAGCCATCTGCCACTTCCATTACCGGATTCTCCGGATTTGTAATGTCCGGTTTCTCATTTAATACCTCTGCCACACGTCTGGCACTTGCCACACTCATGGTAACCATCACGAAGATCATGGACAGCATCATCAGGTTCATCAAAATGTTCATACAATAGGTCAGCAGCATAGACAGACCACCTGTCGTTAATGTATTGCTGACGATCATATGTGCTCCCATCCAGCTGATCACCAGAATGCATGTATACACCGTAAACTGCATGATCGGCATATTCAGACAGATCATCGCTTCCGCCTTTGTAAACAGCTTATATACATTGCCGCTTGCCTTTGTAAACTTCTCTTTTTCATGATCCTCACGCACATATGCCTTTACCACACGGATGGCAGATACATTTTCCTGTACGCTTTCATTGAGATCATCATATTTCTGAAAAATACTTCTGAAATACTTTGTGGTCCTGGTTATCAGAACTCCAAGGATCACTCCCAAAACCAGTACCGCAATCAAATATATCGTTGCAATTCTTGTATTAACCGCAAAGGACATTACCATGGCACAGATCAGGCTGAACGGTGCTCTCATACACATACGAAGCAGCATCTGATATGCGTTCTGAATGTTCGTAACATCTGTGGTAAGTCGTGTGACAAGTCCTGCTGTACTGAACTTATCAATATTGGAAAAGCTAAAGGTCTGTATATTTTCATACATTGCTTTTCTCAGATTTCTGGCAAAGCCTGTGGATGCCCTTGCACCATACTTTCCTCCCATAAAACCACTAAAAAGACTAAAGCATGCCGCTGCCAGCATCAGGGCTCCCATCTTATAAATATGTCCTGCATTTCCCACCGATACGCCATCATCAATGATTGAAGCCATCATCAGTGGAATGATCGTTTCCATGATAACCTCCAGGATCATAAAGATCGGAGTCGCAATGGAAGCCTTTTTATATTCCTTGATCTGCGACGCTAATGTTTTGAGCATAATCAGAAATCCCTCCTTTTCTTTTCTTCCTTCTGTCTCTCTGCACTGTCGTTGATATTTCTGGCAACTCTTCCCAGATACTCCTTAAACTGGGTCAGCTCCTGTGAAGTAAAGCCCGCCGCCAGAAGCTGTTCAAACTTTGCAATCTCCCCTTCCACCAAACGGTGTGTTTCCAACACCTTTGGTGTCAGCGTCAGTTTTTTGAGCCGTGCATCATAGTCCACGGGAGAACGCATGATCAAGCCCTTATGGACCATCTGATCCACAGCCTTAGACACATTGGATCGGGTCATTGCAAGAGCTCGTTCCACATCCTTCTGAAACACATCCTCCTGCTGATGATCCAGCATATAATGAATGATCCAGCTGTCCATCCGGCTGAGCTTTTCTCCCGGCATCGCAGCAATACGCTGGTCAATGCTTCTCCGGATCATATTAGAAACACAGTTGATCTCCATTCCTAATGCTCCATCCTTCTTCATGGACTCCTCACTCCCTTCTGTATGTACCAATATTCTCTCCTCTATACTGTTGAAAAGTGAATTGTTTCCATTTCAACAATAGGCGTGATTATTATTATATGACAAAAAAAGATAAAGTCAATAGACTTTATCTTTTTTTAATGATTATGAAATGTTGATCACATTTTATTATTTCGCAACGATATTAACAATTCGTCCCGGAACATAAATTTCCTTAATAATATTCTTGCCTTCCAGCTTATCTGCGATGGTCTCCTTTGCTTTTGCAAGTACATCGTCCTTCGCATCCTCCTTGCCGATCTTCAGAGTTGCGCGGGTCTTTCCATTGACCTGAACAGCAATCTCCACCGTAGATTCTACCGTCTTTGCCTCGTCATACTCCGGCCAGGTATTCAGATATACACGTCCCTCGCCTCCGATGATCTGCCACAGCTCTTCTGTAATATGTGGCGCAACCGGATTAAGAAGGGTGATCAGAGTCTTGTACTCGCCCTTTGTGACCGCATTCTTCTTGTAGAAATCGTTGATCAATGCCATCATTGCAGCAATCGCAGTATTATACTTCAGGCTCTCAAAATCCTGGCTTACCTTCTTAATGGTCTGATGCATCTTTGTCTCCATATCGGCCGAGTAACCTTCCTCCCCGGTCATAATGGTCTGCAGCTTCCATACACGCTCCAGGAAACGACGACAGCCCTTTACGCCATCCTCTGACCAGGATGCACTCAGATCAAAGGCACCGATGAACATCTCATAAGTACGCAGGGTGTCTGCACCATAGGCCTGTACAATATCATCCGGATTTACAACATTACCACGGGATTTACTCATCTTCTCACCGTTTTCACCAAGGATCATTCCGTGAGAAGTACGACGCTGGTATGGCTCCTTTGTTGGCACAATTCCCTGATCATACAGGAATTTATGCCAGAAACGGGAATAAAGCAGATGAAGTGTTGTATGCTCCATACCACCGTTATACCAGTCAACCGGCAGCCAGTATTTTAATGCTTCCTTGCTTGCCAGTGCCTCTTTATTATGAGGATCTGTATAACGAAGGAAATACCATGAAGAACCTGCCCACTGAGGCATTGTATCTGTCTCTCTCTTTGCCGGACCGCCGCAGCATGGACAAGTGGTATTTACCCAGTCTGTCATGGCTGCCAGCGGAGACTCTCCGTTATCGGTCGGCATATAGCTGTCTACCTCCGGTAGAAGCAGTGGAAGCTCACTCTCATCCAATGGCACATATCCACATTTCTCGCAGTGTACGATCGGGATCGGCTCACCCCAGTATCTCTGTCTGGAGAATACCCAGTCACGGAGCTTATAATTTACCTTAC
>OGZW01001506.1_pt1 | contig 18914 bp, 15 predicted proteins | sample 1577001 | NCBI WGS metagenome assembly OGZW01 (sample SAMEA3541519, study PRJEB24748) | human gut metagenome | biome: human gut; feature: human-associated habitat; material: faeces | place: China | collected 2012 | reverse complement strand
TGTCGGCTATCGCGGCATACTGCTTTTTTGAAAAGAAGCCCGCCATTGACGTAAAGTTTGTCAATGACGGACAACTTGCTATTTTTTGATTTTATTTCGAACTCACGTTAAATAAACAATAAAACGAATTGAAATGTTCCGCTTTTAAAACGGAACATTCTTAGTCATGTTTTCATAATTATTGTATTGACCGCTAATATTCATTTCATTTTCAGGAGCCAGTTCTATTGCTTTCTTCATATCTTCCACAGATCCGTCTTTGTCTCCTTTAAGTAATTTGATACGTCCTCGTTCATGATATGCTTTGGCAAAGTTGGGGTTGATTTCAATGGCTTCATCATATACAGCCAATGCTTTGTCAAAATCTTTGTTTACCAGATATAGTTCTCCTGACAGGATATAGGCCTTTTCATTGAACGGATTGAGTGACAATACTTGGTTAAAACATTCTTGTGCTTGTTCCGGTTCATTGGTGGCGGCTAGAATTTCTCCTTTCAAAAGCAAGGCTTGTTCGTCGTCGGGATTGAGGCTGAGCAACTTTTGTATATCTTCGGCAGCATCTTTTGCTTGTTTCATTTTCCAAAGTACTTCAGCGCGTAGCTGGTATGCTTCGGTATAATCTTCTTTCAATACGATAGCTTTAGTCAGCATAGCGATGGCGGTGATATCATCTTTCATGCCGATAGCTGCTTTTGCTGTCAAATAGAAAGATAGGGGGTTCTTATTATCTAAAACCAAAGCTTTTTGGCAGGCATCCTTCATATTTTCGTAATCTTCCTGCATATAGCAGATGCCAGCTAGTGAAAGGAAGGTGTTTACTTGTTCAGGATCTTTTGTAGCCATGCGGTCTAGTGTGATACGGGCATCATCTAGTCGGTTTGCCTGTGTATAAGCAGTGGCTAGCAGGCTGAGTGTTTCCAATTCATCGTTGATGGCAACTGCTTCTTCAAAACATTTAATGGCATAAGGTAGTTTACCCATACGTTGGGCGCGGATGCCGTCGTATTTTAAAATCTCGAAGTTCTTTTTATCATTTTTCTCTTTTTCGGTTTCGGGGGTGTTGTTTCCGCCGAATAAGGATTTAAATAAGCCCATAATTTATAGTTGTTTTATTTGTCTATTGTTATAATAAATCGTCTGAGGTAAATTTCTTGTTCCTGATGCTGCATGTTGGTAAAACGTACTGCCTTTATTGGTTTCTGTTGTAAACTGGCAGTCAGTCGGTTGTTTTCTTGTGTAAAGTTTACTTTACTCCAGTCTTTTCCATTTGCAGATATCTCAAGACTTCCCCAAGTTGCGATTTCCGGTTTCCCGAAATCTATCTCTATATTTTCTCCGGGATAAACTTGATCCAGTTCGATAGTCAATGAACCATTACCGGGCCATCTGATAACTTCCAGCGCCGGAGAAATCTGAATGCGGTTTATCTTTACCTGTAAAGGTAAGTTCTTTATCTGACTGATATCGCTTATTAGTTTATGCGGCATATAGTCGGTTTCAGCATTCAGCAGTGTGCTATATTTTTGGTTATAGCATTGCGTGACGGTGGCGAAAGTTTGATCAATCAATGGCTTGATTACTTTTCCTGCTGTCTTTATACCCGGCTGGTAAGGGTTTTGGTTGTATGTCTGGTCAATTTGAAACATTTGTTGTTGCAAGGCTTTCACGTGCTTGTATTTACGCATAAATAAAGATTGGTCATTTTTGTCGTATGCTTTGACCATTGCCAGTACTTCATTTCCGGTTTCACCCAATAGTTTGAACTGATAAAGCCAAGGCATGATTTCTACTATAATCGGATTTTTATCAGCATGGGCGACTAAAATATCACTTGATTCAACCATTTGGCTGAAGGTTTCTTGTAGAATAGAGAAGTCTTTTTCAGTGTAAGTTTTATTTTTTATGTAACTTTCAGTAAAGCTCTGCGCTGTGGGTTGGAGATTTACAGATTCCTCTCGGCGATATTTATGTCCGTTGGGGCCCAAGTCCGAATTATGGGCGGCAAAGAATTCCAGTTCAGTGGCAGCATCGGGCAAAATGTTCATAATAGCGTCTTTCCAAGTTTTTTCACTGTTATATTTTGTTGGATTCCAAGCGTATGAGGCTACACTATAAATGGCTATTTTAGAAGCCTCGGCATGTTCCATCGGATTAGTTACAAAGCCAGACATCTGATTGGCTATTTGAGTATCGTTTCCATATACTGGTCCCATGAGCAGATGATCTCTAACGTAATCGGAAACAGGAAAGTTCCACCATATATATGCCGGACGTTTAATCCGTTCGTTTATCCATTGAATACCATCTTGGGTAATATCGGAAATAACCCGGTCTCCTGTCCACATAATTTGTATGGATGGATTCAGTTTGTCTCCTAAAGTAGTAAGATATCCTTTAGCAGGGTCGGACCAACTTTTATTGTATTCTGTGGGGCACATGATAAGGGGAGTTACATCCGGTTTTACTTTTACAAAATGTTCATCTATGTAATTCAGCAGTTCTGCTTGTTTCACAGGGTTGGTACCTTCTCCTGAAATATCATCAAAGAAGACGGCAAAAGAACGGACACCGAGATGATACATCTTTTCAAATTTTGCCAATAATAATTCACGGTCTTCCTTATTCCATTTGATGTCTTGTCCCGGATGGATAGCCCAAACAAAATCGACTTCGTTTTCTTGAGCTACTTTTACTAATTCCTGTAATTGTTTTGCTTCTTTTTCGGGGTAAGGCAGACGCCAGTTGGGAGAACTATGGTAAGGGTCATCTTTAGGGCCGTATATATAGGTGTTCATTTTGTTTTCACCATAAAATTGAAGTTGGCGAAGACGGGCATTATGGCTCCAGGGGGTTCCGTAAAATCCTTCTACGACACCACGGTAGCGTATGGCCGGATAGTCTTGTATCTCTATTACCGGTAATTGGTTATCTTTGAGCAATTGTTTTAAGGTTTGCAAGGCATAGTAGGTTCCACGTTCATCGTTTCCTGCCAGAATTATTTCCTTATTATTGATGGATAGATAATAACCTTCCTTTTGGTTGGGGATCTGACGAGTAAACTTGCGGATGGACTTGTCTCCTTTTTCTCCTATATAAATGCGCAAACCGGTATTGGCCGGGTGTTTTCCACCTAATAAATCTTTTAATTCTTGTACGGCATATGGATTGGCTTCAGTTTCTCCCAAGAGTTGGTAAGTTTCAGGTAAATTGATTTGTCCGTCTTGTTTGGAAACTTGTTGAGGGATGGGCTGTACTTCTATGTTTTGGGCAAAGATAGTACAACCGGTAAAAAGACAAATGATTGCCAAATGCATTTTTTTCATGTTCTGTTGGGGTAAAAGGTTAATAAATCAATGGCAAAGATACGATTTATACAGAAAGAATTCCATCTTTTAATTGTATTATTTCTTCGGAAAGTAGGTAGGAGAGTACCTTTTCCGCTTTTTCACGATTGCTATTCAATTGGTTCAGTAGTTCTGAAGCAGGCATGGCGCCTGCCTGCAATAGCTGTTTGATTTGTTGTTCCAATTCTTGAAATTCTCCCTGTTTTATTCCTGAATGATGTTTGTTAAGACATACATCACATTGTCCGCAGTTGTGTTCGTTCTTTTCTCCGAAATATCTGAGTAGCATTCGGCTACGACATTTATCATCGGCTGTGGCATATTCTATCATAGCCTTGATTCGGGTGGTATAGCTTTTTTTCCGGTCTTCGTATATTTCCCGAGTTAGGGCAAGGCGATTCTTTTCTTGCCGTTCACGGGTATATATAATATAAGGTGTCTTTTTCCGTGGAATGTAATGTATGATATGTCTACGAGTCAGCGCCAGTAGAATTTCATAGATTCGTTGGCGGGTTAATCCGGAGCGGATTACTAAGGAATCTTCGTTAATATAGGCATAATCAGTAAATAGTCCTGTATAAGAACGCAAGATGATGTTTATCAGTTTCTCTGTATCTGTATCATTCTCGTGTAGTTTATAGAGTTCGTCGCGTTTCATCGTGAAAAGAATACGTGAAGCATTATCTTGCTCGTCTGTATATTCTAAATATCCGGCACGGGTCAGAATCTTTAAAGCGCTGTCGGCTTGTACGGGGAAATGTTTGAAGTTACGACAGAATTCATCCAAGTTAAAAGCAAAGGTGCAACCCATACCGTCTCCCATGGCCATTTGAAAATAGTAGTTGATATCTTCGTACACTTTTCGGATATAATCCTTGTCGGGAAATGTATCACTGATACGTTTGTTGAGGGTGGTTTTATCACTTTGGGCGTATAGCAGGACAGCATATGCTTTCTGCCCGTCGCGCCCTGCTCGTCCGGCTTCTTGAAAATAGGCTTCAGGAGAATCAGGCATATCTATGTGGATAACGATACGTACATCTGGTTTGTCGATACCCATTCCGAAGGCGTTGGTTGCTACCATAGTACGGCTTTCTCCGGTGAGCCAGCTTTTTTGACGTTGATCTTTTACATCATTATTCAAACCGGCATGATAGAAAGTGGCAGTTATGCCGTTATTGACCAGTAGTTCGGCAATTTCACGTGTACGTTTCCGGTTGCGGGTATAGACAATGGCGCAGCCGGGCACACTATTTAAAATATGCAATAGCTCTTCCTGTTTATTTTCTGTAGGACGTACAATGTAAGCCAAGTTTTTTCTTTCGAAACTCATTCGGAAAACCTGACTGTCTTTTTTAAAGTTTAGCTTTGTTTGAATATCTGTTACTACTTCCGGAGTGGCAGTTGCTGTCAGTGCTAATACAGGTATGTCGGGAAGGAGTTCGCGAATTTCTGCAATTTTCAGATAAGCAGGGCGGAAATCATATCCCCATTGAGAGATACAGTGTGACTCATCTACCGTGATCATGCTTACCTTCATGTTCCGTAGTTTGCTACGGAATATTTCAGTATCCAGCCTTTCCGGAGAAATATAAAGGAATTTATAGTCGCCGAAGATACAGTTTTCCAATGCAACAATGATCTCTTCGCGTGTCATGCCTGAATAAACTGCCAAAGCTTTGATACCTCGGTCGCGTAAATTGCGTACTTGGTCCTTCATCAGGGCAATAAGAGGTGTAATAACCAAACATAATCCGGGTTGTGCTAAAGCTGGTACTTGGAAGGTAATGGATTTGCCGCCACCGGTAGGCATCAATCCTAGCGTGTCGTGACCGTTGTCTATACTTTCAATGATTTCTTTCTGTATGCCCCGAAAGTCATCATATCCCCAATATTGTTTTAGAATTTCTTTATAGGTCATTGGAAGGGAAATAAGAAAATTATGTCAAAACTCCAATGACTTATCATCTTATTATTCTGATAAGTGTCTGATAACGTCATTAAAGTTTTGACATATTTCAAAGATAAATCTTTATCATTATTCCTCACTGGGTTTTATATCTTCTATTTGCAATTGTACTTCACCACGTTTGTGCGTATTCTCTTCAATGGTATAACAAATATCAAAAGAACGTTTGGTCTTGATATAGCGTGCTTGTGAACTTTGTCCGAAAGCGATGCCATTCATCACATTGTTTGATTTATTGTCTACCAATTCCAACTTGATGTGTTCCTGATCACGCCCTACTACTTTGCTGGTTCCATAATCATATACATTATGTGTACAAAAGATTGGTTTGTGGTTGTCCGGTCCGAAGGGATTGAACTTTTTCAGGTCGGCATGGAACTTCGGAGTGATATCCCGGAAGTCAATTTCTGCATCAATATCAATTACAGCACTGGTCTGTTCCGGCAAAATATGTTCTGTGACATAGGTTTCAAAACGACGGGTGAATTCTTCCACATTTTCCACTTTCATGGATAGTCCTGCAGCATAAGTGTGTCCTCCAAAGTTTTCCAACAAGTCACGACAATGTTCGATAGCTTTGTAGACATCGAAACCTGATACGGAACGGGCGGAACCAGTTGCCAGATTATCTGTACGGGTTAATACAACTGCCGGGCGGTAATAAATCTCTGTAAGGCGTGAGGCTACGATACCGATAACACCTTTATGCCACGCTTCATTATAGATGACAATGGAACGCCGGTCTGCTAGTCCTTCCAAGTGGTCTACAATTTGGTTGGCCTCTTCGGTCATGGTCTTATCCAGATCTTTACGGGTTTCATTGTATTGGTTGATTTGGTTGGCTTTCTCCAATGCTGCCGAGAAGTCCTTTTCTATGAGCAGTTCCACCGCCTCTTTTCCGTTCTGTATACGTCCGGATGCGTTGATGCGCGGACCTATCTTGAATACGATATCACCTACGGTAATTTCTTTTTCTGATAATCCGCATACATCGATAATAGCTTTCAGACCTACACTGGGATTGGAATTCAACTGTTTTAAGCCGTGGTGTGTCAGCACTCGGTTTTCTCCCATGATAGGTACGATGTCTGATGCTACACTGACAGCAACCAAATCTAATAAAGGAGTTAGTTGATGAAATTCAATGCCATTATTCAAAGCGAAAGCCTGCATGAACTTGAAGCCTACACCACATCCCGAAAGATGATCGTAAGGATATGTATTGTCAGCCCGTTTGGCATTCAGAATAGCTACGGCTGGTGGCAATATATCATCAGGCACATGGTGGTCACAGATGATGAAATCGATACCTTTTTCTTTTGCATAAGCAATTTCCTCTACGGCTTTAATACCGCAATCTAACACAATAATGAGTTTTACACCTGTTTCACAGGCATAATCCACTCCTTTTACTGATACTCCGTAGCCCTCATTATATCGGTCGGGAATATAGTAGTCAATGTTCGAATAGAACTGCTGGAGAAATTTGTATACCAATGCTACAGCTGTTGTACCGTCTACATCATAATCTCCATAAACCATGATACGTTCTTTCCTGCCCATAGCTTGATTAAGCCGTTCTACAGCAATGCTCATATCCTTCATCAGGAATGGGTCGTGTAGCTCGTTAAGCTGGGGGCGGAAAAATCTTTTAGCCTCTGCTGCTGAGGTTATACCTCTTTCCAGCAACAACTTACAAAGAATCGGGCTGATCCCTGTTTCTTTGGCTAATGCTTTAGCTGCTTCTGTCTGTTCTTGGCTTGGAGGTTGATAATTCCATTTGTGATTCATTTTATATATTGTTTTTTCTTTTTTCTGCTCTCGGAGACGGGATAATACCATTTTCTGGTTATACTTACCCAATCAATCCGTAAAGTTAGGAAAAAACAAATAAAAAAACCGCTAATTCCATATATATTTTATGGAATTAGCGGTAAAGTATTGTATAGTAGCGGATTATTTGATACCTAATTTTTTAGCAATTTCTTTAGGCAGTGCATTTTTATTGACTACGATATTCATGGTTTTGTAACGGACGAATGCTTTAGAGGCATACCATAAGCCATCGTATTTTCCGGCTTTTCCCCAAGAATTCTTTACCATATAATAGTCGTTTCCTTCTTGATCCTTAGCTATACCGTAAATCAACATACCATGATCATCGGTTGTTTCCCAATTGTCATAAGCTTCCTGGCGTTCTTCTTGTGTACACCATTTCTGAGGTTGTGGTTTGGTGTTCAGTTTCTTTTCTTCCGGTTTCATTTTCAACCAATGAGCCATGTCTGATCCACTTAGTTCTTGTACTTTTTCCGTATCGGGCATAACAGCTACGCCGTCACGTGTAAAGCCTTGTTCACTGACATCAGATCCCCATGCGATTGGATAGCCGTTATTAATGGCATTATCAAAAACCTGCATGAATTCATCAATGGGAAGGTTGTATGATTGCCCCCAACGCCAGTTGTCTTGAATTTCAAGAACAAATGGTTCGTAGAACGGATGGTGGGTGTACGAGGTCAATGAAATGTAATCATTTGGATTCAATCCTGTTGATTCGAAGAATGAATGGGGAGTGTATTCTTTTCCTTTATAAGTGAATTTTTCAGGGCATTTACCTAAATAGATATCATGAATAGCGGCAATGGCCTTTTTCCATAATGGATTATGGTTATTATCTGTCTGGAGTTTGCGTAATTTTCCTTTGGCTATTGCTGCTACTACAGCATCCGATACGGCTGTAAGTTCTGTATGGTTACTTAATGTATCACCATACATGACTCCCGGACGCATAACTTCTTCGGGTACCAGACCAAATTTTTTCATTCCATAGATAACGTCATAGAATGATCCTCCTTGGGAAAAAGATACATCTCCGTGAGTACGTACGGCGGCATCGGCTCGATCCAAATAAGTTTGGTGTACGATGTACATTTCAGAAAAGTCGTATTCTCCTTTTCCCATACGAAGTAATTCTGATTCTAGAAAAGCCATACTGGAATAGCACCAGCAAGTACCGGCACGGCTTTGGTTCTTGACAGAAGTAATAGGCAGTTCTTTTACTGTAGTGAATACAAACCCTTCTTCCTTTGGCTCTTCTTTTTGTGCATCTTGTGCAAAGAGGCTTATACTGCATAAACCTAATGCTGCTAATAATGTAAATCTTTTCATTTTAGAAATAATAGTTTTGTTTGTTATGTTACTCATTCATGATAGTTTCTACTTCTTCGATAGTGATAGGGATGCGTTTCTCGCCAGTGAAACGGGAGCCTTCCGAAGTAATCAGAATATCGTCTTCCAGGCGGATGCCTCCAAAATCTTTGAATTTTTCAATGGCATCAAAGTTCAGGAAGTCTGTATGCATTTTCTCAGCTTTCCATTTGTCAATCAATGCTGGAATAAAATAGCAGCCCGGTTCATCGGTAATCACAAAGCCTTCCTGTAAGCGACGTCCCATGCGCAGGGAGGCTAGCCCGAACTGGGAAGAAGGACGGATTTCATCGTCATATCCTACGTAAATTTGTCCCAGGTCTTCCATGTCATGTACATCCAATCCCATCATATGACCTAATCCATGGGGCAGGAATAAAGCGTGTGCACCAGCGGCAACAGCTTCTTCCACATTGCCCTTCATGAGCCCCAGGTCTTTTAATCCTTGAACCAGCACTTTGCAGACTTCTAAGTGTACAGACATATAGGTTATACCTGGACGAGTAATTTCCAATGCTTTATCATGGCAAGCCAATACAATATTATACACATCTTTTTGCCGTCCTTCAAATTTGCCTCCCACAGGTACGGTACGGGTATGGTCAGAACAATAATTTGTCACTCTTTCAGCTCCGGCATCTGTCAGCATCATGCGTCCTGGTTCTAATATATGGCTATGGTCATGATTATGTAATGTTTCCCCATGTTGGGTCAGGATAGTGGCAAATGAAGTCATGCTTCCATAAGAAGCGGCGATGCCATCCAGTACTCCGGCGATATATTGTTCCTTTATTCCAGGTTTACATAGACGCATAGCGGCTGTGTGCATTTCATAACCGATATTACATGCCAAATCGATTTCTGCTATTTCGCAAGCTTCTTTTACAGAACGTAAATCAACTACAGCTTTTATCAATTCTACAGAAGCGTATTTCTTTACTATAGCGGCACGGATACCGGTTAAGTCTTCCAAGAGCATCATATTATCGAATCGGTAGGGAGGAAGGAAATGTACTTTTCTACCTTGCGCGATAGCTTTTCCTACCACCTCTTTTAGCTGGGGGAAGGGAAAACTTTTCTGAATACCTACTTGTGCAGCCAACTCTTTCACACTGGGTTGGGGCCCCATCCAGATAATGTCGTCCATATCTACATCATTTCCGAAGAAATAATCCTCTCCTGCTTCTATATCTATTACACCTGCATATCCGGGGTGAGAATGACCGAAGAAGTAGAGGAATGAACTGTCCTGACGGAATTTATATGTGTTATCCGGATAGTTTGCCGGAGCTTCATTATTACCTAGTATAAGGATAATACCGTTTTGCACTTTGTTTCTAAGTGCCTGACGGCGTCTTTGATAAGTTGCGGAATCAAACATGGCTAACTTTATTTTAATTGAAAATTTATTGAACTGTGTTGCAAATGTAATAATTATAATCTTAAAAGTACTATTTGCTTATTTGATTTTTTAATCGATTTCGGCTTTATTTTTATCATTTGTCAATCTTGCTTTTCTAATTTCACAGGTTTCTCTTATTTTTCCTTGATAAGTTGCCATTCAGTAATTTATACTGCTAGGAGAATTTGATTGATATTTATGATGGAATGCAATTATTTAATAAATATAAAAGATACGGCTAAATACTTTGAAAAGGTTAACTTTGCAGTGAACTCTTTCAAGGATAGATTTGTTCCTCAACATTGATTATGAAAATAGATGATAAAACAGGGCTGGTACTGGAAGGCGGAGGTATGCGCGGAGTTTTTACCTGCGGGGTATTAGACTATATGATGGATAAGAAGGTTTGGTTTCCGTATGGGGTAGGAGTTTCTGCCGGAGCGTGCAATGGTCTTTCATATATGTCTCGCCAGCGTGGTAGAGCTAAGTTTAGTAATATTGATTTATTGGAGAAATATCATTATATCGGCATAAAGCATTTATGGCGTAAGCACAGTATTCTTGATCAGGAATTGCTTTATGAACATTTTCCTAAGGAAATTCTTCCTTATGATTATAAAACATATGCTGAAAATCCTGCTCGTTTTGAAATGGTGACTACTAATTGCATTACAGGTAGGGCGTGTTATTTGGAAGAGAAACATGATCCTCGACGTATTATTGCCATAGCTAAGGCGTCCAGCAGTCTTCCTTATGTTTGTCCTATAGCTTATGTAGATGGTGAGCCGATGCTGGATGGGGGAATTGTGGATTCTATTCCTGTGTTGCGTGCTATTGAACAAGGATTTGATAAAAATGTAGTGGTACTTACCCGTAATCGGGGATATCGCAAAAAAGGAAAGGATATGAAAATTCCTCATTTTATCTATAAAAAATACCCTCGTTTGCGCGTGGTTTTAAGTAAACGTTGTCGTATTTACAACGAACAGCTTGATTTGGTAGAGCAATTGGAAGACAAGGGCAGGATTGTGGTAATTCGTCCTGAAAAGCCGATGGAAGTGGACCGTATTGAAACAGATATAAAGAAACTGACCGATTTATATGAGGAAGGGTATGCCTGTGCAAAAAAAATGTTCGAAGAAAAACGAATACTTCAAAAATAAACTTTTGGCCAAAAGAATGTTTTTTATACATGGGGATATTGGAGGAATGGGGGATCATTCTTGTTATATGGGGTAGATGAGGTTCTACTGCATATAACAAGAATGAATGCTCTTTCCTTTTGGAAAGAAAGATAATATATTAATAATATAAATGTGACGGTACAGTTAATACTTGCTCGGTATAAACTTGCTCGACGGTCGGATAATCTATAGTGAATGTCTTTTTTAAATCCTCAAAAAAAGCCATGAGGACTATGGGGGAAGTCCTGGAAGAAGGTATATATTCAGAGATTATAAATGTTCTTTTGGGTTGTTCTGGAAGAGTTAGATCAAATGAGATGATATGTCTTGTACCCCATTGCTCATTTTCTATTTCATTGGATTTTCTTTCAAAACTACCTTCTATAGCCTTGTCTCCAAACTTTTCTTGATAAACCAGTACTTTGCCTCTTGCAATTTCTGCATCCGTGTAGATAAATTTGTATCCTCCTCCTATCTTTACTGGTATTGTAGCTAATGCTTTTTCTTTAATTGTTTGTTTTTCAGAGTCTTTTAAGTCTCCTGTAAGAAGTATATCCTGTTTGCTTACAATGTAATTATCGGTGTAATAGTCTACTATTACATGAATGTCAAGTGTGTTTCCAGATTGATCTCTTACAGTAATAATCGCTTCACCTAATGCTAATGCTTTTATGGATATGTCGCAAGAAGAAATCATTTTGGTTTCTATAATTTCCGGTTTATCGCAGCTTATTTCATAATTCCCGTCTCCCCCTTGCAAAGGAAAAGAGTATGTCTGATTATTAGGATAGTTTAATTTTATATTTGCTGTTTCTCTATTTTTTAAGGAGATGGGAGCAAGTTCATCATTGCTGCACGATGAAATTACTAAAGAGCAAAGGAAAATAAGCACTGTGGCTAGCATACTGTTAAGTCTCATAGTTTGATCTTGTTTTATGTTCTACATAATTTAAATGAAGGATTAGATGATTTACTGCTTGGCAATTAGAAATTTATTTTTTTTCTTGAGTTTGTCCAGACTGTGGATAAAATGTGGGAATACAAAATGAAAAATCCCTCTTTCTTCTAAAGAAAAAGAGGGATTATAGTTGAGTTTCTTGTTTCTTATTTTTATTTGGCGAAACTTACCGCACGTGTTTCGCGGATGACTGTAATCTTCACTTGTCCCGGATAAGTCATTTCGTCTTGAATCTTTTTCGCAATTTCACCGGATAAACTTTCAGTCTGTTTGTCGTCAATCTTGTCGGCACCTACAATCACACGTAATTCGCGGCCAGCTTGGATAGCATAGGTTTTTGTTACCCCTGGATAAGACATGGCTAATTGTTCTAGATCGTTCAAACGCTTGATATAAGCTTCTACGATTTCACGACGAGCGCCTGGACGTGCGCCTGAAATGGCATCACATACCTGTACGATGGGAGCCAGCAGGCTAGTCATTTCAGTTTCGTCATGGTGAGCACCGATAGCATTACATATGTCTGGTTTCTCTTTATATTTTTCGGCTATCTTCATGCCTAACAATGCGTGCGGCAATTCCGGTTCTTCATCAGGTACTTTACCTATATCATGCAGTAATCCAGCACGTTTTGCTTTTTTAGGATTCAAACCTAGTTCAGAAGCCATCACAGCGCAAAGATTGGCTGTTTCACGAGCATGTTGTAGAAGGTTCTGACCGTATGAGGACCGATATTTCATCTTACCGATAATACGGATCAATTCAGGGTGCAGGCCATGAATACCTAAATCAATAGTGGTACGTTTACCGGTTTCAATAATTTCTTCTTCTACCTGTTTGCGTACTTTAGCTACCACTTCTTCAATGCGTGCCGGGTGGATACGACCGCACCGTAGGAACTCAGATGGATTCCGGTGAGCACCACCTCGCGGTAGCCGCTTTTTGCCAGCGTCCGTATCTCCTGTAAGACGTCCGGAAGCTCCCTGCTTCTGACACGCCCTCTCGCAAACGGAATAATACAGTATGTGCAGAACTGATTGCAGCCATCCTGCACCTTGATAAACGCCCGGGTGTGCTCTGCCGTGCGTGAAAGCGACAATTCCTCGTATGCCTGCTTCTCGTGATTGATGTCCGCCACACACGCCATCTTGCGGTGGGATGCTTCGTATTCCCGAAGCAGCGGCACCAGCTCATGCTTTTTATTATTCCCGATCACGATGTCAATCGACTCATCCACGAGAGCCTGTGCCTCCTTGGTCTGCACATAGCATCCGGCTCCCACGACGATCGCATCCGGATTCTGCTTTTTCGCCCGGTGCAGCATCTGTCTGGACTTGCGGTCCGCCATATTGGTCACGGAGCATGTATTGATCACATAGACATCCGCATACTCCGAAAACGGCACGATCTCATATCCCGCCTCCTCCAAAATCTGCTGCATGGCTTCCGTCTCATATGCATTCACTTTACAACCCAAATTATGCAATGCTGCTTTCATTCTTGTTTCCTCATTTCTGTATTGCTTTTTGTTCACGCTTTCTTATGGTTTCATCCGCTTTTTGTGTTGACTTTTCCACGAAAAACTATTACTATAAAACTATCTTGAAACAGATAATCCTAAGGAGGTTTTTTATCATGAAAACAGTACAGATTTCCCTTAACTCGATCGACAAGGTAAAGTCCTTCGTCAATGCAATTACGCAGTATGAATATGATTTTGATCTGATCTCTGGCAGATACGTCATCGATGCAAAGTCCATCATGGGTATCTTCAGTTTAGATTTATCCAAGCCTATCGACCTTGCAATCCATGCAGAGAACAACATGGACGAGATTATGGAGACTTTAAAGCCATACTTAATCTAATTCATACATAACAGGGGTACACGCCGCGGGATTTCCCGCGGCTGTTTTTTTATGTAACAGGAGACTTCGTTCCTATTACATAAACCCGCACCGCGAGGATGCACATCTACGCTTCGATGTGAATTACCTCCACCGTATCGATGGCTTCCTGCATCAGCGCATCGATCTTCTCGGAAAGCTTTCTCTCATCATTGTGAATCACGTTTAAGCTCGGCTTTGTCACCGGGTGCTTTGCCACGAAAATCGTACAGCAGTCCTCGTAAGGAAGGATGGAGGTCTCATAAGCGTCGATCTTCTCCGAGATCTCCACGATCTCCTGCTTGTCAAATCCGATCAGCGGACGGTAAACCGGCATCGTACATACATCATTGGTTGCCGCAAGGCTCTGCATGGTCTGACTTGCCACCTGTCCGATACTCTCACCTGTGATCATACCTAAGCATCCATCTTCTTTTGCAAAATGCTCTGCAATACGCATCATATATCTTCTCATAATGATCGTCAGTTCATCGTGCGGGCACTGGTCATAGATATAAAGCTGGATGTCAGTAAAGTTAACTACATGAAGCTTGATCGGTCCGGAATATTTTGCTACCTTCTTCGCAAGATCCACAACTTTCTGTTTTGCACGCTCACTTGTATACGGCGGTGCGTGGAAATAAGTTGCTTCAAGACTCACACCACGTTTTGATACCATATATCCCGCAACCGGGCTGTCAATACCACCGGATAACAGCAGCATCGCCGAACCATTCGTTCCAACCGGCATTCCGCCTGCTCCCGGGATGATCTGTGAATACACGTAAATCTCATTTCTTACTTCTACATTGACCATGACATCCGGATGATGCACATCAACTTTGATTCCGCTCTCCGGAAATGCATACAAAATAGCCTCTCCAAGGTCACGGCTGATCTCCATAGAATTCAATGGGTACGACTTCTTTGCACGTCTGGATTCTACTTTGAATGTGAAGTTCTTATCCGGATACATCTCATCCATATATGCCACAACGTCTTTCTTCAGTTCCTCAAATCCTTTATCCTCCATACGGACAACCGGACAGATTCCGACCAGACCAAATACCTTTTTCAGATGTTCTACCGTCTCATCATAATCGTAATCTCCTTCACAGTCCACATAGATTCTCGCCTGTGACTTATGCACATCAAACTGTCCGTCCACATCCTTTAATGCATAGCGCACCTGGCGTACCAGTGCATCCTCGAACAGATGACGGTTCTTTCCCTTAATTCCAATCTCTCCATATTTTAATAAAAATGTATGAAATCTCATCTTCTGATTCCTTTCCTGATTTCTTTCTCTTTTATCGTGATCTACTTAATGTCTGGTATATCTTCTAAGCATCGGTACTATATTATATAGTGCATCGAGCGTATAGTCAATCTCTTCCATCGTAGTAAATTCTGACATACTGAACCTGAGGGTCGCATCCAGGAACTCCTGCCTTGCGCCGATTCCCTTTAACACACCGCTGATCTGTGGATGATTGGATGCACATGCCGAACCGGATGATACATAGATTCCCTTATCTTCCAGCGCATGCAGCAATACTTCACTCCGGATACCTGCGATTCCTACACTGATAATATGCGGTGCCGATGTCTCATCATATAATCCGTGGATCGTCGTATTCTCAATCTTTTCCACGCCTTCGATGAAATGCTGCTTTAGCATCCTCATCTTCTCTACCTTCTTATCCAGGTTGTCGTAAATCGTCTTTGCCGCCAGGGAAAGTCCTGCGATTCCCGGTACATTTTCTGTTCCGGAACGCATATCATGCTGCTGGCCGCCTCCATAAACGATCGGACGGATCTTTACATTTTCACCGATGTATAAAGCACCCACACCCTTCGGTCCGTGGATCTTATGACCACTGACGGAACACATATCTACCTTAAGTTTCTTCGGGTAAATCTTATATTTTCCAAATCCCTGTACTGCATCCACATGGAACAGGATATTTTTATTATAAGCCTTTACGATCGCAGATGCTTCTGCAATCGGCTGAACCGATCCCACTTCGTTATTCACATACATGACCGATACCAGGATCGTCTCGTCACAGAGCGCTTCCTTTAACGCATCCAGGCGGATCCGTCCATACTCATCAACCGGAAGATAGGTCACACGATAGCCCTCCTCCTCTTCCAGGTAACGCATGGTATTGAGAATTGCCGGATGTTCAATTGAACTGGTGATCAGATGCTTGCCGGCACGGTGATTGGCACGTGCACCTCCGATCAATGCAAGGTTGTCACTTTCTGTTCCACCGGATGTGAAATAAAGTTCCTTTTCCTGCACCTTCAGAATCTTTGCAAGTGTCTCCTTCGCCTCACGGACATACGCTTCTGCATCCACACCTTTTTTATGCATGGAGGATGGATTGCCGTAATCCTCACACATCACTTTTCCAACTATATCCCGAACACACTCATAGGCTCTCGTTGTTGCTGAATTATCCAGATAAACTTCCATTTTTCTTTGTCTCCCAAACACTTCTTCTCTTTATCTTATGCAGTTCTTTGCCTGCCGGTCTACTGTTCCAGTTCAAACATCAGTACAGCAAGCGTTGCAAGTCCGGCTGTCTCTGTCCGCAGGATCCGCCTGCCCAGGGTAATGACCTTCGCCCCCATACTGACTGCTGCATCAACTTCTTCCGGTTCAAATCCACCCTCTGGTCCGATAAAAATCCCAACAGACTGTCCACTTTTAATCTGGCGGATCACTTCTCTTGTCACTTCCATACCACCTGCAAGTTCATACGGAAGCAACGTCACATCAAGCTCTTCTGCCATTTTCAGTGCTTCTTTATACGAAAGCGGCATGGTAACTTCCGGGATCCGGCTTCTTCCGGCCTGCTTTGCCGCACTTTCTGCGATGGAATTCCAACGGTCTGCTTTTTTCGCTGCTTTCTTATCATCCAGACGAACAACAGAACGCTTCATTGCTACAGGAATCACCTGATACACGCCAAGCTCCACCGCTTTTTGCACGATCAGCTCCATCTTGTCGCTTTTGGGAAGCCCCTGGAAAAGATACAGCTTTGACGCCGGTTCCGTGTCCGCTTCCATCTCTTCCAGAATATGCAGAACCGCCACATCTTCTTCATAGGCTTCCACCTCGCAAAGATAGGTTCTTCTTTCTCCGTCACTGATTTCAGCCTTTTCATGCAGCTTCATCCGGAGCACATTCTTCATATGATTAACATCTCCGCCTTCAATCCGGATCTTATCTCCGGAGATCTGCTGTGGTGTTACAAAAAAATGATGCATCTTTTCTGATCCTCTCTGCCTACGCTTTCGTTTCTTTTCTCGCTGTTACAGATACCCATTCTCCCTGATGATGAACCTCCAGGACCGTGAGTCCTGCTGCCTCTACCGCTGCTTTTACCGTCTCCTCCTTGTCTTCGATGATACCACTTGTCACGTAGATACCACCGTCTTTTAACTGGTTCACGATCACCGGTGTCAGCGGCACCAGTACGTCTGCAAGAATATTCGCCACAACGATATCATAGCATCCATAACCAACTTTATCCTGAACCGCTTTATCATCAATGATATTTCCGATCATTACTTCGTATTTATCCTTTGAAATACCGTTGACTTCCATATTTTCATAGGTTGCATCAATCGCACACGGATCCAGGTCTGTTCCTACAGAATACTTTGCACCGAACATCAGCGCCAGCATTCCAAGAATTCCACTTCCGCATCCTACATCCAGAATTCTGGTGTCCTCTGTCACATATTTGCGGAGCTGACGGATGCAGAGCTGTGTGGTCTCATGCATTCCCGTTCCGAATGCAGTTCCCGGATCGATATGCACGATCATCTTGCCTTCATCTTCCGGCTTTACTTCTTCCCAGGACGGAATGATCAGGATATCATCCACATAGAACTGGTGAAAATATTTTTTCCAGTTATTGACCCAGTCCACATCCTCTGTCTGGGATTCTTCTATCGTTCCTTCACCTACTTCCACATAGGCACGCATATCTTCCAGTTCATTTTTCACAGCTTCCAGAAGACTTTCTTTATCTTCATCTTCTTCCAGATAGAAACTGATATATGCGATGCCGTCATTGATTCCTGTCTCCGGAAGGATATCAACAAACATCTGCTCTTTTTCCGCCTGTGTCATCGGAATCTTATCCTCAATCTCGATTCCCTGTACACCAAGGTCCATCAGCATACTACTGACAATGTCTTCTGCCTCGGTTGTTGTCTTTAATCTGAATTTATTCCACTTCATATTGGTTCTCCTTTTATTGTTGTCCAAGCAAATAATCAATAAACTGCTGTGCAGTACGTCCGCTTAATCCGCCATGGCTCAGTTCCCATTTGTTTGCCTCCAGAAGAAGCTTTTCCTCTTCCATCTCGACACCATAACGATCTGCAAGCGTGGTGACAATCTTCTGGAATTCTTTTTTATCCGGTTTTCCAAAATAAATGGTCACGCCGAATCTTGCTACCAGCGAAAGTTTCTCCTGTACGGTATCATTGGTGTGCAGTTCTTCATCTCTGTCGGCTTTATCTTTGAATGTCTCACGTACCAGATGTCTTCTGTTGGAAGTTGCATAGATCAGGATATTATCCGGTTTCTTCTCCAGACCGCCTTCGATCACCGCTTTCAGATATTTGTACTCAATCTCGAATTCTTCAAAAGAAAGATCATCCATATAAATAATAAATTTGTAATTCCGGTTCTTGATCTGTGCGATCACATCATTCAGGTCTTTGAACTGATGCTTGTACACTTCGATCATACGAAGTCCCTGGTCATAATACTGGTTCAGGATTGCCTTGATCGAAGAAGATTTACCGGTTCCGGCATCACCAAAAAGCAGACAGTTATTAGCTTTTTTACCCTTTACAAATGCCTCGGTATTATCGATCAGTTTCTTCTTGGCAATGTCATAGCCCACCAGATCATCCAGATGGACGTGTGCGATCTTGG
>OGZW01001502.1_pt1 | contig 18935 bp, 16 predicted proteins | sample 1577001 | NCBI WGS metagenome assembly OGZW01 (sample SAMEA3541519, study PRJEB24748) | human gut metagenome | biome: human gut; feature: human-associated habitat; material: faeces | place: China | collected 2012 | reverse complement strand
TGCCGCGAAAGTCTCTTGACATAAGGTTCACGGATTATCCTATTTCAGCAGAAAAGGGGGCAACTGCGCCCTTTTCCTGCCTTCCGGCGAGGATGGGTTCGGGCAAAGCCCGAATCTGGGTCAAGGGACGAGTCCCTTGCGGGTACTTAGGGCAGCGCCCTAAGCCCTCGGAGAGCTTATTGTTATCAATATCTACAATTTTCAAGGTTCGTTTGAGCCTTATTTTTGGGCTCAGTTTTTTCATAAATCATTTGACACTATCACGTTTTTTAATTCTCCGTATCATACTACTACTTCACCAGAATATTTTCAGAAATTTTATATACAAAAAAGACAGGGTATAGAAATATATCATACCCCGACTGTAGTTGCTTCATGAAATATTTTATTTGTTCTCACCAATATTTTATGCTTTTAAAAACTCTTCTATCGCCGTTAAAAACTCCTTTGCCCTATCAGCCTGTTCACGGGCATCTTCAAATGATACTACAAAAAAATCGGCATAGTCCGTATTGTTTCTAATCTGAAATGCCTGACTCAAATATTTTGAATATTTCTTTTCGAATTTTTGTGTTTTAATATACTCTCGCTGGAAATAGGAAATTACTCCTGCATGTTTTGAATAATCAACGCCATCTTTTGCAAGCAATGCGCGAACTGCAGTAAACATGGCATAATAAGATCTTCCGATAGAATCTTTATAACTTTTCGATGCAAGCAATACTTCTGCCGAATTTAAACGCTCTCTTGCACTTTCCAGTCGATATTTTATCAGTTCCCTTCGATTATCAGGCACTAATTACCACTCCTTCCTGTGAAATGTTACGATAATATGGAAGAACTGTCTGGTATTGTTTAAACTCTTCATACGGAATTACGGTCGGAGAAAGAATTGTATCGTACTCTAACTCCAGCTCGCAAGAGGAATCCCATACCTTTTTCAACTGCTGCTGCAATGTTTTCCTGTCACCATGCACGATTGCAACAACATCTACATCTGAATCCGTATGATAATCTCCTCTTGCATAAGAGCCGTATAAAATTACCTGAACAAGATTTTCTCCATATACTGAGCGATAAATCTGTGTCAACTTTTGTAAAATACTATTCAGTTCATTTTTTGTGCACATATCATCCCTCCTGTTTTCTGGCATCTTTTTGCCTACAAGAATCAAAGCACTTGTCATCCATCATTTCAATGTTTCTATAAAAACAGATAATAACAGCATGCAGGTGTGCAGCGGACTTTATGCATCAGCAACAGACAGGCAGATTGTCTCCTGTGAAAATTTAAAAGATGCGAAAGAACAGATGCTCTGTGGAATGCCATCCCTGATTCTGTTAGACATCAATCTGCCGGATGGAAGCGGATTGGATTTTTTACAGAGCGTAAAGAGGGAACGCCCACATTGCCCGGTTATATTACTGACAGCGAATGATACTGATCAAGATATTGTAAATGGACTGGAGCTTGGAGCAGACGATTATATCACAAAACCATTTTCCTTGTCGGTACTGCGCGCAAGAGTGAATACACAGCTTCGAAAAGCGGCGGCAATGAGTGAAAAAGAAAAGGATAACGAACACGTTTACCGCAAAGAACCGTATGTGTTTGATTTTGACCGGATGAAATTCATGGTGGACGGTAAGGAGATCGAACTCAGTAAGACCGAGCAGAAGTTGTTGCGGATTCTTGTGGAAAATGCGGGCATGAATATGCGCAGAGAACTTTTACTGGATCGTGTCTGGAGCGATGGCGCAGAGTATGTGGATGAGAATGCACTATCGGTATCCGTCAAGAGACTCCGGGATAAACTCGGAGCGGAGCATGCAATCAGGACAGTGTATGGAATTGGTTACAGGTGGGAGTGATATGTGGATATTCATAGTGTTTGTCTGCGTGACAGTTACTGCAATTATTATTTTTATAAATTACAGACGCACAAAGAAAACAATGGATACAATAGAAGAAATGCTGAATGTGGCAGTCAAGGGAGAATTTACAGAGGGACAATTCGACGAGACACGCATGTCGGCTTTGGAGACAAAATTTGCCCATTACTTAAGTGCATCTGCTCTGTCCGCACAAAATGTAGAGGCAGAGAAAAACAAAATAAAAGCATTGATCGCAGACATTTCCCATCAGACAAAAACGCCGATCGCAAATCTTCTCTTATATAGTGAGCTTTTACTTGAAGAGGAGCTTCCACAGCAGATTGAAGGAAATGTGTCTGCAATCCATGAACAGACGCAGAAACTAAAATTTCTGATCGAGTCGCTTGTGAAATTATCACGTCTGGAAAATGGAATTTTACAGCTTGTTCCTCGGATGGAAAAGCTTCAGCCAATGTTAGAGCGTGCAGTATGGGAAATGAAACAGAAAGCAGAAGAAAAAGGATTACAGATAAGTTTACATAATACTGATGCTGAAGCTTATTTTGATCCGAAGTGGACAGGAGAAGCAATCGGTAATGTAATTGATAATGCGATTAAATACACAGAGCATGGGGAAATATCCGTTTCGGCTATTTCTTATGAAATGTTTGTGAGAATTGACATTGCAGATACCGGATGTGGTATCCGGGAAGAGGAGTTGCCGAAGATTTTTAGGAGGTTCTATCGATCAGAACTGGTAAAGGATGAAGAGGGCGTTGGAATCGGACTTTACCTGACCAGAGAAATTTTGCAGGAGCAGGGTGGATATATTAAAGTGACCTCCGTATATGGACAGGGAAGTAAGTTTTCCATTTATCTGCCTAAAAATAATTTTTAAAAAAATACATCAACTATACCGGAATCGCTGAAATATGTTTTAAAATAGTAAATGGAATTCTTTCAATACTGTAAGAATTTCATTTGCCGTGGAAAGAGTCTGGAAAGAATACTGTGTGATAATCTGTATGTAACAAAAAATGTTATATACAGATTTTTTTGCTTCGCAAAACAAGGAGGCTAAATCCTCTCCTCACCAGGAGAGCAAATTTTACTTCGTAAAATTGGATTTTGCTTCGCAAAAACAAGGAGGATTTATGGATATTTTAAAGGCATGCGGTTTAAGGAAAATATACGGAAGCGGAGAGACAGCCGTACACGCACTGGACGGTGTGGACCTTACGGTGGAGAAGGGCGAGTTTGTGGCAATTGTCGGCACAAGTGGAAGTGGAAAATCAACCCTTTTACATATGCTAGGCGGACTTGACCGACCGACAGAGGGAAAAGTGTTTGTGGATGGAAAAGACATTTTTGCATTGAAGGATGAGGAACTTACGATCTTCAGGAGAAGAAAGATCGGGTTTGTATTTCAGGCGTATAATCTGGTTCCGGTCTTAAATGTCTATGAAAATATCGTGCTGCCGATTGAACTGGACGGTGGAAAGATAGACCGGAAATTTATCGATAGCATTACAGAGACACTTGGATTGCAGCAGAGACTGGATGCACTTCCGGGGCAGCTCTCCGGCGGACAGCAGCAGAGGGTGGCGATCGCAAGGGCATTGGCGGCTGCACCGGCGATCATATTGGCGGATGAGCCGACCGGAAATCTGGACGGAAAGACCAGTCAGGATGTGTTAAGCCTTTTGAAAGTGACAAGCCGGAAATTCGCACAGACCATTGTGATGATCACACATAATGAGGAGATCGCGCAGCTTGCAGACCGTATTATTCGAATTGAGGACGGACGTATTATAAAGTAAAAGACACTGACAGGTACAGGACAGATTCGAATAGGAAACGGAGAAAAATTATGAAAGTAAAAAATCAGAAATGCATACGCAGACTAAGCTATAAATCGCTGTGGGCGACCAGAAAAAGAAATGTTATCGCAATCTTTGCGATTGCTCTTACCACGTTATTATTTACATCACTTTTCACAATTCTTATGTCGTTGAATGAGAGTTATGAAACTTACAATTTCAGACAGGTAGGCGGCTATTCGGACGGAACGTTCAAAGAACTGAGTGAGGAACAGGTGGAAAAAATATCAGCACATCCGGGGATCAGGGAAGCCGGAGAACGCATCGTATGTGGATTTTGCGCCACAGGTGTTTTTGGAAAAGTTCCGGCAGAAGTCAGTTACATGGATAAAAACTGTACAAAATGGAGCTATGCGACACCAACGACAGGAAGAGAACCTGAGAAGAGCAATGAGATCGCAATGGACACGGTTGCATTAAAGCTGCTCGGGGTGACACCGGAGCTGGGAGCAAAGGTGACGATAGAGTATCAGGCTGGAGATAGAACGAATGAGGGATTTCAGGAGACAGATACGTTTATTCTGTCAGGATACTGGGAATATGATGATCTGATGCCGGTTCATTATATCAATGTATCAAAAGACTACGTGAAGTCAGTGGAAGAAAAGTGGGTGGCATCAGGAGAGAAAGCTTTCCGGACAGACCTGAATGTCATGCTGCCTTCAAAATTAAATATTGAACAACAGATGCAGAAAATCGACACAGACTTAGGATATGACTGGAATACGAGAGATCAGGAGAACAGTGCCCGTATCGGAGTCAACTGGGGGCTTACTGCTTCACAGTTAAATGCGGGGATGGATCCGGAACTTCTTGCTGCGATCGCAGCATTTCTGCTTCTTGTGATTTTTACCGGATACCTGATCATTTATAATATTTTTCAGATTTCGGTTACCGGAGATATCCGGTTTTACGGGCTGCTTAAGACAATCGGAACAACACCGCGGCAATTAAAACGCATGATCAGACAGCAGGCATTCCTTTTGTGTGTGGTTGGCATTCCGGCCGGACTTCTTCTGGGATATGGAATCGGGGCATGGCTGACACCTATTGTTTTAAAGGGCACAACAGTTGTGGGAACACATGTAACGATCAGCAGTTCCCCGGTTATTTTTGCCGGCTCTGCGATTTTTGCAGTGATCACTGTTTTCCTCTCCTGTACAAAGCCCGGAAAAATGGCAGCAAAAGTTTCTCCGGTGGAAGCAACAAAATATACAGAGTGTGTCAGTGTGAAGAAAAAGCGCCGCAGCTCGCATGGAGCAAAGGTTTATCAGATGGCATTTGCCAATCTGGGAAGAAACAAAAAGAAAACAGTTCTTGTTGTGATATCCCTGGCACTTTCGGTGACACTTTTGAATGTACTTTGTTCTTTTGTGGGTGGTTTTGATACGGAAAAATATATTTCACAACGAACCTGCGCCGATTTTATCGTGAGCAGCACAGATTATTTCCGCTACAATGATGCAGATGAATATATTTCAGAGGAAACAATTGCAGAAATTCAGGAAAATACGAGTGAGACGGTCAGCGGCAGCGGTTATATGACAGATATGTCCACAATGGTATGGATGGATACAGAGCAATATAAGAAAATGGCAGTACCGTATCTTGGCGAAGAAGAGCTGGAAGAAAAAGTGAAGTATTATGAAAAAAGGGGCAGTGAAATAAAGACTCCAACAATACTGGAAGGTCTGGATGAGGCACTCTTTGAAAAGGTGACGGTACTGGATGGAGAACTGGATCCTTTGTTTGATGAGAATATAAATGCAATTGCGATCCGTGTCGAGACAGATGATTATGGCAATGTGGAAAATATAGAACGCTATCCTAAAGTTGGGGATACGCTTACCATGGTTTACCAGAATATGTATGGGATTGACACCAGGACAGGTGAACCTGCTGATCCTGCGACAACGCCGGAAGAGTATGTGGAGATCCGTGAGGAAGAACCAAGGGAAGTGGACTATACTGTGTGCGCACTTGTGGAAGTTCCATATGCCATGACATTCCGCTATAGCGGATCAGGATATGACACGATCCTTCCGGCAGAACGGATGAGGGAGGACTGCGGTGCAGAGCTGATCCGGAAATTCTATCTGTTTGATACTCCGGATATGGAAGCGGAAAATGCAGCGGAGCGTTATCTTGCGGAACTTACTGCAGGAGATACTTCTGTTCTGATGTATGAGAGCAAAGCTTCTATCCGAAGTGAATTTGAACAGTTTCAGAAAATGTTTTTCCTTCTGGGCGGTGTTTTGTGTGCGATCATCGGGCTGGTCGGCGTTTTAAATTTCTTCAATGCGATCATGACCGGAATCCTTGCAAGAAAAAGAGAGTTTGCCGTGTTACAGTCGGTTGGAATGACAAACCGCCAGTTAAAGCAGATGCTTGTGCAGGAAGGGCTGTTTTACACTGCCGGTTCTGTGGTGGTGGCGTTTCTTCTGTCTTTGGTCTGCGGACCATTATCAGGAGACATGATGGAGAAGATGTTCTGGTTTTGCACTTATCATTTCACCATCCTTCCGGTTATTGCGATGCTTCCGGTGTTTGCAGTGCTCGGCTGCCTGATCCCTGCGGTACTTTATCAGGCGGGAAGCAGACAGAGTATTGTGGAACGGCTGCGGGAGGCAGAGTAAAGAAAATGAAAATTTTGGAAGATATTGGCATTAGATATGCTGGTATCTTCTTTTTTTATATAAAAGAAATTATTGCTAAAAAGTATAAAAAGGTATAAAATGAATACAAAAGTATAAAAACCTATAAAAAAGTATAAAACAATAGAAAAAGTATAAAAAACTATAAAATGTTACAAAAAGTATAAAGAACTATAAACGGCAAAAAATATTGTGAGGTGACTTATGCAGAATCCATTTACAACAACATTTAGCAAAACTCCGGAATATACCTATATACACACAGAAAAAACAGAAGAGATATTAGAAAATTTTGTATATGAAAATCCATCAGAGTCGGTATATAAAATAACGGGCGTCAGAGGTTCCGGGAAAACAGTGATACTTGCGAAGGTGGAAGAAGAATTGAAGAATAATGAAAACAGGTATATAAATTGGCTTGTTTTTGATGTGAATCCAACAAGGGATATCCTCGAACAGATAGCGGCAATGTTAGTCAAAACCGGTTTCGGTTCAGAAGAGAAAAAAACAACTGGAATCAATATTTCAGCAACAGTGCTGGGCTCTGGCGGTGGAATAGGATATACAGCGGACAAGAGTAATCATTTCTTTGACATTGGTGTAGAGGTTGAAGAAATGATACAGAATGTCCAGAAGAAGGGAAGAAAGATATTAATAGGGATTGATGAAGTATCAAAATCAGAAGAGATGATAAAGTTTGCATCAGAATATGGAAGATGGCTTCGTGCGGGTTATCCGGTTTATTTTGTATGCACTGGTTTATATGAAAATATTCAGGAACTTTGCAATGTCAAAAACCTTACCTTTTTCAGAAGAGCGACGACAGTGAAGACAGAACCTCTGAATATGATAAGAATGACGGAGATGTACAGGAGCAAATTAAACATTGATGTCAGTCAGGCAAGAGAGCTGGCGAAGATTACAAAGGGATATGCCTATGCTTTTCAGGAATTAGGAGTGCTGTGTTTTAAGAAAAAAGAGAATGAGACACTGGAAGATATCCTTTCAAAGTTAAAGTCAGAATTATTTGCATATTCCTATGAAAAAATATGGGAAGAGATGACGGAAATGGATCGATTTCTGGCTGGATTGCTGACAGAAAAGGAAGAATATAAGCGTGATGAAATACTGAAGCTTATGGGTGAAAAAGCAGGCAGTTATTCAATGTACAGGGATCGTCTGATAAAAAGAGGAATATTGAATAACCGACAGGGATATGTCTCACTTGCGCTGCCGTATTTTGCAGATTATATCAAGGAATACTGCTGATAAAACCAGAAACAAATGAAATAAATAGAGATTAGCAAAACAGGCAGCCCCAATGTTCATTACGAACATCGGGGCTGCCTGTTTTTTATACAATAGAGAATATTTTTAATATCCCATTATATAAATCATCTTATAGCTGAATATCTGAGACAGAATTAGCAACCAATTTTAAAATATCTGCAGATCAGATTAAATAATTCAGCGCAATTAGTTGTAAAACACATAGTGACGACCTCCTTATTTTTATTTTTTTGATAACGCATAAATGGTTATCGTTTGTCCTTCAGACAGTTCCAAACCGGTATTCAACTTCGGGGAGAAGCCGGGAACCAATGCTTGAATGTTACAAACATATTTCTTAAGGACAAATAAATTGTAACAAGTTTGTAATAAATAGACAATAGGAGGCGATTGGAAATGCTTCCAATGCATGGAAGAGAGGAAAAAAGCGAAAGAACTTCATCAAATCTTAATGTTTTACCTCATTGGAAGTTCATAAAGAATCCTTTACAATAAGTACATGATCATAAAGGGAATGATTCAGTTACGCACTGAGAACATTCGAATCCGGAGGAGAAGAAAATGTACCGTATATTAGTATGTGATGATGAAAAAGATATTGTTTCCGCATTGAAAATATATCTGATGGCAGACGGTTATCAGGTTTTTGAGGCTTACAATGGCAGAGAGGCGCTGGAAATTTTAAAGAAGGAAGATATTCATCTTGTTCTTATGGACATTATGATGCCGGAGATGGACGGCATCACAGCAATGTTGAAAATCCGTGAAGTCAGCAATGTTCCGGTGATTTTGCTCACCGCCAAAAGCGAGGACACCGATAAGGTGCTCGGACTTACCGTGGGCGCAGATGATTATGTGACAAAGCCGTTTAATACGGTGGAACTGCAGGCGCGCGTGAAATCCCAGCTCAGACGTTACATGAAACTGGGAGGCGGCACGGTCAGACCGGACACGATCGTAATCGGTGGGATTGAACTGAATGATGTCACGAAGGAAGTGACACTTGATGGGGATAAAGTGCAGCTGACAAGAACCGAGTATGATATTTTAAAACTTCTGATGCAGCATCCGGGGCAGGTTTTTTCACCGAATGAAATTTATGAGAAAGTGTGGAACGATAATCCATTTCGGAATGAGAATACGGTAGCGGTACATATCAGACATCTGAGGGAGAAAGTGGAGTACAATCCGGCGGAACCAAGACACTTAAAAGTTGTCTGGGGAAGAGGCTATAAAATGGAAGTGTAAGTAAGAAAGGACAGTCGATATGAAACAGTTGAAACAATCGCCCGTGGCAAAAATCATTGCGTGGATTTTGATCACGGTGTCAGCCCTGATGCTGTTGGCAGGCACAGCCGGGGCGTATACCATCAGTGAACTGGGGTTTTATACGAGAAGTATAGAAGACATCCGGGAGGAGCAGTTTGAGCGGATTGCCGGAAAGTACTCTGCGAGAGTGCTGCTGAATCTGAATAACACGGAAAATGAAACCTATTTTAAGGATACCAACTTCCGGTATGGAGTGGTGGAAGCGTCCAATTATGAGGAATTGGAAAAACTGGATCTGAATCAGCAGAACACCTATGTGCAGTCAAATTTTGATGAGAAAGTAAGTCTCGGTCAACTCCACCTTTTCCAGTGCAATATCAATGACGATACATCGATTTATGTGGACAACTCTGTGCTTGGCGGGTATTACATTGCGCACAGTACCAGAGAGTACAGAAATAAATATATCAATGAATATGTGTATGATACAGATAGCGGTATTTTTTATTATCAGGTGTCAGATGTGTCATCTGCACAGATTTCAGAAGAAGAAGCTGCAACTGAAATATGTTATTTCCCGGTGTCAGAAGTGAAAGTGGCACTGGTGGATGACAGCACCGGTGAGACGACGGACTATGCGTATGTATATAATACGGCAGATAAAGAGTATGAGGCACTGCGGGAGAAAACATCAGAAAACGATGAACAAGCGGCACTTTGTATTACCATCCAGAATGCAAATGGGGCAGATGAAAATGATCTGCGCAATGTAAAAAATATTCTGGAAAATGCACCGTTGACGTTTTGGAAGCTGACTGCGACCACCTATTCTTATGGAACATCAGACTGGACGGCAGAGATGCGTTATCCATATACGCAGGAACAGCAGACAGAGCAGGTCACAGTGTCAGAGACAGTCGTGAGTGCACCGACAACGGTTACATCGCAGCCGGTAGAGCTTTCCTATGTCGGAGGGCTGCCGGATGATATGATAAAAAACCGTACCGATTATGATTCCACCGAGGCAGATTTCCTTTCCACTGTTCAGGGCAGTGATGCAGGAACCGATTACTATGTATTATCTGTGATTCCGGATGCGGATAGTCTTGTAAAAAAGGAGGGTGTCGGAGTCTGGGGCAGCGATTATTTTGTCCAGATCAATGAGATTGTGAATCTGGCGGATCATATGAAATACAGTGTATATGTGATCCTCGCACTCAGCCTGATCGTGTTTGTGGCAAGCTTTGTCTATCTGGTAAGTGCAGCAGGACATAAAAAAGATCAAAAACAGGTGCAGGGAAGTTTTCTTTGCAAAGTACCGGTCGATCTGTTTACTGTCATATTTTTAGCAGCAGAATCAAGTCTGGCAGTGGGCATTTCATTGCTTGGCAATGCCGGAAGTCCTGACAACTATGTTTTTTATGCGGCGGCAATGCTTTTTCTGCTCTTGTGTGGCGGATGGCTGGCACTTGGGTATCTTCTGGATTTTGCAGTGCGTATCAAGCTTGGAAAGTGGTGGAGAAATACACTCATCTATAAAGTGCTCCGTTCGATCTACCGTGGCTGGAACAAAGTGGGCGAGAATAAGTCCATCCTGTGGAAAGGGCTTGCGATTTTTCTTGGCGTAAACTTTTTGGAAGTTCTGATCTTTGTTGTGTTTGGTGTCGATTATTCTAAAATCATGATCGTTTGGTTTGCAGAGAAAGCCGTGATCCTGTTTGTGGGCGGTGAGGTCTTAATTCAGATGAAGAGACTTCAGGAAGGCGGAAAACATATCGCAGAGGGCGATCTGGATTATCAGATCGACACGGAACATATGCTTCCGGCACTCAAAGAGCATGCGGCAGATTTAAACCGCATCAATGAGGGCGTATCCAAAGCGGTAAACGAGAAAATGAAAAGCGAGCGTTTCAAGACAGAATTAATTACCAATGTCTCGCACGACATTAAGACACCGCTTACTTCCATTATCAACTATGTGGATTTACTGGAAAAAGAAGAGATTCCAAATGAGAATGCAAAGGAATATTTAGAGGTTTTGGAACGGCAGTCCGCCCGCCTGAAAAAGTTGATCGAAGATTTAATAGAGGCATCCAAAGCGTCAAGTGGAAGCCTTTCCGTGAATTTGGAAAAACTGGAGGCAGGAGTGTTCCTTGTGCAGACCGTAGGGGAATTTAAGGAGAAGACCGAGAAGAACAAATTAGATCTTCAGATCAAAAAGCCGGGAGAACCGATTTATATTATGGCGGATGGCAGACATTTCTGGCGTGTTATTGATAATTTGATGAACAACATCTGCAAATATGCACAGCCGGAGACAAGGGTTTATATCAATCTGGAGCAGACCGGAGAAAAAGTGCAGATTACATTCCGCAACACTTCCAGATATCCGCTGAACATTTCCAGTGAGGAGCTGATGGAGCGATTTGTCCGTGGGGACAGTTCCAGAAACACAGAAGGAAATGGTCTGGGCTTGTCGATTGCAGGAAGCCTGATGGAACTTATGCATGGAAAAATGCAGCTTTTCGTGGACGGAGATTTATTCAAAGTCGTTCTGGAATTTGACCGGTGCGAAGTTTCATAAAAGTGGAACGTGGACAGTAAGAACAGTCTTAACATGAAAAATGTGAGGACTGTTCTTTTTTTGACAATAAAATGTTTGTGAAGCTTGCATTTTATTATATGTGAAAAAGTATTTTTGTGATAAAATATATTCATATTTGAAAAAATGGGCGTTCATTAGGATGAAATGATAGAACGAAACTTGGAGAAGTGCAGAAACGATGAAGATAAAGAATAGTATTTTAACGTTATTGTTATTTTTTACTTTAGTGCCAGTGTTGGTTTTCGGGTTGTTTTCCATATATGAGACTAATCAGACAATCGATGAGATGGCGGAAAAGAATCTGAAAGCAGTCAGCCAAAATCAGATTATGAATATCCAGAAGTTCTGTGGGGACAGACGGGAAGAGATGGAGATGGTGGCGAATTATTCGCTGACACAGGATGCGATCCGGTACAGTCTTGGGGAGAGCGACGATCCGGTGGATCAGGAGTATGTGAACAATGTCTTAAAGGAGCGCAAGAAATACGGAACATACGTGGCGAGTGTGTCTATTCTTGATAAAAATTTCCATGTTGTAGGTTCGAGTGAGAGTTATGACATCAGCGAGATCAGTGAGTTGAAATACGTGGATGAGCGTTTTCATACCGGAGATTTCATTATAGGAGATTCCTATGAGCGGGAGACAGACGATGGACTGAAAAAAATCGTTCCGGCGTACATTGGTGTTTTCTGGAATGATAATCTGATCGGCTATATTGCAGAAGAACTGGATACCGCATATTTTGACCAGCTGCGTCTGAATATGGACTCGCTCGCAGAGGGAACATTTTATCTTCTGGATGGAAATTATGCGATCATTACGGCGGGAACTACAACGCAGAAAGAGAGTCTCTCAGGATTTACGAGCAGCCAGAAGGACCGGGAGGATTTCCAGAAGGCGTGGGACGCAATCGATCATGAGGAGAATCCGCAGGGGGAAGTGCGTTACCATTATCAGGGAATGTCCTATATTACATACTATTCAAATGTGGAATGCACGGACTGGGGTGTGCGTATCACAGAGAATCTCAGCGCTCAGAAAAAGAGTGCGAATAATTACAGTTTTCTGATGGCATTTGCAGTTGCGTTTGTCACATTCGGGGTTCTGATCACACAGAACATAATGACAAAGAGGCTGCTTGCACCAATCGAGAAAATTCTGGATACATTTACCCGGATCAAGACAGAGCAGGACTATTCACTGCGCATACCGGTTGAGACTAAGGATGAGATGGGAAAACTTTCCGCAGGGATCAATGAGCTGCTGGCCTATATTGAGGGCGAGGATATACAGGAAAAACAGAGGCAGCACCATTTGAGAGAACTTGCAGAGCTTGATCCGCTCACCGGGATCAAGAATAAAAAAGCGATTGAGCAGAGCCTGCTTTCTATGGTGCAGCAGGCGGCGGAAAGCGGAGAACAGGTTACACTTGGTTTTCTCGATATTGATGATTTCCGGGATTATAACACGAACTTCGGTCATCAGGAGGGCGACGAGATCATTCAGTTTGTAGCAGGAATTTTGCAAAAAGAGCTGAAAGGGTATGTCGGAAGAAATGGCGGTGATGAGTTCGTGTTTGGCTATGCAGGAGATCTGGACAAAAGTGAGATCGAGACAGTCATTTCACGTATTTTGAAGGAGTTGAATGAAAATTACATAAGTCCGAGGACAAAAAAGCTGATGCCGGTGCCGTGCAGCATCGGGGTCGTAAGTGCCAGAGGAGATAGCCTTGATTATGCTAATCTCATTCAGAAAGCGGATGAGGCAATGTACCGGGCGAAAGAGGCTGGCAAAAATACCTTTTATATTATAGAATTGTAGGAATTTGACATGAGACAGCAAAATCAGGAATTAACGCATGTAAAACATGAATTTGATCCCATTTTTGATGAAAATTCAGAGATATTGATTCTCGGAACACTTCCTTCCGTGAAGTCAAGAGAGCAGAATTTTTATTATGGACATCCGCAGAATCGTTTCTGGAAGGTCATTGCGACACTTTTTGAAGAGCCTGTGCCGGAGGGAATCCCGGAGAAAAAGGCTTTGCTGTTAAAATATCATATTGCACTCTGGGATGTGATTGCAGAGTGCGATATTGCAGGTTCTTCCGACAGTTCCATCAAAAATGTTGTTCCGGCGGAGCTGTCTGTGATCCTTGACCATGCGCCAATCAGAACAATCTATGCCAATGGTGCGAAAGCATATGACCTGTATCAAAAGTATACCTATCCGGTCACCGGCAGGGACATCCGAAAACTTCCCTCCACAAGTCCGGCGAATGCGGCGTTCCAGATGGAGAGGCTGCTTGGGGCGTGGCAGGAGATTTTGGAAAAACATCAGATATAAATGGAGATATTATCATGCACATCGACAGAGAAGATATGCTGGAACTGACCAGAAGAATGACGATAGCAAGAAACTGTTTTAACCGTGTAGCGGGTGCTTATATGGACGAGGAAGGATTCATTGACGGCTCGTTCAACACCCATTTTTTAAAGCTGTCTCCGGCAGACAAAGAGAAACAGCTTGCGATCGCCAAGACAATCCCATATGCAAAAACCAATGAGCAGTTGAAAAATTTTAGGATTGACAGCAGACAGAAGAAACCGGGAAGTATCTGGCATCTGCTGACCGCATTGAGGGACTGCGAGCTGAAAAACGATGCACTGTTGTATTCATTGTATGAATATATCGGGGAACGTTATGTTGTGGATAAACCTTACACGATCGAGGTTTTCTGTGGAAACTATGATGTTCCGGTAAAAGGCACAGACAAGGAGAACCAGTGGGAATCGGAGGAGGTTTACCGTTTTCTGGTCGTGGCGGTCTGCCCGACGGTAGGAGAATATGAAGCAGGAACACCGGAAGCAGGATTTCTATTCCCGGCTTTTTCGAACCGGAGCACGGATTTGGACGGAGTGAATATTTTCGCAGCAGATGAAAATTGCGAAAAACTGGCTAATGTGCTTGGTTTGTAGCGGAGGTGACGACGATATGCGCACAAAACAAAATTACCAGATACTTACTTTTTACACGACAACAGCCGCAATGGCAATGGAAGATTACTGTCATGAGCAGAAAATTCCGGGCAGACTGATTCCGTTACCACAGGAGATTTCTGCGGGCTGCGGGCTTGCATGGCGTATGCTGCCGGGAGAGTATGAGCAGGAAAAAGATAGAATTGAAAAATCAGGGATAGTGATCGAGAGTAATATTATAATTATGATTTGAAAAAATAATATTGACTTTAAGGTTGGTTGTGTTTTCAAAATATATCCGCTATACTAAGAAACATAGTATAGCGGATTTCTTTTATTGGAGGATTCTATGGGGAACATTTTAAAATTACCGGTAGGAATTGATGATTTTAAAAAATTGCGGGAAGCAGGCTTTTATTATATTGATAAAACAGGACTTATTCAGCAGCTTTTGCAGAACTGGGGAGAAGTGAATCTTTTTACAAGACCACGCCGCTTTGGAAAAACACTCAATATGAGTATGCTGAAAAATTTCTTTGAAATCGGTGCGGATAGTACACTTTTTGATGGACTGTATATATCACAGAACGAAAAAATGTGTGAGGAATATATGGGAAAATATCCGGTTGTTTTTCTTTCCCTGAAAGGTGTTGATGGATTAAACTTTGAAGATGCAAAGGACAATTTCCGGCAATTGATCGGAAATGAAGCCGAGCGTTTTTCATTTCTTAGGAACAGTGAAAAATTATCGGAGAATGAAAAAAAGAAATATCAGTCACTGGTTTCCTTAAATGGTGGCAGATATACTATGAATGGAAGCGAATTAACATTCAGTCTGCAGACTTTGTCCCAGCTTTTATACAGGCATTATGGGCAAAAAACAGTCATTCTGATCGATGAATATGATGTTCCTCTGGATAAAGCTTTTCAGAACGGTTATTATCAGGAAATGGTTTCCCTGCTCCGTGGTTTTTTCGGGCAGGCTTTAAAAACGAATGAGTTCTTACAGTTTGCGGTGTTAACAGGATGTCTCAGAGTATCCAAAGAGAGCATATTTACAGGATTGAATAATTTTGAAATTAACTCGATCGTCGACATAGAGCATGATGAACAGTTTGGATTTACAGAGGATGAAGTACACAAGCTGCTAGAAGACTATCAGTTGACGGAATATGATTCGGATATCAAGGAGTGGTATGACGGATACCGCTTTGGAGATACAGAGATTTACTGTCCGTGGGATGTTATGAACTATGTGAAAAAACTGGTGGCAGATCCAAACGCCAGACCAGATGCATTCTGGATTAATACAAGCAGCAATGATCTGGTAAAACGTTTTGTGGATAAAGCAGATAAAACGACGAGAGATGAGATTGAACAGTTGATTGCCGGAGAAGCAATCGAAAAAAATATCCGGCTTGATCTGACTTATGATGAAATTGACAACAGCATTGACAATTTATGGAGTGTATTGTTTACCACAGGTTATCTGACACGTATCCGACCGTCTATTTCAAATTCGAGATCAACAGCGGGTGGACGAACTTCGAAGGCGGAAAAGGCAAAGGGCTGGTGCGTTGTGTCAGGGAATAGATATTATTTCCGATTCTGTCTTGTAAAATCCTCTGAAATTTACCGTTCATGTCCCGAATCGCAGATTTTTTAGACCGCCTCATGAGGCGCAAGGTTCCGGCGAGTGTTTTCGTTACGATGAATCCGCAGATGCAGGCCGTGCGTATCGCCGTCCGAGAAAACGGACGTCAGTCTTTCGAAGATTATATACGCGAACAGGTTGCCGCCTGCTCCCGTTCATCGGTCGTTCCCGACCACACGCTGCTGCATCTGACCTTTCCCGACAGCAAAGCGATTCCGTCGCGCCGAAGTACGACGAACGAGTATTTTTACGGGAAGCTGGCTCCGGCTTTTATCCGGCAGGATATACACCCCGAGCCGGCCGTTTCGCTCCGGGATGCGGCTTTCGCACTCTCGAAAGGTCTTTCGCCCCTCTCTCCGGCAGGGCGGCGGGAACAGCTGATGCGCGATTCCGAATACCGGAGATTTACGATGCATTGTGCCCGTACGGCGCCCGACGATGCACCGCTCTATCGGGCTGTAACCTCTTCACAGGGAACTTATCTCTTCAGCGATACGCCCAAGGGCCGGCGGGCCATGTACTGCTATATGCAATACATGACGGATCGTTTCTTCGGAATGCGGACTGATGCAGATACGCTGAAAATCTATGAATTGAAACATTTGCTGCCCCGAATCGCCGCGATGGCGGACAAGTGTACGCATGTTCTTTTTCCATGGGGCACGGCTCGATTCGACGCAGGTATACGAATTCGACGAGACGTTCGCTCCGCTGTTGGGTGGCCGGGATTCTGTGCGGGGAAAGACTTCGTTCTGGATTGACGGCAGACAGACAGATTCATACAGTGCCGTATGCAATACTTATACGGAAGCGGACGGCAGCAAAATGTTGTCCGCGACACTCGGACAGTTCGTGACGGCGTTCGGCGGAGAAAAGGCGATGACGCAGGCTATGAGAGACTCCATCGCCTCGGGAATGAGCGGCATCCGTTCACGGATGGAGCAGTTTTCTTCAGAAGAGATCCATTTGGATACAGGTTGGCCCCTGCATCTTTTTTTTGAGCGCACGATTTACATCGACAGAGATTCGGAACCGATGGCTGCGGCCATAGTGCGGCGTACGCTGGACATTATTGTCGAAGAAGAGCAAGAGGAAGAAAAACGGTAATTTGATTGTCATGAAACAGTTTCTGCTGTTGCCGATCCTGCTTGCTGCAGTAGCATCCGTACGGGGAGCATCGCTTATCGAGGGCCGCATTTATCTGAAAAACGGCTCCGTCATCGAATGTGTCGGGGACGACCGGCTGCAGTTACCGAAAAGATTCGGGAAATTGACCATCCTCCGCGATGCTTTCCGGAAGACGAAAGCCAAAGAAATTTTCCAATCCGGAGAAATCGACTCCGTAGTCTGCTGGCATGCACAGTCTCCGGAACATATCCGCAAGTTCATTCCGGCGGAGAGTCCGGGGTGGATGTGGGTCTATCTCGAAACACCGCACATTTGCGTATGCATCTATTCGGAAAAAGGGTATGGCATCGATTCGAACGGAGGTATTCAGGTCTGGCAGAGGCAGGGAACTTTCAGCCAGTCGCGCACGGCCTACTACCTGAAAAAAACAGGCGAGAAGGAGTTCCTGACCGTTGGTGCCGCAAATCGGAATACAAAAGACGTCTTCCGGGAACGCATCGCCCGTTATGTCGGCGATGATCCCGAACTTGCCGAACGTATACGGTTGTCGAGCGCCATCCGCAGCAAAACCATACAGTTGCTGCGCGATTACGATCCGACGAAATATTGATTCAACTTATAAATTTAAACATTATGAAACGGTTTTTACTTTGTACTGCAACTGTGTTGGCCATGTTCGGCAGCATTTCCCAGGCTGACGCCAAAGATCCGGAAGATCAGGAATTCCGGCACGTAGTCGTAACTCTCAAGTCCGGGGAAAAAGTAGAAGGCTATCTCCATCGGGGATGGCATGCGGAGGGCGCTCTGCTGAAACAGGAGAACTATTCGTTCAAAATCACCAAGACGCCCGATGACAAAGAGCCCGTCAAATATACGGCCGATGACGTAGAGAGTGTCGAATATACAGAGACGACGGAGGAAAATCCGGACGGCATTCGCTGGGAGGCCCTCGATATTGCTGCTCCAGGACTCACGAATCGTTACCGCACTTATCACAGACTGGTTTGTGTGAACAAGGCCGGAGCGAATGCAACGACCTATTGGTGGAAGACGTGGACGACGGAACGAGTAGGTAACAGAGACCGCAGGGTGCTGACAACCATATACGGCATACGTTTCCACAATGATCCCGGCCGAATCGTCTATCCGTATATGTATGTCGGTACGATGTTGATGGACAAACTGCATCCCGGGCTGAAGGCATTTTATAAGAAATGGTTTAAAGGTGCCGAAGGCAAAATACGTAAAAAAGAGGCCGAAGAGAACGACGCATAGCTGGAAGAATGAAAGTGAAGATACTCGATATGTACGATGCGTATCTGGCAAGCCGGCCCAATGAATGATGATCGATATTCAAATATGCTGAAAACATGAAAAAACTACTGGCGGTTTGGGTGCTTTTACTGGCAGCTGTTTCCGCGAATGCCGCAGATAAGAAATGTCCCGGAACCGTTCATTTTCTGGACGGCCGTACGCTGGAATGTACCAGCATTACGATTCCCGGATGGATCGATGCCGAAGTGTCTGTCCGGGTGCTTTCCGATGGAAAGAATCAAGCCAGGACGTTGGCGGCCGTGGAAATCGCTTATCTTGAACTTTGG
>OGZW01001501.1_pt1 | contig 18943 bp, 19 predicted proteins | sample 1577001 | NCBI WGS metagenome assembly OGZW01 (sample SAMEA3541519, study PRJEB24748) | human gut metagenome | biome: human gut; feature: human-associated habitat; material: faeces | place: China | collected 2012 | reverse complement strand
GATTTCATCGCATGTAAAATCCTGTTCAAGAATATTTCTGAATAATTTATAGGGATGCCCTTTCGTGTATCCAGGTTTTCTGTGGCGGACAATCGATTTTAATCCCATTTCTTTATTCATATATCTATGTACGGTCAATGCGCTGAGATTGATATTCCGGCGTTTTAAATAAACTTTCATCTGACGATAACCGTCAACGCCCCCATGTTCGTGATAGATCGACTGAATCTGATCTTTTATCTGAGATTTTCTGGCATGGTAAACAGACTTCCTGTGTTTTAGGTAGTTATAATAGGCATTTGGATAAATGGACAGTCTTTTGAGCAGCCATCAGACACCAAAAACAGGATGATATCTTTCAATAAACCGGTACGCCGTTAAACGATCTCCTTTGCAAAGAATGCCGCTGCTTTTTTAGAAAAAGATTTTCTTTCCGTGCTTCTTCCAGTTCCTTGCGAAGGCGAAGATTCTCCTTCATAAGATCAGCATCATTTAACGCTGTCGGATCGGCATTTACTTTTTTCTGGCATTCATTGCTGAATAATTCGACACATTTGGAAATGGCGTATTACATGGATCTCCATTTTCCATTCTACAAATTGCGGAATTAGTTGTTCCTAAATCTATTCCGTATTTCATTTTTACCTGTACCATATTACATATTATTTAAAGGTTTTGACTTACTGTTATCTGCGCTGATTGTATCATTACTCCCCTATAGTTGATTTGAGGTTTAATAATACTAGTTATAATTTGCTCACCTTCTTTCAATTCTTCATCCTCAACAAAGTTTGCAGTAACTTTCATCCCATCGCTATAAGTTTTTCCTAACATATCAACTAACTCATAACCATTAGCTTTCAAATTATCTTTCATCTGAATGATAGACTTTGAAAGTTGTTTATAGCCACGAACTCCCTTATCCATTTTATAAAGCGTCATTTCCATAAATGTAATACGGTCAGCCAATGTCTTTATTAAAGAATGATCTGGGGCAACATTCTCAATTTGCGCTACCTGTATAGAAGATAATGTTACAAGTGAGGCTGTAATCTTTTGCATCTCAATCATATCTAAAGAAAATTGATTAAGGATATCCTCATTCAGCTTATCAGCTTTAATCTTCAATGCGGTAACATCTAAATATCCTTTCGCAATTCGTCTATGTAGTAACCAATAAACCACAAACGAAATAATCGCAAAAAATAGGAATAAAGAAACACCCCACACAGTTCTTGATTTTAAATCATTAGTAGTTGCCTTTGCCTGCAAAGATGTATTTGCTTCATCAATTCTAACCCCCAATTGATTTACTATGTCTTCAATATTTCGATTAGTTGACTCTATAGTAGAGCTCATAGATTCTAACTTTTTACTTTGACTATCAATCATTTCCTTTTGAATTTTAATACCTCTTTTCAGTACCTCATTTTCCAATTTTAGAATTTTCAAAGATTGCTCTAATCCCAAAATATGCTTTTGATGTGCTTCATACAAACTATCTGTTTGTGAATAAAGCTTTGCAGTACATACTAATGTACAAATAAGAATGATAAAAATTTGTTTCATGACTAATATCTTGATGTTGATATATAATAATTTACACTATAGATTCCCCCAGTCAAATCTTCTTTCCCTGCAAAATTTCGTACCCTACTAGCATCAACAGAAGCAACAATACGATAAGAGCCCGATTTCAGTTGCACACCTTGGGAATCATAAGAACTTATAACTATCCGCTTACTTTCCGTACCACTATATAAAAGCGTTAAAGTATATTGAGTATCATTTTTTACGGTAACCGTAGTATATGCACTTTTTCCATACCCTATTTTATCCATAGATGGCAACTGACCATAGTTTCCACTTCTAAAAACATCAGCAACTTCCAAGTCAATTATCTTTTTCATAGCCTCTGACCTATGAACGCCATTAGGGTATAAATTAAGATATCTCTGAAACATAACGAGCATACCTCTTTCTGAAGCGGTTTGCCAAGCTCTGTCTTCTGAATTCCATACCACTTGCTCCCTCCTTATTTGTTCATTACGTTCATACTCTAACCTTTTCTTTTCCTCATCTAACTGTTTTATAGCCTTGTTTAAATAAGGATGTTTATACTCTTCTTTAAAACGATAATTACTAGAATATTTATCAATAAAAAGACTTAAACTTAATGAATCATTAGCTGCTCGCAATTCATTTTCATATTGCTTATTAATCCAGTCTCTCACTTCTGATATTTTTTCACTATGAGGATATTTATCTATAAAGTTCTGACATTTTTCTATCGTAATTTCTGCCTTTAATTTATCAAAAGAAATGATGTCTCTTCTTTGATATGTATACCAAGCATAGAATATGCTAAATATTATCACTAATCCCATAAGCACATGTAGTCCATTGCGTATGTATGAATTACTACTCTGAGTAACTTTAACCAAACATTTAGCTAGTGCATTCAGAACAAAGAAAATCCCAAGCAATAGATATAGTATTAATTGTGGCATAATCTTCAATTATTACTAAGTACAATGGTTAATATAATAATGACAGCAATTATAAATCCCCAAGACAGTATATTGGACCAATCTACCCCATCAATCTTCTGTTGAGCTTCAGTTCTATGCCTTCCATTGGGGAATTGAGCAAGATAATTACGATATTCACTCCTCGTATCTGATGTAATACAATTTTTCCAATAAACTTCATCTGCAACATTTTTTCTCGCCTCATCTTTATATTTCCCAGCAGGATATTTCTGCAAATAAATCTTATAATCATCAATAGTCTTACAACATCCAAAGGATATCTCTTCCATTTTATTTTTTGCAGAAGAAATATATCGTCCCTTAGGATAAGCATTCAAATACCTTTGATAGTCTTCAGCAGTCTTACAAGTATGATAGAAACAATCTTCCCACTTTTGACTAATAGGTAGTTTACTGTTCGGATATTTTTTTCTAAAAGCAGAACAACTTTGTGTTGTCACACAAGCATTGAAGTCGTATTCTTCCATTTTAGCTCCAATTTCCACAACAAACTTTCCATTAGGGAATACACTTAGATATTTTTGACAAGAAGAGGAATCCTTACATTTTTTAAACATCTGTAATTCAGAATTCATATCAAGTTGAATTGCCTGATAAGTCGAAATCCCAAGCCCCAATACTTGCTCTTTCAAAGAAGCACGATTTTGAGAATACCTGTTAATTTCAAAATCTTTTTCCATATCCAATTTATCCATATATAAAATAGCTACCCATGCTTCCTGAAATACTGCTTTCACTTTACGAATAATTCGTTCTCTATCTATCAATAATTCAAACTGAAGATTTTGATTATTTACACTGTTAAATTCCTCAATGACATTATACAGCGCAGCATTTACAATCAAAGTTGAAAGTCTTAAATAATAAGAATCTGTACTTCCTAACTCTTCTTTTATAGACATGAGATAAGGTACACACTTTTTAATCAGATCAATCGCATGTTTGATTAAACTAGGTAAAGCTTGATACTTGAGCAATTCCGCTTTTATAAATTTATCGTATTCTTTGACAGCTATTGGAGCTAGTTCTTTTCTTTTTTTATCCAATATTTCTATATTCTCCTTGCATCGATCTTTTGTAAGTTTACCAATGGCAATAGAATAAGCATAACTTTGGAGGTCATAAGCTATGTCAATTTTCACATATTCATCCTCATCAGTATTATTATAGTAATTAATCCCACATTGCAAAATCTGCTTTGCCAAATTATCTGCAATCATTTGATATTGCATATCACTTTTTTTCAAGAGACTTCTGATAATGTCAAGAGGTTCTTTCGTATTATTCTTCAAAGAAAATCCAGCTCTATATTGAGCATTAAAATCATCATTCTTCACATTCTTTGCTTTTGCTATTTCAGCACTGATAATCGCTATGGGTTCAGCAATCGCCTTATCCTTCAAATAACTATTATCCTCTTCAGATGTCCCATATTTAAAAAATAATTGCATTAAATTCTGAATAGGAGCTTCTACTAGAAGTTCATTTATAAATAACCGCGCTAAATCATCTTCTGGCAACTGATATGTACTACCACAAACTTCTTCAACAAAGGCTACCCGATAATCATCATTATGAATAACTTTCGTTATGGTTTGAACAGCTGTTACCTGATCATTCTGTATTAATGATAATACACCAAGATTGATTAATGATGAAAATGTTTCTTTCTTTCCAAACAGCTCTTTAGCTTTCTCCGTTTCTCCCTTTTGCAAATACCCCATAGCTATCTCATCAATAGAAGTTACTTTGATAAACCAAAAAAGTGCATATTTCAGTTGATCTTGCGGCAAGTTAATGCTTCCATTGGCATGCTCCATATTTTCAACTAAACGAACCGGAGCTGGAATCAGATTTAACAGATCTAGTGGAAAGCTAACAGATTTACCGACTTTCAAATAGGCCTTCATTTTATTCGCATTGGCTATGCGATCCTTAATCGGAGAGTTAGAATATACACCCAGCAGTCTATAAGGGTTGCCGCTAATTATGTTCATGTTGATTTTACGAACTATGTAGCAGTCAAATTCCCCAAACTGCAGATTAACAATAGAATGTCTGTTATTTATAAAAAAAGCGCGGGAATCTGTACCTGTTACTTGTCCCACGCATCAAGGCCTTCGCATTGCCCAACTTCGTCAGAACAAGCAACGCAGAAGCCCACGCCGATATGTATACAAATATTTTCACAAACTTACTTATAAGAAGTTTGTGAAAGATAAAACATATCCCGCAGACATCTACTGCTGCTTTGTTTTTTGACGAAGTTTTCAAAATTTGCGAAGTTTTGATGCGTCAAAGACAAAACGTCAAGTAAACGTCTTTCTTTATATAATACATTTCCCACACCGCCCTAACCTCACGATTTGAGGTATCGGCGTGAGAAACATTGCAAAACTATAAAAATAAAATTTAATATCCTACTGCATGTTATTCTTTTTTCATAAACACATATATTCTTCAACAAATCCCCATTCCATTCTTCTAAAACATTGCCTCTTGCTACTTCTCTCCTAAACTATTAATAGAAAACTTCTTTTTTATTAAGGATAAACTTCTTTTTCCCAAATAGAAAACTTACCTTTGCATAATAGCAAACTATAAATGAAAGTTTTGATTATAAAAACAGAACTTTCATTTTTATAAACGCAAGTTGCATTTATAAAAACAAAACTTCCGTTTACAGTTTACATTTAACCCAAAGGAACTTTTCTATTAGAGGAAAGGAAGTTTACTTCCAATAGAAAAGAACTTATCTATTAATACTTTAAACGACAGATAGTATGGCACGATACATTATGGAGGAGATGCCCGACATACAAAAGACGGGCAAAAGAATTACATATCCGAAGTTTGCACGGATAGACAATGCAAGCATAAAAGAGTTGGCACGACGGGTGGGCGATGTCAGCGGCTTCAGTGCCGGAGACATAGAAGGCGTACTGCTTCAGACAGCTATTGAAATGGCACACCTGATGGCAGAGGGACGTTCGGTAAAGATAGACGGGATAGGTACATTCACTCCATCGCTCACCTTAGGCAGAGACAAGGAACGGGAAGATGCGGAAGAAGGTGGAAAACACCGCAACGCACAAAGTATTTTTATAGGAGGTGTTAATTTCCGGGTAGACAGGGAAATGGTAAGAAATATCAGCGATAGATGCCGGTTGGAAAGAGCTCCTTGGAAAAAGCAAAAATCCTCGAATAAATTCACACCGGAACAACGACTGGCATTAGCCCTAAAGTATCTGGACGAACATCCTTTCCTGACCGTTTGGGAATATCGGAAACTAACCGGATTGCTACAAACAGCAGCAACCACTGAACTGCGACAATGGGGACATCAACCCGATTCGGGAATAGAAATCACCGGAAGAGGAACACATAGGGTATATACAAAGAAGAAAATAGTCGAAGAAGGGCAATAATAGTATGAGAAATGACTTAAAAAAGTATGAGAAATAACTGTTTTTAAGGCTTATTTCACCCGGAAATGATGAGAAATGCGATTTATTAAAAACATTTCTCATACTATAATTCACTGATTATATGATGATTAATGTAAAATCATGAGAATATGAGAAATAAAAACGTTTTTTCTTTTCTAGTAGAAGAATAATCCCTGACGTTAAAAACTGCGTTTATAATTAGATAAAAAATAAGCGCAAAAGAATGGAATATCCATTTCAAAAAAACTATCTTTGGTAATTAATTGTTTGGAAAACAAGAAGAAACAATCTGAAAAAGTTATGGGAACAATAAAAGGAATTCCTTATGGTATGTCCAATTTTGAGGATGTAATCACGCAAAACCGCTATTATGTGGATAAAACAATGTATATCCCCATGTTGGAAGATCAAGCCAACTATCTGATATTCATCCGTCCGAGACGCTTCGGCAAGAGCCTGCTACTAAGCATGCTTCGTTCATATTATGACCTTTCACAGAAAGATAAATTCCAGCAACTTTTCGGGAATCTCTGGATCGGGCAGAATACAACTCCGCTTCAAGGCAAATATCAAATGCTTTATCTTGACTTTTCCAAGATTGGCGGCAACATTGATGAACTGCCGCAAAGATTTGATTCGTATAGCGCAGTGCAACTGGATGGCTTTCTGAACCGTTATCGTGAATACTACACGGATGAGTTTATTGAACGCTTCAGCACAGCGGAAAAAGGGATTGATAAACTGCATATACTAGACGATGAAGCACGCCGTCAAGGGTATCCCCTATACCTTATTATAGATGAGTATGACAATTTCACAAATGTCGTACTCAACGAGAAAGGAAATGAGATATACCACGCCATCACCCATGCCAGCGGATTCTACAGAGATGCCTTCAAGAATTATAAAGGAATGTTCGACCGTATATTCATGATTGGGGTCAGCCCCGTAACTTTGGACGACTTGTCAAGCGGATATAACATAGGTTGGAACATCAGCACTAATCCACTGTTTAATCAAATGCTGGGATTTTCTGAAGAAGACGTACGTACTATGCTCCGATATTATCAGGAAGCAGGGCAGTTACAAGGAGACATTGAAGAAATGATTCAGGAGATGAAGCCATGGTATGATAATTATTGTTTTGCTCGCCAAAGTCTAAAGTCAGATCCTAAAATGTTTAATTGCGACATGGTACTCTATTACCTACGTAATCGAATTCAGTTAGGAGAATCTCCTGAACAGATGATTGATCCTAATACCCGTACGGACTACAATAAGATGAAAAAACTGATTCAACTTGACCGTCTTGACGGTAACCGCAAAGGTGTTATCAAACGAATTGCCGAAGAAGGGAAAATCATGACTAACCTATACCAGTCTTTTTCTGCCGACCAAATTACGAATCCGGAAATATTCCCCAGCCTATTATTTTATTATGGTATGCTAACTATCATCGGAACACGTGGAAATCTGACTATCCTGGGAATTCCCAACACGAATGTCCGTAAACAATATTATGAATATATCCTGGAAGAATATCAAAATCACCATTATATCAACCTGATAGATATAGAGATTCTATTCAATGATATGGCTTTTGACGGACAATGGCGACCGGCATTGGAATTCATAGCCCAAGCTTATAAGGAGAATACTTCCGTACGCAGCAGCATTGAGGGCGAACGTAACATTCAGGGATTCTTCACCGCTTACCTTAGCGTGAACGCCTACTACCTCACAATGCCTGAAGTAGAACTGAATCACGGCTTTTGCGATATGTTTCTGATGCCCGATCTGCAACGTTACGCAGAAGTAGCGCATAGCTATATCTTGGAATTAAAATATCTGCCGAAAGAAAAATACGACACCCAAGGCACCGCACAATGGCAGGAAGCCGTAGAACAAATTCATGGTTATGCTGCCGGTCCGAAAGTTCGCCAACTATGTCAGGGAACTCAACTTCACTGCATTGTCATACAATTCTGCGGCTGGGAATTAGTCCGTATGGAAGAGGTTTGATTACAAACTCTTACTGTGATGCCCGGCAAATCGCATGAAAGCTTGAGATAAACCTCCCTCCTGCCCTTGCAGTTGCACAAAATTAAACTCGCGCTGCATGGGCATTCCTTTTATCTCAACCACACGAAAATTACCGGCAACCAGTTCCTTATAAACAGAACGGATAGAAACAATTCCCATACAATCTGTATGTTCCAAAAAAAGCTTGATGCTCTCCGTACTACCGAGATACATCAATACATTCAAAGAAGAAAGTTTCAAATTATGGCGTAACAGGGAACGTTCAAACACATCCAACGTTCCTGAACCTCTCTCCCGCAAAACTAAGGGGATATTTGGCAAATCTTCCGGAGCGATCTCATCCGAAACAGCCAATTTACTATGGGTATGAACCACGGCAACCAGTTCGTCTTGCAAAAATGGAGTATACTTCAGATTAGGCAAACGAAAGATACCTTCAACCAATCCCAAATCAATCCGATGTTCTTGTAAAGCAGCTTCCACTCCCCGGGAATTTCCATTAATCAAAGAAAGATTGATTTGTGGAAACTTGGCTATAAAATCCGCCAACAAAGGAGGAAGTACATATTGCGCAATCGTAGTACTGGCACCCAGTTTCAGTTCGCCGATATATTCATTATGCAACAAATGCATCTCATATTCCAACTGTTTATAATCGTCCAAAATCTTTTCGCTATGTTTCAATAATAGTTCTCCGGACTTAGTCAACGAGATCTTACTACCCTGACGATCGAACAAACGAGTCTGATAATAAGCTTCCAGTTCCTGAATGTGCTTAGTGATAGCAGGCTGACTGACAAACAGCTCTTGCGAAGCCTTCGTGAAACTTAAATTCTTCGCCACGCTCTGAAATACTTTTAAACGAAAATCGGACATGGAAAATAGTGATTAACTTATTAGTGATTAGCGATTAATGACTGAAATGGGTGGCTATGGCTATAATTCATCGGCTCTGATTCCCAATGCCTGCATGACAGGAAAAGCCAACATATCCCATTTATAAGCTACCGGAGTATCCGGTTCGTTCATTCGGAATTGGACAATCTCCTTGCCCTGTACTTCATTCAAAGCATCAGTCACTTTCTTTCCATATTCTTCATTGAAAGATACCAGAATCATTTTTTTCACATCGGCCGAATCGGCTACAATGGATAATAAGTCTAAAAACAAGTCCTCTCTCGACACCATCCCTTCCGACGGAACACTGGCAAACGAATATTCTCCATAAGGGCTTTGAAAAGCAACTCCATTCAACTCTTTCTCCAAGTCAGAAGGCTGGCAATGCGCAAGATTACCTGACTCTTTATCATAAACAAAAAGAAACTGCACTTCATTTTTTCCTTCCGCAATCCCAGCATCCAAAGTCAGATAGGTAGTCAACATCGAAAGATCGATCTCTTGTAAAGAACGTTGCAAAGTCTCTTCGAAGTATCTCTTCATATCCGTAATTACAAAATTCAGGAAAGCGGCATCAATCAGCACCACTGTCTCTGATAATTTTATTTGTGGTTTATCGTTCATATCATTAGTCATCAATTAGAAAACAGATTTACTCTCTACGATAGGGCAAAGATAAACTTTCTTATCTTCTCCGGAAAGAATATTAAAAAAAAAGAGAAATTATCAGGCTATTACTCAATAAAGAGGCGTACCTTTGGAGAAAATTGACAAATTAATTAAATGACACGATAATGAATAAGAAAAAGAACCAAACTTCGATTGATCTCGATGCGATTATGACTGAAGTATTAAACTTGTTTACACCCGAAGAACAACAAGAAGTGATAGATATATTAAGCAATAACGGATTAGAAAAAATCTACCAACAAATGGAAGAAGCTTTCTATCACTATCAGCATCCGGACTATAGCTTGGAAGCAACCCCCATTGCAGCTTACCTGCAAAGGCTTTGGGATATGCAGACATGCAAAGACTACCCATTTGACGAGTTTAAAAAAGATTGCACGACAGTACCCGCTGCCGAATTAGAAAAAGATTTGCGCAACTTTATCCTGCATCTATTTATCCATTATCAAGGACCTCTCGAAAACGCAAAAGAAGAAGACAGACCTTTTAAGTTATGGTATATCTACTGGGCAATGGAACATTACCGAATGGAATCTTCTTTAAATATCATCTTGGAAATAATGCGGCAAAGTCCGACTTTCCTCGCTTCCTACTGCCACCTCGTACAGGATGAAGCCACCATTGCCATCATTTACCAACTCGGGCAGAACCAATTGCCTTTGCTACTTAGTTTCATGAATGAAGACGGAATCGCTCCTTTCGGAAAAGAAGATATTTGTAGTGCTGTCGCACAAATTGCCATAACCAACCCTGAACGAAGATTGGAAATTATTAACTGGTTCTGCCAATTATTGAATTCTTATTACGATCAGTTTGAGCGTGGGGAAGATAATAATATCGCGATAATTGACTATATCACAAATACGTTGATGAATATCCGTGCCATAGAAACGTTGCCTATATTGGAAAAAATCTATAAACGATTCAAAATACCCAATACATTAACAAGAAAAGGAATCAAAGAGATAAAAAAAGAAATGCCACACGCAGAACTGAAGGGATTGGAAGTGGACAGTATGGAAGAACTAATGAACTTATTGAATGAGTTCTTTGCCTTCAATGAGAATAATGAATTTGATGATAACGAATTTGATGAAGAATACGATGACGAGTTTGACGATGATGAATACGACAACTCTTTCTACATTGGAGAACAAACCCCTAAAAAACTCAATATAAAAATTTCTTTGATTGATTCCGACCCGGAAATATATCGTATAGTGGAAGTCCCTTCCGACATCCGTCTGGAAAGTTTTGCGGATGTCATAAATACCGCAATGGGTTGGGAAGGTTATCACATGCATCTGTTTCAAAAAGGGAAAACAATATATACAACCGAAGAATCCGATGACGAGTTTTTGTTTGATCCCGTTAAAACAGTCAACTCATACTCTCTCTCTTTAGGAGAAATCCTTACCCGAAAAGGCTCACATATTAAATATGAATATGATTTCGGAGATAGCTGGATGCATCGGATTACCCTGGAATCACAACAAGCATATAAAAAGGACGAAACACAAGGCATCTTTCTCATAGACGGAGCAAATGCATGTCCGCCCGAAGATTGCGGAGGAATATATGGTTACCAAGAGATGTTGGAGGCATTAAAACAACCACACTCAAAAGCTGCAAAAGAATATCGGGAATGGTTGGGAAAGAATTTCAACGCACACAAATTTAATGCAAAAAAAGTAGAAAGAGAGCTTAGAGACTTCCCGATAAGAATCTTCTAACAATTGTTTCTCCACAGAATAGTAAACTTCATTGAAAACCCATCTTATTCTGAAGCCCATCCTATTCTGTGGAGTATATGGTAAATTCGTCAGTCATATCCAGATAAAAAAGGTCATTTTGTCCTTTAACTCCTTAATACTCATGCTATTTTGTCATATTTTTATACTTGGCAAATCTTTTGAGCCCCTTTAGGTGTTATTAAAAACGTGAAATAAGAAAGGAGAACAAAGATATGAACTTTAACAATTTTACCATTAAATCTCAAGAAGCGGTACAGGAGGCCGTAAACCTGGTACAAAGCCGGGGACAACAAGCCATTGAACCTGTCCACATCATGCAGGGAGTAATGAAAGTAGGCGAAAACGTCACTAATTTCATCTTCCAGAAACTTGGTATGAATGGACAGCAAGTAGCTCTCGTGGTCGACAAGCAAATCGACTCTCTGCCGAAAGTATCCGGCGGAGAACCGTATCTAAGTCGTGAATCCAACGAAGTATTGCAGAAAGCAACACAGTATTCTAAAGAAATGGGCGACGAGTTTGTTTCATTAGAGCCTATCATACTGGCATTGCTGACCGTTAAGAGTACCGTCTCCACGATCTTGAAAGATGCCGGTATGACGGAAAAAGAATTGCGCAACGCTATCAGCGAATTGAGAAAAGGAGAAAAGGTTACATCACAATCCAGTGAAGATACTTATCAATCATTGGAAAAGTATGCTATCAACCTGAACGAAGCTGCCCGTAGCGGAAAACTGGATCCCGTAATCGGACGTGATGAAGAAATCCGCCGAGTATTACAGATATTGAGCCGCCGTACAAAGAACAACCCGATTCTGATTGGTGAACCGGGTACCGGTAAAACGGCTATTGTAGAAGGTTTGGCACATCGTATTCTTCGCGGAGACGTGCCCGAAAACCTGAAGAACAAACAAGTTTATTCACTGGATATGGGAGCACTGGTTGCCGGTGCAAAGTACAAAGGTGAATTTGAAGAACGATTGAAATCAGTTGTCAATGAAGTGAAGAAATCAGAAGGTGATATTATTCTGTTCATTGATGAGATTCACACGCTGGTAGGTGCCGGAAAAGGTGAAGGTGCCATGGATGCCGCCAACATTCTAAAGCCCGCCTTAGCTCGTGGAGAACTACGTTCCATCGGAGCAACAACCCTCGACGAATATCAAAAATACTTCGAAAAGGATAAAGCACTGGAGCGTCGTTTCCAAATCGTTCAAGTGGACGAACCGGATAACTTGAGTACCATTTCCATCCTTCGTGGATTGAAAGAACGTTACGAGAACCATCATCACGTACGTATCAAAGACGACGCAATCATTGCAGCCGTCGAATTGAGTAGCCGTTACATCACCGACCGCTTCCTGCCGGATAAAGCCATTGACCTGATGGATGAAGCCGCAGCCAAACTGCGTATGGAGGTAGATTCCGTTCCTGAAGAACTGGATGAGATTTCCCGTAAAATCAAGCAGCTGGAAATTGAGCGTGAAGCTATCAAACGTGAAAACGATAAACCGAAACTGGAAATTATCGGTAAGGAACTTGCCGAGCTCAAAGAACAGGAAAAGTCCTTTAAAGCTAAATGGCAAAGTGAGAAAACGCTGATGGATAAAATCCAGCAGAACAAGGTTGAGATAGAGAATCTTAAATTTGAAGCAGAAAAAGCCGAACGTGAAGGCGATTATGGTAAAGTAGCCGAAATCCGTTATGGCAAACTTCAGGCTTTGGATAAAGAAATAGAAGATACTCAAAAACAACTGCGTGATATGCAAGGCGATAAAGCCATGATTAAGGAGGAGGTAGACGCTGAAGATATTGCTGATGTTGTTTCCCGCTGGACTGGTATTCCTGTCAGCAAGATGCTGCAAAGTCAAAAAGATAAACTGTTGCACTTGGAAGAAGAACTTCATCAACGTGTAATTGGTCAGGACGAAGCGATTGAAGCGGTGGCAGATGCTGTGCGCCGTAGCCGTGCCGGATTACAAGATCCGAAACGTCCGATCGGGTCATTTATCTTCCTGGGAACCACCGGTGTAGGTAAGACCGAATTAGCAAAGGCATTGGCAGAGTTCCTGTTTGATGACGAAACGATGATGACTCGTATCGATATGAGTGAGTATCAGGAAAAGCATAGTGTCTCCCGTCTGGTCGGAGCGCCTCCGGGATATGTTGGATACGATGAGGGCGGTCAGTTGACAGAAGCTATACGACGGAAACCTTACTCTGTTGTTTTGTTTGACGAAATAGAAAAAGCTCATCCGGATGTCTTCAATATTCTGTTACAGGTATTGGATGACGGACGACTGACTGACAATAAAGGAAGGGTGGTCAACTTCAAAAATACCATTATCATCATGACTTCAAATATGGGCAGTTCTTATATACAAAGTCAGATGGAGAAGTTGCATGGTTCCAATAAGGAAGAAGTAATCGAAGAAACGAAGAAGGAAGTGATGAATATGTTGAAAAAGACAATTCGTCCGGAATTCCTGAACCGTATTGATGAAACGATTATGTTCTTACCATTGAACGAAAAAGAAATCAAGCAAATCGTACTTTTACAAATTAAGGGAGTACAGAAAATGCTTGCCGAAAACGGAGTGGAACTGCAATTGACAGAAGGAGCATTGAACTTCTTATCGCAAGTGGGTTATGATCCTGAATTTGGAGCTCGTCCGGTGAAGAGGGCTATTCAACGCTATCTGCTGAATGATCTATCCAAGAAGTTACTATCACAGGAAGTCGACCGAAGCAAAGCAATTATCGTTGATGCTGACGGAGACGGATTGGTATTCAGAAATTAAAAGTCATCATTCAAATAGAATGGGACTGTCTAACAAGTCTCTAAAATTAAAAATCACTCCTATCAGAGTTTGTTTGAACTCTGATAGGGGTGAAATCGTTAAAAAGAAACATGTTAGGCAGCCCCTTTTTTATATTCCTAAATATGTAATTCGCCGAACTTCCGGTTGGCAGTTCGGATGACTCATCACCAAAACATAAGTGCCCGGTTGGGGTATTTCCATAGTCAATGAAGGCAAAGCAAACTTATGTTTACCTCTTAGTTCTCCCTGTGAATCGTAAAGGAATACCATTGTACCTGCCAACAAACCTGTCAGGCATAATATCCCTTTTTCATTGTCCAAACGGACGTTTACTTCTTTATTTGTTATTGTCTCCATACCCAACATTAAAAAACGTTATTCAGCATCCACGAGCTATATTCCCAAGAATGGTGAACAGCGACAAAGATACATAAAAAAGCATCATTATTTACAATATAAGTAGAAGATATTTATTATTGCAAAAGATTACCCAAATAATACTAATTTTTTCCTAAACCTACAAGTGTTTATATAAAAAAACATGATAACCACCTTAAATGATTATCATGTTCTTTATTCCTATTAAATAAACTATACAGATTACTCTGCAACTTCTTCTTCCTTAATCTCTCCTTCCGGTTTGAATTCTGTAATTCCATTAGAAATTAAGATGTTATACCAAGCAACCAATTTCTTAATATCGGCTACATATACACGTTCACGATCAAAATTAGGTAATACTTCAGCCAAGTATTCACGCAATTGTTCGGGAGTCGCTTTTTTCGGATCGATAGAAGCCTGCGCTGATTTTTCTTTCTCTTTTATTGACTCCAACACATCATACAAAGGAACTTCTGCATCGTCCGTGTACATTGCTATATCTGCCAAAGAGATAATTTTTTCATTACCATAAGCAGGGAAACGTTTCTTTTCAGCATTGACTGATTCAACAATCAACATATTTTTTCCTTGCGAAATAAGTTTGTATAATCCCGGTTTACCTGAGATAGACAAGATAGTCTTCAACATAGTATATATCCTTTTATTTATTAATTATTTTTTTGCGGAGCAAAGGTAATGATTATTTTTAGATAGCAAAGAAATAAGCTCCAAAACCTGTGGAATTAACGGTGTTTCATCATCATTCACTATCACGAAATCGGCATGGCTTCTCTTTACTTCATCACTCATTTGAGCTTCGATACGCTTCATCACCAGTTCTCTTGACGAACAGTCCCGCTTTACAGCACGTTCCACTCTCACTTCCAGCGGCGCATATACCATAACCAGAAAATCAACTTCATCCTTAAAACCAGCCTCCACCAGTATTGCAGACTCCATACCCACCAGCAGTTCACTTTTCAACCGGGCAGCCCATTGTCGGAAATCTTCTTTCACTTGCGGATGAATAATCTCATTCACTTTCCGCACATGATCCTGATGACCGAACATATAAGAAGCCAACAAAGAACGATTCAACTCTCCACCCTGAAACACATCCTGACCAACCAGATCACAAAGCCCCCGACGAATCACCGGATCTGTCTGTGTGATTCGCTTTGCTTCTATATCTGATATATAGACAGGTATTCCCATTATTCCGAGTAGTCTGGAAACAACACTTTTTCCACTACCAATGCCACCGGTTATGCCAATCTTAATCGCCATTAGAAGTAATTTGTTCTATCAGGAAGTCCACTTGCTCGGGAACAATACGTATTTGATTTATTCCACTTGGAAACGACTTCAATTTAACCGTATATTTATCAGAGCCAAGCTTCAGCAATTCTTCATAAGAGATATTGATGATAAAATCGCTTGCTTTTATACTGCGGAACCGTTTTAAGCCCACTTGAAAAGTAATCTGAACTTTGGAAGGAAAAGCACGCAACACCTTATCTGCCGGAAAATTAACTCCATGTAATGGCACTTCGACCGTTTTCTCCGTATAAATATCCACCGGGAAAGTCATTTCTACTGAAGCCGGAACAAACTTCACTCCTCTTTCAGAAGTCAGCGGAATTCGTCGCCGGGTTGTATCGGATATATTCTCCAAAGTTATATTTTGAGTATATGCAGTTGTTATAGTATCCAAAATTCCTTCCGGAGCATAAACCAATACAGAGTCCGGCTTACAAATGGTGTCAGATACATAATATTGAAGTCCGGCTGTCACTTTCCCCTGAAAACGAACAGGAACCAGCTTGGACTTTCCTTCGGAATAGATATATTCTAATGTATCCGGCTTGATCGATAGGATTTTGGAGGATACATTCAGTTGGCTTAATATTTTTTTCTCAAAGTCGGAAGCATAAATTTTCACATGATTATCTTTTCCTTTATAATCAAGAAAACCTAGATTGACCGGAAAGAAACTTTTCCCCAACATATAATTGAGAAGCACTGTCCCTTTATCTTTCACTCGAACACGAAGTTCGGAAGGAGGTTCCGAAGTCAACACTACATTGTTAGGAAGATCTTTCATTCGCACCGGGATAGAGAACTCCGCTTCATAATCATTATTGAGCGTCTGAAGCAACCAGAATCCACCGGCTATCAGGAAGAAAAATAAAAAAATTAAGAACTCTCTGCTCTTATCACTGAGCAGAAAATCCTTAATTTTCTTAGATAGTTTTAAATATGTATATTTTATATTCCTACGATCAAACATAGGCATTTATTTACCAACTATTTATTTAGACTGATTGCTAGCCGCTGAAGCATCAGCGAATATAGAATTCTTGTCTATTTTAATCTTTACATTAGAAGCAATCTCAAGTACTATATAGTCGTCAGTAATTTCCTTGATTGTTCCGTGGATACCACCTGCAGTAATCACATTCTGATTTACCTGAAGAGATTTACGGAAATTAGCTATTTCTTTCTGCTTCTTATTTTGAGGACGGATCATAAAGAAATACATGATAACAAACATTGCTATCAGCATGATCCACATCATACTTCCACCTCCGGCAGCACCAGCAGGAGCTTGCAATAATACAGTCAATACATTCATAAAAAATCAGTTTTAGTTTCTACTATATGGACAAAGGTATTAGTTTTTAGTCAACTTACCTTCTTTTTTCAATTGATTAACTATTCCATCTAATGTTCCGTTAATAAAGCTACCGCTTTTGGATGTGCTATACAACTTCGCAATTTCCACATACTCATTTAACGAAACACTGACCGGAATGTTCGGGAAACTTAAAATTTCGGCTAAAGCAGTTTGCATAATGATTACATCCATAAATGCAATACGATCCAGTTCCCAGTTCTTTGTATTTTCGCTAACAAGATGGCGATAATAGTCGGAATTTAAAATAGTACGGCGGAACAGACGGCGTGCGAATTCCTGGTCTTCGTCATCCTTAAATTCAGGAAGTAATTCCTGATTGGCACCCTTCTTTTCATCGAAACGCTTAATGGTCTTCAACACGAATGTATCTACAATTTCCTTATCATCGTTCCAATACAGACTCTGGTCCTCCAATACCTGGTCGAGAGAATCATTATTAAAGATATATGTCTTATAGATTTTTCTCCATAATTCGCGATCAGCTTCATATGAGTTATCATCAGAGGCCATATAATCCTTATATATATCAGTTTCTACAATCTTCTCATATAGTTCCTTCACGAAGTCCTGATCGTTTGCCCAAGTCCTTTTTTGATTGGCAATAAACTCGGACAGCTGCTTATTGACTTCCAATTGGGCAATAAACTTATTTTCCACAAACTTTTTGTTGGGATACAATTCTTCTTTCGTGGGTGCCAATTTAGCTTTTGCCGCATCAATACGCTTTTGCGCATACTCTGTCAATGCTATCATCAGCATTAGCAAATAGTTGTAAAGGTCATACGCCTTTGAAAGACTAAAGAATAACTCTTTCTCCGCTGAGTCTAGATTTTTGCTGCCATTCTGATAATAGGCATATACTATCTGTATAATCTTAAGACGAATAAGAACTCTGTTGATCATAATTCAAATTAATACTGTTGTTATCGAACTGCAAAAGTAGATATTTTTAATGAGTTTCCACAAATAAATCACATTTTTTAATGCAGTATTTGATTCTCTGCGCTTTTTCTTTTGACAGTTTAAAAAAAATATCCAATTTTGAAGCCGATTATAAACGGACCGAAATATATGGAAGATTTTAAAAAGAAAATGAGCGCAGACATGAATGATAAGGAGATCGTATTCTCCAAGTCCATTAAAGCAGGTAAACGCATCTATTACCTCGATGTAAAAAAGAACCGTAAAGATGAAATGTTCCTTGCTATTACAGAGAGCAAAAAGGTGATAATGGGAGAAGGCGATGATTCTCAGGTGAGTTTCGAAAAACACAAGATTTTCTTATATAGAGAAGATTTTCAGAAATTCATGGCAGGATTGACAGAAGCTATCGATTTCATTGATCGCAATGACATGAACGACTATATCAGCCGTTTAACCCAGGAAGCAGATATGGAAAAAGAGCAAGCTGCTATTGAAGAAGAAGCAAAAGAGGAAAAATTGGGGAGTGAAATCAAGATTGACATTGATTTTTAAGAAGAAAGCTCTTTGATATATCAAAAAAAGACCGTACCTTTGCACCGCTTTTTTGCGACATCGTGTGATAATCCACATCGTGTAATGGTGAATTAAGCAAACTAACTTAATTTAGAGTAACACAATTTTTTAAAGAAATGAAATCAATTGAAGTAAAAGGAACTGCAAGAACAATTGCAGA
>OGZW01001482.1_pt1 | contig 19095 bp, 17 predicted proteins | sample 1577001 | NCBI WGS metagenome assembly OGZW01 (sample SAMEA3541519, study PRJEB24748) | human gut metagenome | biome: human gut; feature: human-associated habitat; material: faeces | place: China | collected 2012 | reverse complement strand
GAGACCGTCATGCTCTGTGTGGCCTATGTGGCCAGCCGGGGCAAGCGGACGATGGCCGCCGTCCTCCACGAGCTGAAAGTCTGGCGGGCCGAGGGCGTGGAGACCGGCGAACAGGCCGACGCCCACCTCAAGCTGCTGGCCCTCCGCCAGACCCGGGAACAGTATGTTGCTTCCCTGCTGGGCATCCCGGACAGCGAGCTCACCCTCGGCGGGCGGAAAGCCATCGCCCGGTGGTATGAAGTCTACGGCTACGACGATGCCATGGTGCAGGAGGCCGCTGTGCAGGCCGGGCCGAAGCGTGACCTGTGGTACTGGAACAGCATCCTCAAGACCTGGAATGCCAAGGGCCTGCGCAATATCCACGATGTGCGCACTCCGGTGGCTGCTGCCGGCGCCAGCCGGAACATCCGGGTGGACCGCGAGACCCCCAGCGGCAACGACTTCCTCAAGAACGCTGCCCGCCGCCGCACCCTCAAGAAAAAGTCCGAGTGACCCCCGGCATAAGGAGACACTATGCGTACCAAAAACGAACTGTATCAGGAAGCCCTGCGCACCGTCGCCCGCCGTCGTCAGACCGCACGGGCCAAAGCAGAGGACGCCCGCGCTGAGGCCGAGGCCGCTATCCCCGGGCTGCGCCACGCCGAAGAAGAGGTGCGGGTGCGGGGCATCCGCTGCGCACTGGCCGGGGCGGCGGGCAAGGACCGCACCGATGCCGCTGCGGCCCTCACCGATGCCCGTAAAAAGCTGGCCGACCTGCTGGCCTCCAGCGGCCGTCCCGCCGACGCACTGGAGCCGCACTTCACCTGCAGGCTCTGCGAAGACACCGGCATTGTGGACGGCCACACCTGCAGCTGCGTCCACAAGGTGATGCAGCAGCTCCGCCGGTCGGAGATCGAGGCTCTGTCCAGCCTCTCCATTTCCAGCTTCGATACCATGGAGCTGCGCTACTACCCCGCCCGGATGGACGCCTCCCTCGGCGAGCCGGTGCGGAGTTATATGTCCACCCTTCTGGACGATCTGCGCGGCTACGCCGACGAATTCGATACCACCAGCGAGAGCCTGATGCTCCTCGGCAACGCCGGTCTGGGCAAGACCCATGCCGCTCTGGCCATTGCCGGAGAGGTGCTGGAAAAAGGCTTCGACGTCATCTATGTGTCCAGCCCCGACTTCTTCTCAAAGCTCGAGGCCCTGCACTTCGGCTCCGACCCCGCCGGGGAGGAAGAGATGCTCCTGCGCACCGCCGCCGGGGCTGACCTGCTCATCCTCGACGACCTGGGTTCCGAGTTCAACTCCAGCTTCCTCATCAGCACCCTTTACAGCCTGCTGAACAACCGTCTGGGCGCGAAACTGCCCACCATCGTCACCACCAACATCACCGACGGCGCTCTGCTGGAAAAGCTCTACACCGAAAAGATCTCCAGCCGCCTCTCCTCTTTTGTCCCCTTCCTCTTTATGGGCGACGATATTCGGGCGCAAAAGGCAGAAGAAGCGTAAATAGGATAGAAGTCAAAGAGAGTTCTTATTCAGGAAAGGAATTTCAAATATGGGAATCGTAGTCATCGGCGCAGTTTTCGTAGACATCAAGGGCTATCCCTTCTCCACCTACATCCCCGGCGGACGGAACGCCGGCCGCATTGAACAGGTGCATGGCGGTGTGAGCCGAAACGTGGCGGAGGACATCGCCAATGTGGAACTGCGCCCCACCTTCGTGGGTCTGGTGGACGACACCGGCATGGGCCAGGACGTCATCGATAAACTGGACAACCACAAGGTCAACACCAGATACATCCAGAAGGTCCCCGATGGCATGGGTACCTGGCTGGCCATCTTTGACAACGACGGCGACGTCCACGCCGCCATCTCCAAGCGCCCTGACACCACCCCGCTGACCACCCTGCTGGAGGAGAAGGGCGACGAGCTCTTCAAGGACTGCGACGCCATCGCCATCGAGCTGGATCTGGAGAAAGATACGGTCAAGCAGGTGCTCCGCTATGCCAGGAAATACAACAAGAAGGTCTTTGCCGCAGTCTCCAACATGAGCATCGCCATGGAGCGCCGCGACTATCTGCAGCAGATCGACTGCTTCGTCTGCAACCAGCAGGAGGCCGGTCTGCTCTTCTCGGACGACTACGAGCATCTCGCCCCCAGCCAGATGGCTCAGGTACTGGCCCGGAACGTCCACAGCGCCAACATGCCCAGCATGGTGGTGACCATGGGCGGTCAGGGTGCCGTGTACGCCAAGCACACCGGCGAGTGCGGCGTCGTACCCGCCAAGAAGGTGGACGTCATCGACACCACCGGCGCAGGCGACGCCTTCTTTGCCGGTACGGTCATCGGCCTGACCTACGGCAAGAATCTGGCCCAGTCCTGTGAGATCGGCAGCCGCCTGGCCGCGTCTGTCATCTGCATCACGGAGAATGTCTGCCCCCGCTTCCGCCCGCTGGAATTCGGGCTGGATGTGCCGGTGGTGGATTGACGCTGCTCCCTCTGAGCACAGGAGCATCTGCTTCTGTGCTTATCTTTTGATACGGCCTTTCGATCCCTTCGAGGGGTCTTCTGCTTCTTATTGAAAAATCGGTTGAATCCCCTCCCCGGCTGTGATACACTGGGGGTATTGAATTTGTGAAAAGAGGAAAATCCAATGAATCAAAAACAGCACAAGCGAAGCGCCTTTTCGGGCAAGATCGGCTTCGTTCTCTCCGCAGCAGGCGCGTCGGTGGGCCTCGGCAACATCTGGCGCTTCCCCTATCTTGCGGCCAAGTACGGCGGCGGCATCTTCCTGCTCATCTACATCATCCTCGCCTTCACCTTCGGCTACACCATGATCGTTGCCGAGACGGCGCTGGGCCGGATGACCAGGAAAAGCCCAGTGGGCGCATTCGCCGCCGTCCGCAAGGGCGAGCGCTCCTTCGGTGGCTGGATAAACGCCATCATCCCCATCCTCATCGTGCCTTATTACTCAGTCATCGGCGGCTGGGTCATCCGGTATCTGGCCGACTACGTCAGCGGCCACGGCAGTGAGCTGGCCACAGACGGCTACTTTTCGGCCTTCATTTCCAGCGGCGCTTCGGCGGAGATATGCTTTGTCATCTTTACCATCTTCACCCTCGCCATCATCTTTGCAGGCGTGCGCAACGGCGTGGAGCGGGTCTCCAAGGTGATGATGCCCATTCTCGTGGTGCTGTCTGTCATCATCGCGGGCTACTCCGTCACCCGCCCGGGTGCGCTGGAGGGCGTGAAGTATTTCCTCGTGCCGAATCTCTCCAATTTCTCCTGGATGACCGTCGTGACCGCCATGGGGCAGATGTTCTACTCCCTCTCCATCGCAATGGGCATCCTCGTCACCTTCGGCTCCTACATGAAGAAGGATGTCTCCATCGAGGAGTCCACCGAGAACGTGGAGATCTTCGACACGGCCATTGCCATCATGGCGGGCCTGATGATCATTCCGGCGGTCTTCTCCTTCTCGGGCGGCGACCCGGACACCCTGCAGGCCGGCCCGGCTCTCATGTTCATCACCATCCCGAAGGTCTTTGAGAGCATGGGTCTCGGCACCGTGGTGGGCATCCTCTTCTTTACGCTGGTACTGTTTGCCGCCGTCACCAGTTCCATCGCCCTGACGGAAAGCGCCGTCTCCACCTTCGAGGACGAGCTGGGCTGGGACCGTAAGCAGGCCACTGTCCTCATCGGCATCATCATGCTGGTGCTGGGCAGTCTGTCGGCTCTGGGCTACGGCCCGCTGGCCCGGTTCACGGTCTTCGGGATGCAGTTCCTTGACTTCTTCGATTTCCTTACCAACTCGGTCATGATGCCCATTGCGGCCATCACCACCTGCCTGCTGGTGTCCCGGGTCATCGGTGTGGAGAAGATCGAGGAAGAGGTCACGTCAGACGGCAAGCCCTTCCGCCGCAAGCGCATCTTCAACTTTATGATAAAGTACCTCTGCCCCATCTTCGCGGCCATCATCCTCATCAGCTCGGTGGCAAACGCGCTGGGCGTCATCTCCATGTAAGCAGACAACAAAAAGCGCTGGAAGCCTTTACACCGCTTCCAGCGCTTTTTTATGCCCTTTTCAGGATGCTCTTTATCTCGTCCAGTTCTTTTGCAAAATAAATGCCGCTCTGCCGCTCGGGGCTGGACAGCCCCATCTTGACCATGTGGGCCAGCAGAGCTTTCAGGCCGGCGTAGTAGCCGTCGAGGTCGTAGAGGATGCAGGGCGCGTCCAGATGGCCCAGCGAGACCTTGGACATCACCTCGGCGATCTCTTCCAGCGTACCGGTGCCGCCGGGGAAGGCGATAAAGGCGTCGCCCAGCTCGATCATCCTGGTCTTGCGCTCGGTCATGTCCTGCGTGACGATGAGCCTGGTCAGGCCGTCATACTGCACCTCAGAGTCGATGAAGAACTGAGGCTCGACGCCGGTCACCTCGCCCCCCGCCGTCAGGACGCTGTGGGCCAGACGCCCCATCAGGCCGCTGCGGGAGCCGCCGTAGACCAGCGCGTTCCCGCTCTCGCCGATCCAGCGGCCCAGTTCCTCCACCGCCTCTTTCATGGCCGGGTCGCTGCCCTCATTGGCCCCCAGATAGACCGTAATATTCATCGGTATTCCCTCCGTTATCTTGCCCATGTCATTTTCTGATTCGGGCCGGCATAATCAAACTTACCGTCGTTCTTTTCTTCCAGCGCTTTTATCATATGATAAGCAAACTCATTGTAGGGCGTCGGGATGCCCAGCTCTTTGCCCATCCGGATGAGCGCACCCGAGAACATATCGATTTCGGTATGGCGTCCGGCGTCGAGGTCTTGCAGCGTCGAGTAGCGGGCCGAGGGCTTGACGGCGCAGCCCTTGCCGGACACGGCATCCACCTTCTGCATGTCAATGCCTTTGGCTGCGGCAATGGCTTCCAGCTCACGGCGGAGACCGTCGCTGATGGCTTTCATATGGACGCTGTCACGGTAGCAGCCTACGCCTGCGCCGAGGATGGCCTGGGGCAGATTGTTGCAGACGTTGAGGCGGAACTTGCTCCACATCTCTTCCCGGATGCAGTCGGTGGCCCGGAAGTGCAGCTCTGTGCCGCCGAACAGGGCCTCCACGGCCTTGACACGGGGGCTGTCGCAGGGTGGCTCCTTCTCGCCGAAGATGATGCCAACGGTGGTCGCCGGGTCAAAGTGGAAGCCGTCCGCCTCCTTGTGAGACGCCACTTTGATGAGGGAGTAAAGCAGATGCTCCCCACCCACGGCAGAAGCAATGATGTCCTCACTATCCACGCCGTTCATCAGGCTCATGATGGTGGTGCGGGGACCAGTGACGGCTTTGATGCTGTCCAGTGCGCCGGGCAGCGCGCCGTATTTCAGGCAGACGATGAGAAGGTCGGCGTCATGCGCCTCCTGCGGCGTCCAGACCGCCGGACGGTAGACTTTGCCGTTGATGGCACAGCCTTCTTTTACCAGACGCTCGCCGCGCGGGCCATCGGCCACCACGCCAAGCTCAATGTCCCTGCGGGCCGAAAGCCCCCAGATAACATAAGAGCCGACCGCACCGGCTCCCAGAACTGCCACCTTTTTGATGTTCATATCGTTCCACCTCAATATCGTCCGCATGATTTGCGGGATCCATTTCTGCTGCTTTGTAACCAGACCTGCCATCGTTCTCTTTTATAGGTTCCATTATACCATGAACGCAGTGAAATGGTATAAATGCGCATCCAAAGCCGGTTGCCACGCAGCTCCGCAGGAGCAAGCGGCGAGGCACTGCGCATAAAAACTATAATATCGCATTAGCGATATTATACCACGTTTTTCTCTCCCGGAAAAGCCTGGAGTGTTTCATTTTTGCACGTCAAAAATCCTTGACTTTTGGTGATAAGTTATAACAAAAGTGTAGAATCTCTTCGGTAAATAGAATCTTTATCAAAAAAGGGCTTGATTTTTTTCGAAAACGGACTAGAATATCTTTTTGCGGAAAGGTTTCACCTGTACAGCCTTCCGCGAAACTATTTTTTCAAAAGCAAGGAGATTTTCGATATGAAACTCAAGAATGTTTGTGTTACCGTTGCTGCTCTGGTCCTGGCTGTCAGCATGACTGCCTGCGGCAGCTCTTCTTCTACTGCTGCTTCTACCTCTGAGGCTGCTTCTGCTGCCGCTCAGTCTGAGGCTGCTTCCACCTCTGCCGTGGCCGAGGAGAACAGCGCTTCCTCCGAGGCTGCAAGCGAGGCTGCATCTTCTGAGGCTGCTTCTGAGGCTGCTTCTGAGGTCTCCAGCGAGGCTGCATCTTCTGAGGCTGCTTCCTCCGAGGTCGCTTCTTCCACTGCTGCCTGAGCTTGCCCGGCAGCACCCCCCAAAGCATGAGCAAAGGCTCCGGCCTCGCCCCCACCGGGCAGGCCGGGGCCTTTTTTGCCCTGCGGCGCAAAGAGACCCCTGGCACCCTGCGGAAGGTGCCGGGGGTCTTGCAATATGGAGGGGGGCGGGGTCATGCGGAAGCTCCGCCTCCGGGGATGGTTAGTCTTTCACCAGTTCGCTGTGGTCTGCCTCCACCAGCAGCAGGGTGGGCTCTTCGGCCCCACGGTGGGTGAGGTAGAACACCTCGCTGCCGCTGCCCTGTGCCAGCAGGTCGTTGATGGCAAAGCTGCTGGTCTGGCCATTGGTGACGAACTGGATGGTCTGTGCGCCGTGGTCCTGCAGGTAGCGCAGGGTGTTCAGGTCGCCGGTAAGGGTGGCCGTGTCGTAGGCACCGGTGTAGGTGCGCAGGGTGCCGTTCTGGCTCACGGTAAAGGGCTGGTCCATGCCCTCAGCGTCCACCACCCGCAGCTCAAGGGCGCTGTTGGTGTTGACAGGCTGGCCCTCGGTGGCACCGCAGTCGGGGCAGGTGTGGGTGCCGTCGCCGTTGTCCTTCCAGTGGTGGCCGGTGGCGGGGATCTCCTGCGTCTCGACGTGGCCGCACTCCGTGCAGGTACGCTTCTTTTGGCCTGCAGTGGTGCAGGTGGCCGGGGTATCGACGACCCACTCGCCGTAGCTATGGGCCTTGGTCGTCACATTGTCTCTGTCACAGATATGGGTGCTGTCGCTGCCGTTGTCCACCCAGTGGTGGCCCAGAGCAGGAACCTTATCTGTCCAAGTGCGGTTACAACTGGGGTGGGCTGCTCCGTTCGTATGCTCATAGTCGCAAGTACAATCTGCAGAGCCCGATTCAGTGCAGGTGGGTTCTTTGGTAATGTTCTGTTTTGGACTTTTTTTGCAGAGGTTCTTGCCATGGACGATCTTCTGCAGTTCATCACCGTTGTTGATATACCACAGCTCTGTATTATCGCCAATTACAAGTCCCCCTGCACCGGGATTATCTCTTGTGCCTACCTCAGCCTCGGCACCGTTCACATTGATATACTTAGCATCCGTCGACCATCCCGATTGTAGCATTTTAAGCAGCACATTGTCACCGATGTTGACCTTGGTGCCGGAAATTGCACCATAGATGCTTCCTAATATTGCATGGTTCTCACCGATCTTAACTTTTCCGTGTTTTCCGCCGTCAATGTTCACTACAACTTCTCTGCCCGGAAGATTCCCGCCGCCGATATCGCAGCCTCCTGCGATATCGGAGGAGATTCCTGCACTCGGAGCTGGATCGATGGAGGCATTGTCCTTTATATTGACCTCCACATTTCCTCTGCTACTTCCAATCACTGAATTACTATCGTCGCTTGCTGTCTGGATGGTCACATGGCCCTGAATGGTGACCTTGGTATCTTTTGCGCCATTGCCAATGGCAGAGCCGTAGTGCCCGATTGCCGTGACATGGACATCTTCCGTCTCTGCTGTAGCCCCGGGCGTTCCAATGGTCACCTCTGCGCTGGCATCTTTTCCATTTCCGGCAGCGCCAATGGCGGCTCCGCTGCCATCGTTCTTTGCATTGACTATTGCGTGGCCACGGATCACAATATTTTTGGCCACGCCACTCTTCTCTTGATCACCCCACACACTATACTGCGCACTGCCGCTTCCGATGGCCGCGCCATCATAAGCTGTAGCAGTTACTTTGGCATAGTCCTGAATGATGATGTTCTCCGCATCTCCTCCGCCATCATTACCTTGGGATCCGCCGCCGATACCGGCTCCGGACCATCCGCCGTTTGCCGTAACATTGGCATGGCCCTGAATGGTGATATTGCTGCCTTTTGCGCCATTGCCGCCACCGATGCCGGCTCCATTGTGCCCCAATGTGTTTGCTTTTACCGTTGCATATCCTTCGATGGTGATATTATCCGTGGCTTGGCCGCTGTTTCCGCCAATAGCAGCAGCTCTACCGACCTCTCCTCCCTCTGCCCTCAGGCTTCCGGAGGTGTCTGTTTCATCCTTTGCGGTAATGGTCTCGCCCGTGTCGCTGGTCTCATCTGTGATGGTCAGGTTTCCGTTGCCCTTTTTGTTCAGACCCGCCCAAAGCACGGATGTAGTAGGGCTGCTCCGTACATCGCTGTCCAGAACATTCTGGCCGTCCAGCTCAATTTTGGTATTTCCGGTACCCTTCACCTGTGCTGCTGATACTCCATAATAGTAGTTCCATTCGTCGAAATAAAAATCCCTTCCTCCACTCGCATAGCGACTGGTGTTATCCACCTTAATATTCACATTACTGAGCCGGATCTTGAGTTCCTTGGCCGCATCGCCCACCCAGTTATTGATGACCCGGATGACGTTTTTGGTGGGGTTTTCGGCGCTGCCCTCTGCCGGAGTGGTCGGAGCAGGATCAGCCGCAGGGGCGTTGGCCTGAGTGGCCTCCCGGGTCTCTGCCGTAGGGGCGGCAGAGGTGCTGAGGGTGGGTTTGGTGGCCTGCTGCTCCGGATTCGGGTCTGCCGCCGGGGCGTACTCGTACACCACATCCTTCTTGGGGGGCTCCGTGGGGTCGTCCGTAGGATTCTCCGTGGGTTTCTCTGTGGGGTTCTCCGTGGGATTGTCCGTGGGGTCCTTGCCCTCCTCAGAGTCCTCCTCTGCTTCGCTCAGGGTAAAAGCATCGTCCGGGTCAAGCTGGCTCTCCCCGGCAGCAGGCCCGGCTGCGTCCGCAGTACCGGCTGCTTCCAGCTCCTGCGTCCATGGGAGCCATGCCCTCATCGGAGATACGTCCCAGATTCTTTTCCGTCTGCTCTGCGGAGGAACCGATTACGCCGAAATTATGCGGAATGGCAATGCCTTCCATGGCGAGCATCGCGGAAAGATATGCCGCATAGACCCCTGCGGATGCCTTGAGCGCACAGCCGATACTGCCGCCATCACAAATCATGCCGGTAAGATTTGCCGCCATGTGATCCATTGCCGCGGAAGCCTCCTTCGCGCCGCCGCCCATGAGCAGCACAATACCTGCCGCCGCACCGCTGCCGCCGCCCAGAACACAGCCGCAGAGGGCAGAAAGTCTGCCGGTATAATGTTTGCTGAAAATGGTGATTAAGCAGCTGAGTGCCACGCCGCGGATGATTTCTTCCTCTGTTTTGCCTGCAAATCTGCCATAGGAAACAACGGGCATGGAGCAGAGAATTCCATGGGAGCCACTGCCGACAATGCTCATGGCAGGAAAGGGCAGACCTGCCAGACGCGCATCCATGGCGGAGCAGGTCAGCCTCTGTGCGGCGTAAATCATATCGTCACCGACAGCACCTCTATTGCGGAAGGCTGCTAAGGTTTTCCAGATTTGCAGACCTACGCCCTTCTCGCCCTCGGCGGAAAGCGCAAAGTTCATGGCAATCATTTCTTTCACGCAGGACAATTCTGCGATGGGAACGGTTTTTGCATAATCCACCATATCCGCAACGGTAACTGCTTCAAAATCGAAGGCATGCTGCTGTTCCGCCGCCTTTGCCTGCTCCGCCTGAAAGAGAACGGTATCATTTTTTGCAACAAAAACGATATTCGCATGGAAGTCCTCAATGCGGCAAACGCCGACCCCTTCGCTTGTCCGGATTTCCGCAAGGATATAAATGCCCTCCTTTGTTTCATCGGCTTTGATATCCATGGGAATCTGCAATGTCTTTGCCTCGGCAACATGTGCGGCTGTAATATTTTTCAGCACCTCCAGACCAAGCGTCCAATCGCCGCCCAAGGCACCCAATGCCGCCGCCATATTGCAGCCAAGCTCCTCCGTGCCGGGAATGGCGCAGGAAAAGGCGTTTTTATACATGCCGCCATTCATCACCATGCGAATCTCCTGCAGCTTACCGCCCACAGCCGCATAGGCTCTCGCCGCCGCAAGGGCAATCGCGCCGACCTCTGTTACGCCTAAGGCAGGCTTTATTTCATTTTTTAACAGACCGGTAAAATCGAATTTCATTTTTATACCCTCTCCCTCTCATTTGTCCTACAATTTCTTCTTTCAGTATACCTGTTCCAATGAAAAAAAGCTACCTGAAATGCTCTTACTATCGAGAAAACAATTCTTCCGATACATTCCATCGAATTTTTCGATTTTCTGTTGTGTTTTCATGGAAATTTTTCTATAATAAAATCAGCTTCTCTGACAACGTATGAGAAAAAATACTTGCTCTTTCGCACAGCGCGAACAGCATGCAAAAAAACAGAGGATTTATAGGAGGTTTTTATGGAAAACAGAGAGAAATTCAGCTCCCGTCTCCCTTGTGGTACTCGCTGCAAAAAGCAACATGCCGCTTGCCGCCGTTCCGGTAATCTATACGAATGTGCATTTTTGCGCCGCAGTCCTTACAGAAAAGCAAGCCGGACAGAGGGTGGATTTCCCCGTCCCCGTTGGGGCGTCTGACGGGTGCGTTTTCCAAAATCCGCTGTACGGTTTCAAAATCGCTGCGGCTGATAATCGGCTCATGCACATTTTCTGTGATGTGCCATTGGCTTCTGTCTACATAGTGGTTGTGCTTGTCCCGGAAATGCTTTGTGGTCTTGAAATTGACAACATCGCCGCAATACTCCTGCCGTGTGAGGATATTGGTCAAGGTGGCTTTGTTCCACTTGCAGCGGCTATCCTCGTTGAGCGTCTTATTTTTACAGGTTCCCCGCCCCCGGTCTTTCATATAGAAAGTGGGGGTAGGGATTTGCTCCTGTGTCAGATATACGGCGATTTGGTTGCGGTTTTTCCCGCCGATAAACAGATGGAAAATCAAACGGACAACCTCGGCGGCTTCCTCGTCGATTATCCAAAAATCCTTGTTGTCCGGGTCTTTGACATAGCCGTAAGGGGCTTCGGTGACAATCGGCTTTCCGCTCATGCCTTTGGTCTTAATGCCTGTTTTCACTTTCTTGCTGATGTCCTTTGCGTACCACTCCGACATGATGTTGATAAAGGGCGCAAACTCCAATGTGTCGGGCTTCTCGCTGTCTATCCCATTGTTGACCGCGATAAAACGCACATTGTTCCGTCTGAATATCTCCATCGCGTTGCCGACTTGGAGATAGTCACGCCCCCAGCGGGTAAGGTCTTTCATAATGCAGACACCGATTTTCCCGTTTTCCACATCGTCCATCATGCGGGAGTAGGCGGAACGGTCAAAAAACCTGCCGCTTTCGTCATCGTCGATGTAGTGCCGGATATTGGTTAGGTGCTGCCCTCTGGCATAGTTCTCCAAAAATATTTTTTGGTTCTGTATGCTGTTGCTCTCGCCGCCGTCCCTGTCCTCGTCGCCTACGGAAAGACGGGAGTAAAGGGCTGTAATTTTGCTATAATCAGTCATGTGCATAACCTCCTGTGCGTCCATGTATGTGTCATTTACACTTAAAATTATGCACTCCATCTTGCGCTGCCGTACTCGATATTCTTCCGAAACTTCCGCGCGTTCTTCCCCTTGACGTAGACGGCAAGCCGGATGAGCAGGGCGGCGGCGACGCCCACGCACAGGTCGATGGGGTGAAAGCTGGGCAGCGCCGATTGGAACGCGGCGGCGAAGCCCTCCATGATGTGCAGTGCCTTTTGAGAGAAGTCCGCGCCGGGAGCCAGCCGCGCCGCCTGCCCCAGCTTGGTGGCAAAGAGCGCGATAAAGACATAGGGGATATTGGGAAGCAGGAGCTTCTTTACGTTGATCTGCTTCATAGCTCCAGCCCCTTGTCCTTGTTCCGGGCTTTGTCCGGCGTAAGGGACAGCACCTTCGCCTTGAGCGCGCGGAGCTGTTCCAGCACGGAGGGACGGTCCTTGGAGGCGCGCCTGACCTCCTTTGCCGTGTACTCCTTGAAGGCCGCCGTCAGCGCGTCTGCGTCCCTCCCCTTGAAAAAGACGAGGTATTTCGGCGGGGATACGCTGCGGTCCTTTTTCACGGCGAAATCCACGCCGTACTTCCGTGCCACGCGCTCAAAGGATTTGATATTGCTGTCGGTGATCTCTATATTGGAGACGCCCTGATTCTGCCCGATGAGCTGCTTCACCGTCTGCTTGCCGGTGGGCTTTTCCGGTGCGGCGCGGGCTTTTTGCAGCCGCTTCTCCTTGCGGCTTGCCAGATATTTCAGAATGGCGGCTTTCAGCAGCCGCCCGGTGAGCTTTGTCGCGCTGATGACCAGCGTGACCGCTCTGTTTTCCACTTCCTCCTGCAAGGGTCATCCCTCCTTTGTTCGTGATTGGATAAATGCCGGTGGAAGCCAGCGCTCATCTGCCGCGCAGCCCGTCGCCGTACATATCGTGGTTGACGAGGGCGGAATAGTAGCTGCCGATGGTGCTGGGCGCGTTGAACAGCGACGCCAGCAGATATTTCTTGATGTTGCGGACGTAGGTGGTGTTCTGCTTCAGGCAGTCAAAGACGTACTCGATGTGGGAGGACGTGATGCGCAGCAGCTTTTCCTTCACCATCTCAGCCGGGTACTCGTCTCCGGCCACCACGATGGTCTGTCTGCGGGAGCAGAGGGTTTCCGCAATGAGGTCCACCACCTCGTCAAGCTGCTCCCGGTCCTGCTGCGGGTCCTGCACCAGAATGTCGTACTCGATATTATCTTTGACGATCTCTCGCGCTTCCTCGTATCCCATCCCATCATATCCCACGCCCTGCAAGGGGGCTGGGGGATGGATTGGATCAGGATTTGATATGTCCGTACTTGATCTATTCGGTATTTCTTTTTCTTTATTTCTTCTATCTTTATTTAATTGCGCGGGCTTTTCCGTATCTGGCTCGTCCGTATCCGGGGTATCCAGATACGGGTTTCCCGTATCTGGTGAAGCCGTATCCGGCGGAGGCGTATGCGGCGATTCATAGATGGTGTACTCGGTGTCGGTGATGCGCCCGCGGCTGTCACGAATCTGGCGGCGGACAAGGTAGCCGTGCGATTCCAGCTCTTTGAGCGCCGCGCCGATGGCGTCCACGCCCTCCTTGCAGATGGCGGCAAGCCCGCGAGTGGTATAGTCCCACTCGTCTGTCAAAGAGAGCATTTTGGACAGCAGACCGATGGCTTTCAGCGTCAGGGCGGTGTCCCGCAGGTGGTAATTGGACATGACCGTGTAATTGTGGTTCTTCTCCACGCGAAATACTGCCACGGTGTTCACCTCCCCTCAGAGGGAAAAAGCAGCCCCGCAGACGGAGCGTTTGCCCCTGCTTCGCGGCGGATGAGGCGGCGGAGGGTATATCCCCGCTGTCCGCGTCTTTCGGTAATTTTCAGGGCGTCCAGCCCGAAACGGGCGATGAGCAGGGCGTTGATGAGCAGCCGGAACGCCTCGTCCGGGATGATCTGCGGCTCCGCAAGGTCGCCCTGCGTGACCTCCGCCGTGTGGCAGTAAAGGCTTTTCGCCGCCATGAGCAGCGTATAGTCGTGGGGCGAGATGCCGCGCCTCCTGGCGTAGCGGAAGTCGATGCCGCCGCGGAAGAAGCAGTTGAAGGTCCTGTCCGCAAGCTCCTTGTTGGAGGTCAGCAGATACAGCACGGCGAAGAACTCCGGCGTGTCGCGCTCCTTACGGCAGCCCAGCAGCAGCCGCAGGGTCTCCATGCGCTTCCTGTGGGCGTCATCCTGCCACATGGTGCCGGGAAAGCGCTCCGCTAGCAGCATGATTCTTGCGGTCAGGCGCGGACGGTACGGGAACAGCTCCGCGACGGCCTCCGCGTAGCCCACCGTACCGGCTTCCATACGCTCGGCAAGGCAGGGGCAGGACAGGGCGGTGCAGCCCAGCTTTTTGACATATTCCGTACAGAGGACGCAGGAAACGTCCTCCGGCTTATACTTGAACGTGTTGATATACATGGCTTTGCTCCTCTCTGGATATGACAAAACCGGGCAAAGAAAGCTCTCTGCCCGGTCGGTATCGTGGTTGTCTGCGGTCGTATTCGGTTATCTGGACTGGTCGCGCTGGCGCTTGCGCAGCCATGCGTCCAGCAGCTTCAGGATGGTTTCCTCCATCTTCTGCGGCGTATAGGATCGCGGGAAGTATTTGCGCAGCTTGTCCGCCGAGAGGACGACGTTATAGCCCTCCGGCTTTTTCTGCTCCATCATGATGTCCAGCATGGTGTCGTCGTTGAGCTTGCCGTCGCGGGAGAGCTTTTTCATGCGCTGCGCCTGAGAAAGCGAGGGCGTTGCCTGTTCGCTGTCGATGGCGGTGAGTAGCATCTGCTGTTCCTCCGGCTTGAGGTAGGAGATTTCCACGGCGGGGGTCATGCCGATCTTCTTCTCGTCCACCATCTGTTGAAGCTCCGGGGTGAGTTCGGTCAGGCGGATATAGCGCTGAATGGTGCGCGCGCTGTCGTCCGAGTTTTCTGCCAACAGTTCGCGGCTTTTGATACCGCGCAAATCGTGGCCATTTTGTCCACCATTTTCTGAGGTGTCAATTTCTTCTGCTTTTGCCGGTCTGCCAGCCTTGCGGCGGATGGCCTCCAGCTTCATTTTGTACGCCTGCGCCCGTTCAGAGGGAAGGATGTTCTCACGCTGGATGTTGCTGTCCACCATGAGGATGGTGGCGGTGTCGTCGTCCATCTGCCGCACAATGCAGGGCATGGCGGAAAGCCCCGCCAGCTCGCTGCCGTGCCTGCGCCGGTGTCCTGCGATGATCTCATAGCCGCCGTCCTCGCGGGGACGGACGATAGCCGGGACGAGAACGCCGTACTGCCGGATGCTCTCCGCCGTTTCCTGCATGGCCTCGTCGTCCCGCACCTTGAAGGGGTGGTTGGGGAAGTCGTGCAGCTCCGACAGCGGGAGCAGCGTGATTCTATCCTCCTGCGCAGCCGCAGCGGTCTTTGCCCTGCGTTTTGCTGTGCTTTTCGGTTCTGCCATATTCGTGTTCCTCCTCGTTGAAAGCGGCAGGAACGAAAAAGGGAGAATGACCGCAGCTACCGCCATTCTCCCATGAAAACAACTATGCGATTGTGATTTCAGCCCCTTGGCCGTCTGAAAGAGAGCTATCTGATCGAGAGCCATCTCGCCGCAAACCCGCATGAATACTGGATTTTTGCTGTTTGCGCTTCACCTTCCCAAACGACGTATGTTCAACGAGTGGTATCTGCGTGACCTGAGCCGCAAGCAGAAAACGGCCATTCGGGTCAAAGGGGAATCCGGCAAGCCCACCACCAACTGTGCCATCTACGGCTATAAGAAAGACCCGGAGAACAAATACCACTGGCTGATCGACGAGGAGGCGGCTGCCGTGGTGCGGCGTATCTTCCAGCTGACCATCGAGGGCAAAGGCCCCTACGACATCGCCCGCATCCTGTTTGACGATAAGGTCGACACGCCTGCGGTCTACTTCGGCAAGCAGAACAAAGGCGTCTGGAAAAGCAAGGAGGAATTCCCCAATCCCTATAACTGGAGCGGCTACATCGTTGGGCAGATTTTGTCCAAGCCGGAGTATATGGGGCATACGGTGAATTTCCGTTCCCATAAGCAGTCCTACAAAGATAAAACGCCCGTCATGAATCCACCGGAGGAATGGCTGATCTTCGAGAACACCCACGAAGCCATCGTAGACGCAGAAACATGGGAGCTGGCGCAGAAGCTGCGGAAAACGCCACGGCGGCATGACACGCTGGGCGAGGCTAATCCCCTGACGGGACTTGTATTCTGTGCGGACTGCGGTGCAAAGATGATGAACCACCGCTCAAGAGGTGGCACGGAGAATAATCCTTATCCGTCGGACTTTTACGATTGTTCCACCTATACGCTGGCACATCAGAAACGCACCCATGCTTGCAGCGGACACTATATCCGCAGTAAGGTGCTGCGGGAGCTGATTCTGGAAACCATCCGGGCCGCCAGCGCCTTTGCCATCTCTGACAGGGACGCTTTTCTGGAGAAGGTTCGCTCCGCCTCCCAGCTTCGGCAGGCAGAAGCGGCCAAGGAAACCAAGCGGAGGCTGAACAAGGAGAAAAAGCGGATTTCTGAACTGGATACCATCATCAAGAAGCTCTATGAATCCTTTGCCGTCGGTCGCATTACCGGAGAACGCTTTGACAGTCTGCTGGCGGAATATGAGGCGGAGCAGAAAACGCTGACAGCGTCCGTCTCCGAAATGGAAATGCAGATGTCCGCCTTTGCCGAGGACACCGACCGAGCCAAGCAGTTTCTGGAGCTGGCAAGGAAGTACACGGACTTCTCCGAGCTGACCACGCCCATGATCAACGAGTTCGTGGAGAAGATCATCGTCCACGCACCGGAAAAGATCGACGGCGACCGAGTGCAGGAGGTGGAAATCTACCTGCGGTTCATTGGACGGTTTGAGCTGCCTGTCACGGAGCTGAGCGAAGAAGAAATCAAGCGGCAGGAGCAGCTCAAGCGGCACCGAATCAAGAGCCGGGAACGGTATCAGAAGCTGAAATCCGGCGAGCGCACCGTAGGCGTTCCGGTCACCCTGACCTGCAAGTGCTGCGGGCAGGAATTTGCGTCCAAGCGGACGAACACCTTGTTCTGCGGCCCCAACTGACGGGCGAAATTCTACCGGCAGGAGGCGGCGGAGAGCCGCAGCCGGGAGTGTACCTGTGAGAACTGCGGCAAGGTGTTCACCACAACGAGGTCAGATGTGAAATATTGCAGTGACGATTGTCGGTATGCAGCACAGATCAAGCGGCAGGGCGCACGGAAGAAAGCCTTGCGAGAAGCTAAGAACGAGGAAGAAGCGAAAACAGCATAAGATAAGACGCAAACGGCGGCTTGCCCCTCAATGGGCAGGCCGCCGTTTTTGCGCAGAAATGGAGGTATCATGCGCATTTTTGAAATCGTAAAAGAGAATGTCAATCTGCGGGAGGCGGCAGAGCTGTACGGGATCGATGTGAACAGGTATGGAAAAGCTCTCTGCTCCTTTCACAACGACCGGCACCCCAGCCTGTATGTGGCCGACGACCACTATTATTGCTTCGCCTGCGGGGAACACGGAGACGTGATCGACTTTGTAGGCAGGCTATTTCAGCTATCGCCGTATGATGCGGCACGGAAGCTGATGGCAGATTTTCATCTCAGCCCGGACAAGCCGCCCAGCGCAGCAGCGATCCACGCAAAGCATATCCGAACAGAAGCACAGCAGCTCATGGAAAACGAGCGGCTGTGCTTTTCTGTTCTGTCGGATTACGCCCGTGTACTGCGGGACTGGAAGGTGCGGTATGCGCCGCAATCACCAGCAGAAGCACCGGATGCACGATTTATAGAAGCCTGCCACGAACTCGACCGGACAGAGTATTACTTGGATATTCTGTGCGCGGGTGATTCCTATGAACGTGCCGAGGTTGTCAGTTATCTGTTTGCAGATGGCAAACTGGACAGGCTGCGGCAGCGCTTAGAGCAAATTCACAAGGAGGAATTGGAAGATGGATATGACACCGCAGGCGTGGCCTGAGTGGTACGACGGCAGGCACATCAATGAGGTGCTGTTCTGCCAGCAGTTTTTGGACAAACACCCCATGAAATGTGTGCGCGGGCGGCTGTTCACAGTGGATGGGCTGATTGAGGACGAGGGACAAATCGGCAATCTCATTCTGGAGGAAATCTCCGGAGTTCTGACCTCCGGGCTGTCCAAAGTTGTGACAAATCTGCTTGCCAGCATCAAGCTGCAAGCCTATTCGCCGCCGCTGCCCATTGAGACGGACCGCATCCACGTTGCCAACGGGACGTATTTTATGAACGGCAGCTTTACCGCCGATAAGAGCTACTGCAACAACCGGCTGACGGTCGCCTACAACCCTGACGCACCCACTCCGAAAAAGTGGCTGCAATTCCTATCAGAGCTGCTGCAACCGGAGGACATTCCAACCTTGCAGGAATTTCTCGGTTACTGCCTGCTGCCGACTACCAAGGGGCAGAAAATGCTCATGTTGATCGGCAAGGGCGGCGAGGGCAAAAGCCGCATTGGTCTTGTCATGCGCTCGCTGCTGGGGGACAGCATGAATACCACCAGCATCCAAAAGGTGGAGAGCAACCGGTTCAGCCGTGCGGATTTGGAAAACAAGCTCCTGATGGTGGACGATGATATGGACATGAGCGCCTTGCCCAAGACCAATTATATCAAATCCATCGTCACGTCCGAGTGCAAGATGGATATGGAGCGCAAGGGCGTTCAGAGCTACCAAAGCCAGCTCTATGTGCGTTTTCTTTGCTTCGGCAACGGTGCGCTGACCGCCTTACACGACAAGTCCGACGGTTTCTTTCGCCGCCAGATCGTGCTGACCACCAAAGACCGGCCCGCAGGCAGAGCGGACGATCCGTTTCTGGTGGACAAGCTGCTGTGGGAGAAAGAGGGTATCTTTCTCTGGTGTCTGGAGGGTCTGCATCGACTGATTGGGAACAACTATCAGTTCAGCATTTCCGGCAAGGCCAGAGAAAATATGGAAACGGTCAAGCGCAGCAGCAACAATGTGATCGAGTTCCTGCAATCCGAGGGCTATATCCGCTTCAAGGCCGACAGTGAAGCCAGCTCCAAGGCGCTGTTTGAGGCGTATCAGCGTTGGTGCGAGGACAATGCGCAAAAGCCCATGTCTGCCAACCGTCTCAGTTCCGAGCTTGCACAAAATGAGCGGCTTTACAATGTGGAGGCCACCAACAATGTTCATGTCGGCGGCAAGCGGGTGCGTGGTTTTGTGGGCATTGAAGTGGTCAATCCGCTGCCGTATTGAAAACGAGGAATGGACTTCAAAATTGCCGTACACGCCGTACACTCTGTACGGCTGTTTTTAACTTCATCCGCAAAATACGATTTTGCTTGCGGC
>OGZW01001479.1_pt1 | contig 19098 bp, 10 predicted proteins | sample 1577001 | NCBI WGS metagenome assembly OGZW01 (sample SAMEA3541519, study PRJEB24748) | human gut metagenome | biome: human gut; feature: human-associated habitat; material: faeces | place: China | collected 2012 | reverse complement strand
AAAGACATATCGGGAGTCGTTCGATAAATTGGTATTGTCACCGGGCGCCGAGCCGGTACTTCCACCTTGGGAAGTCGGCCAAAGCAGGCAATGCTGTTGCCATTATTTCGGCAGGATGGGATCCGGGAAGTGACTCGGTAGTACGTACCCTCTTGGAAGCAATTGCTCCGAAAGGCATTACTTATACCAATTTTGGTCCGGGTCGCAGCATGGGACACTCTGTAGCCGTTCGTGCTATTGCAGGGGTGAAAGATGCTCTGTCTATGACTATTCCTGTAGGTACAGGTATTCACCGTCGTATGGTTTATGTGGAACTGGAAGAAGGAGCGGATTTCAAGACTGTTGAAGCGGCTGTTAAGAACGATCCTTATTTTGTCAATGATGAGACACATGTTATTCAGGTGCCTTGTGTAGACGACTTGAATGATGTGGGACATGGTGTTAATCTGGTTCGTAAAGGAGTGTCGGGCAAGACTCACAATCAGTTGTTTGAGTTTGATATGAAGATTAATAATCCGGCTCTGACAGCTCAGGTGTTGGTATGTGTAGCACGCGCTACAATGAAACAGCAACCGGGATGCTATACAATGATTGAAGTTCCGGTTATCGATTTGATGTATGGAGACCGCGAGGAATTGATTGCACATTTGGTGTAAAATATCATAATATATAAGGAATAGGGAAATCTCTTCTCTGATTTATTTCGGGGAAGGGATTTTTTTATTTCCTTTGTGCTTATATAAATAAACAAAGAAATAAAACAATGATAGCTAGTATTCTGTGGGATGTAGATCCCGTATGGTTTAAGGTTGGCAGTTGGGAAGTGCGTTGGTATGGTTTGATGTGGGGACTGGGATTTATCTTGGCTTATGAGATGGTCGGTCGCCTTTTCAAAAAAGAAAAATATCCTGAAGACTGGGTAGACAAGCTTTTTGTTTATTGCATTGTCAGTACGGTGATAGGGGCCCGGTTGGGACATTGCTTATTCTATGAATGGGATTATTATTCGGTGCATCCGGCTGAGATATTAAAGATTTGGAAAGGCGGACTGGCAAGTCACGGAGGAGTCTTTGCCATTATTCTCGCCCTTGTCTGGTATTCTAAGAAAGTGACGAAGAAGAGTGTCTGGTGGTTGTTTGACCGAATGATTCCGGCAGTTGCGGTGGTGTGCTTCTGTATCCGTTTCGGCAACTTGATGAATTCCGAGATTTATGGTTATCCCACTACCTTACCGTGGGGCTTTGAGTTTGTGCGTTCGCGTGAATGGCATCAGTTATATGAAGGTTTACCTTGTCACCCTACCCAGATTTATGAAATGCTCTATTGTTTGGTGGCGGGCGTAACTGCATGGGTGATGTATCATAAATACCATTTGCAGAATCGTGTGGGATTAATTACCGGAGTGAGCCTGCTCATTTTCTTTGGCTCGCGTTTCGCATTGGAGTTTATGAAGAATCCGCAAGTGGTGGAAGAAACGAATATGACCCTGAATATCGGACAATGGTTGAGTGTACCTTTGATATTATTGGGAGGATATCTTATCTATAAAAGTAAAACGGCCAAAGTATAGATATCGGTAAATTAATCAAAAGTATAGGTATATTATTCAAGCGAGAATAAATATTTGAAAACTAGATGCTTATGAACTAATTTGAAGGCTTTTTCTTTGCTTAATCATTTTTATATTTCATATCTTTGTATAAAATGTGATTAACTTGAAACAAGCTTATTATGAAGAAAAGCATCTTTTTATTATTGTGTATCTCTGTCTTGTTCTCTTGTACGAAGAAAGAAGACTTCTTTGACCCCCATCATATCGATGAAGAAGCAAAAGAGAATTTTCCGGTGAAAGACATTGACCCAAGTCAGGATTGGAATATGGCTGCGGTAGGAACGTTGTCTGTTTCTATCAATCAAAAGACAGGCGAGGTTTATACTGTGAAAGTATATACGGATAATCCTTTGAACTCTGAAGGCAATGCTCGGTTGTCGGCTAAGAAAACGGGGGTAAGAGACGGAGAAACAGTATTATTTACTTTTGATGCACCCAAAGCCATTGAATCTGTTTATGTACTTTTTGAAGATAAAATGTACAATGGCTGGGTAAAGGTGGCAGATATGAAGGTCGGTCGTCCTTCGGTTTCTTGGGAAGAGCAAGGAAGTGAGGCAGGAAAGAGAAGCGCTATGGCAAGAAGCAGTTGGGATTACAAGGTGCCTGATGAGAAGAATTTCTTGAAAGAGGTGCCTGCAGATGCTAAACAGTATCCGATACAATGGGCTGAAATGCGTGGTGGATATTATATGAATGACGGCTCTTATGAACTACGTTATGGCAACTATACGCTATATATTAAAGGAAATGTTACAATAACAGGTGCTTATCCTGACGGATTAGTGGTTTACTTATTGGAGGGTAGCACTTTGGATGCCACTGCTGCTGAAACATTTAACCCTAATACGGTTTTCTATATCGCGCAAAATTCAACGATGAAGCTTAATAGAATAAGCATTAATTGTTCTTTATACAATAAGGGGAAAATTACTGTTGCGGGGGCATCTAACTCTTCGGGTGGATATATATATAATGACGGTAGTTTTGAAATAACCGGGAAGACAACATTCGCCATGTCCGGAAAGGCAACTTTTGTAAATCTTCAATCTGCTTCATTGCAGGATGTGACCATGACCGGAAGCTCTAAATTAATAAATGAAGAAGGAACTGTCAAAGCTAATTCTTTAGATACCCGTAGTTCTTATATTTATAACCGGTGCAGGATGGAAATCCTTAGTTCTACTTATTTCCAAAATGGGGAGGGCTTTGCATTTGAACAAGATGGTGGCTCTTCTTTTGAAACAAATACACTGAAAACAAATGGGAATATACCTTTGAGGTTAGGTTCCAAGAGTGTATTCCATGTAAAAGACAACGTGGAATACCAGAATGGAAAGGTTGATGTGACCGGAGTCGGTTCAGATGAAAAGGCTCTGTTTTGGGTAAGTGGGGTTTGTATTAAAACTCCCGATGAGAGTATTACTTATTCCGGTGAGTTAGAGGTCGCATTGAAAGGGTATACCGGTGATACAAATTTTTCGGATGGTGCACAGCTTGTAAAAGTAGAACAAGTACGATTAGGAGAACCGGTCGGATGTGGCTATGATTATACGACGAACGGTGGCGGAACGAACTCGGATGCCACAGATATTCCCCAAGTGTATACATACGTTTTTGAAGACATGACCCGTGAAGCCGGTGACTTTGACTTTAATGATGTGGTGTTAAAAGTTACAGTCCCCGATGAATCCGGAAAGGCAACTGTGACTTTGTTTGCCGCCGGTGCTGCTAAGAATTTGAAGGTGGGATTTACGGATACATCGAACGGGTCAAATTCTCAATCAGATTTATTTGGAGAGGTTCATGCGGCTATGAACTGTGATCCCGGTACGTTGATAAATACCGGTAGTGGTCCTAACGGTACTTCTGTAGAAAAGGAAATCACTATAACCGGTACATTGAAAGACAATGGAGACTTTTATATATATGAGGCCGATAATGCGAACAATATAACAATACATGTTGCGTCCCAAGTAACTCCCGCTTCTACTTATCCTCCTTATGGACTTTGCATTCCCGGAGATTGGGTATTTCCGAGAGAGCGTAATCAGATAACCGCTCTTTATCGTTACTTTGCAAACTGGGCACAGAACCATACAATTTATACAAGGTGGTATGAAGAACACATGCCTGAGTTTAAAGAAAAATGGGATGCAGCCAATGGTGAATACCCTTATGCTGATAAGTAATTTATCATAAGTTACCGGTTTCATCGGAGAAAAGAGGTTGTCAACCCCTTGGTAGAGATTTACTTTTGTTTACGCTAACACTTATTATGATATGAAGAAACTATTAATTCTATGGATGGTATTAGTTGCATTTGCTTCGTGCACAGACCGTAAAGATTTGTTCGATTCAGGGCGAGTGAAAGAAGAAGCAAAAGAAAATTTTCCGATAAAGGATATTGACCCTGATCAGGATTGGAATATGATGGCTGTACGTACTCTGGATATAACTTCAGATTTTTACCTTTAAAATCGTCACTCACCACCAGTCCTTTAGCGGCATATCCCTGAACTGGTTTACGCATCATGGCCGGTACATGCCCATTTTCATCACCCAACATCGGCCAGCCATCTATCCAACGGCAAGGCATCAGGGTCAACACACGGCCCACCCCATTGCGGTCCTGAAAAATAACGCCATACCAGTTTCCTTTTCCATCGTCAACTATCGTGCCTTGTGCCACGTAAGGAAAACCGTCAAAAGCATCTTCCAAAATCACTTTTTTCTCATAAGGACCGGTAATCTTGTCTGCACGGTAGCACACTTGTCTGCGCTTTCCCCCCTTTGGCCATGAAATCATCAGCAAATAATACTTGCCCTCGTGCTTAATAACCCTGCTTCCTTCCAACAAGGCATTTTCTTCTTCATCTCGCTCGAATACTTTCATTTTCACCCCTCCAGGCATCACCCCACTTAAATCTGGCTTAAGCTCACGCAACTGCCCGGTACCATAAAATACATAGGCCTTTCCGTCGTCGTCAAAAAACAAGGATGCATCATGAAAATGAGGGATACGCGACAAGAGTTTCCAACCTTTCCGAGGATTGGAAGTAGTGTACACATATCCTTTATAAGGAGTATCATTCGGAGAAAAATAAGCATAATACGTGCCGTTGTGGTAACGTAAAGAAGTCGCCCACTGACCGCGCCCGTACATGGTACTTTCTTTTAAATCATAAGCAGGTTTTCCATCCAGGCGGTCATACAGGTAACTTATCACTTCCCAGTTGACCAAATCTTTAGAATGCATAACCGGTGCTCCAGGAACCAGATGCATGGTGGTGCTCACCATATAAAAATCATCGCCTACACGTATCACATCCGGATCAGGCACATCTGCCCAAATTACAGGATTAGAAAAAGTCCCATCCCCATTATCCCCTGTTTGTGCACAAGCCAAGTCCGGGTACAAGCCTCCCATGGCTACAAACAGGCAAGCTAACAAAAAGCATTTTTTCATATTCTATTATTTATTAAATGTTCCTGAAACAAAAGGCAGACACCTGTATAAAGCAGAATGCCAATATTCCCAATCGTGTCCGCCGTCTCTTACCCTAAACTGACATGGTATTCCCGCTTTGCGCATGGCCTGGAAGAACTCAATGTTTCGGTCAAGCAAGAAATCGTCATCCCCACAATCCACAAACCATCTCACTGATTTCAGTGCCTGAATCGTACCTGCATCTGCATCCGTCACACGCTTGATACAACTCCGTTCTATCACAGTTCGTGTCAAAATAGCCAGTTTACTATCCGGATTATCAAAACGGGCTGCTCCTTCTTCCGGAATTGACATCAGCGCACTCATCGCATACACCGAAGCAAACTTATCTGCATGCCACAACCCATAGCCAGTAGCTCCTCCGCCTCCCATGGACAATCCGGCTACTGCACGATTCTCTTTATTTCCAATAACGTGATATTTATTTTCTACATAAGGCAGAAATTCTTCAAAAAAGAAATCTTCATAAAGCCAGCCAGGCATATTAAAGAAACCATTCCATACTTCCTTGTAAATATCACCACCAGCATCAGGCATCACAATAATCATCTCACGAGCTTCCTGTGAATATATCAAACGGTCGGCCACCTCCTGCACATGTCCGCGCCATACCCAGTCCTGATTAGTTTGCGACATGCCATGAAAAAGATAAAGCACGGGATATTTCTTCCCCTGAACTTCTCCAAACGATGGAGGAAGATATACCGAGTATGTTCTTTCTGCATTTAACTTTTTACTAAAGATTGTATCATTTACGACTCTGCTACGCGAAAATAACGATACGGGTATAAAGCATAAAACCCATAAAGCAATAAAAAAAGAATGTTTATCCATAGGCTTAAAATTTAATCCATACAAAAATACGCACCAAGCATACAAATTACAATAAATTACGTTACCAGGACTTTCGTTCACGTTACACATAAGCGATATTGCATTTACAAAACGTACATTTTACATATACTCTTATTACATTCCCATTTATATCAAACTAATAAACAAGCAATTACATAAACACGTATCCTATCGGAAAGAAAACAGTATCTCGTAACATAGAATAAAAGATATGCAACATGCCGTCACACATACCCCACACAAAACAAGTAAATTTGCCAATGAAAGATTACATAAATACTTCATTTAACCAACACAATCATTCAATTATTTACAACTAATTATTTAATCATGAAAAATCAATTTAAATTACTCACATTGGGAACACTAAGCCTCATCGCTGCCTCGTGTGGAAACAAGGTAACGATGCCCGATCCGGGTACTCCAGTGTTCACACAATTCACCTACACGGGGAAAGATGCAGTATATGAAAAGAACCCGCTGACAGAAGGAGAATTTTATAATCCTATACTACAGGGATGTTACCCGGACCCCAGCATCTGCAAGAAAGGAACCGACTATTACCTGGTATGCTCCTCTTTTGCCATCAACCCCGGAGTACCCATTTTCCATTCTACGGATTTAGTAAACTGGAAACAGATAGGACATGTGCTCGACCGCCCTTCACAGTTAAAGGTAGAAGATTCTGGAATCAGTGCTGGTATTTACGCTCCGACTATCCGATATAATTCCTACAATGATACCTTCTACATGATTACAACTCAGTTCTCAGGAGGAATGGGAAACATGATTGTGAAAACCAAAGACCCGATGAAAGGCTGGAGCGACCCTGTCAAATTGAATTTTGAAGGCATTGACCCCGACATCTTCTTTGATGACAACGGCAAGGCATACGTCACTCACAACGATGCCCCCGAAAAACCATTATACGAAGGACACAGAGTAATTAAAGTTTGGGAATACGACCTGGAAAAAGACCAGATTATTCCGGGTACAGACAAAGTTGTAGTGAACGGAGGAGTAGATTTGTCTAAAAAGCCTATCTGGATAGAGGCGCCACATCTTTACAAAAAAGATGGGAAATACTACCTGATGTGTGCAGAAGGTGGTACCGGAGGCTGGCACAGTGAAGTAATCTTTATCAGTGACAATCCTCAAGGTCCTTTCAAGCCTGCTCCAGAGAATCCGATCCTCTCACAGAGACATCTGCCGGCTGAACGTCCGTTTAAAGTAGACTGGGCTGGGCATGCCGATTTGGTGGAAGGTCCCGACGGACAATACTATGGGGTATTTCTTGCCATCCGCCCGAATGAGGAAAACAGAGTAAATACCGGACGGGAAACCTTTATATTACCTGTAGACTGGAGTGGCACTTTCCCTGTATTCAAAGGCGGTCTGGAGCCTATTCAGCCTAAACTGGTTATGCCACAAGGTGTGAAGAATGAAACCGGAAAGAACGGATATTTCCCCAACGGAAACTTTACATTTACAGAAACTTTCACCGGAAGTTCACTTGATTACCGCTGGGTAGGAGTCAGAGGGGCCAGAGAAGGATTCATTTCTACTACTGCAGAAGGGCTAACAATTACACCTTACGAAACCAATATCAAGGCAGCTCTTCCTACTTCTACATTGTTCTATCGCCAGCAGCACCTCAATTTCACGGCTACAACTACCCTGAAATATGTTCCCCGTACAGAAAAAGACCTCGCTGGAATCACTTGTTATCAAAGCGAAAAATTCAACTATGTATTTGGGGTTACGAAAAAAGCAGAAGATAGCTATATCGTACTGCAACGTACTGAAAAGGGAGAATCTTCAACCATTGCCAGCGAAAAAATTGAAGGAAACACTCCAATCAGTTTGCGTGTCACAGCAGAAGGCGATAAATACACATTCAGCTACTCTGTAAAAGATAATAACTACCAAACCGTAGGAGGAACCGTTTCCGGAGATATTCTTTCTACCAACGTAGCCGGTGGATTTACCGGTGCAATGATTGGTTTGTATGCTACCACTTCCAACGATGCGGAAGCTTTATAAGTTGCTTCTCACTTATATCTAAATAAAAAGTCTGTCATTACATCCTCTTGGAAAAATGACAGACTTTTTATTTAAGACTCTCTCAACTACTGATCATTGAGGAAAAATAATCTGATAACGACCACTTAAGTGCATAAACGCAAACAAACGAAGTAACCCATCATAATATTTATCCAGATAGCCGTCTTCATAAGGTTCGTGTTTTGCTTCCCACAGCTGTTTGACAAACTCTTCGCATTTCACATCCGTACAAACCAACGACACCGCCGCAGCTGTGGCCACAAGCCCCAATGAATGACGCAATTGTTTATATTCACCCGCCTGCAAGACTTCCTTCACCGGACTTCCATCTACATTATACTGGTCTTTAAAATCATAAAGTCCCTGGCCATACAGAAAATTCTGTATTTTATTTCCATACTCCTGCTGCCATTCTCTGTCTGCACATGCCCAAGAATAATCCAGAGCAATATTCATAGGTACCCGCCATGAATCAAAACGGAAGGCATCTCCTATTATCCCATCTGAATGCAACAAAGAACCGTCATAGTTATTATAATCAGGATTTAAGCCAGTCACCGGATGAATACTCTTATGCAGGTACTCACGACTTCTCTCGGCACACTCCCTCCAAAAACGGCTTCTTCCATCTTTAGCCCATCTGGCCCATACTTCATAAAAAGCAGGCAAATGATAAGAAGGATCAGTAAATTTCGCACCGAAGTGGGTCGGAGTAAATGTAATCAGCTGATGTTCTATATTTATAAATGGGGTTACCGCATTTTTTCCAACCTTTTTCATCGAACAATCTAAAATATTTTGCGCTTCAGCTAAATAATTTATGCCAGATTCATTTCCCCATCTGTTCGACGCAAAAATAAGTGAAGTCACATAATATAGTTCACCATCAGAAGCAGGTCCTTCGGAATTACGAGTTCCGTCCGTCTGACAACTCCAGGCAAAATAACCTTCAAACATGCCTTTCTGGTGCTGCATATACTTCTTACACCATCGCCACAAGCGGTCAAATATATCCTTCCGGTCAAACTGCACGGCAATCATCATTCCATAAGACATACCTTCTGTACGCACATCATGATTCTTCAAGTCACTGATATAAGCCATAGAATCACCGACCTCAAAATAGACTTTATTGGCCCCATAAAATACATCATTAAACACTTCTTCCAGTTTCGCATCAATTTCGGTCTGAGAATAGCCCATTTCAGCAAAAAAGTTTCTATACTTATGCGTTTCAAAAGCACCCGCTGACCATGGAACAGCATCAAAACCTATCCAGTCAATTTCCACGGAAGCCCCCTTCTGCAGAGAGACCCGTATATCGCAGACTCCCACCGGAGCCTTTTCCACACATGCCTTTACCACACACCAGTCTTTGCCTGCAGGAATCTTCACGGTAGCTATATCTTCATCATCCGCTACAATTTTCACCACCCCACCTTTATCCGATTTCACACGCATTTTCACTTCTTGCACAGGCTGAGAACCAAAATCCACACGGTTGTACTGAACCCATGATTTTATTTTTTCCAACCGGCACTTCCAACCTTCGAACTTATTTTCATCATTGACAAAGGAAACATAGGCTCCTTTTTTACTGATTGCGCTATACCGGTCTATCTGTATTTTCATACGCGCATCCGTAATCCCGACTCCGCGTAAAGTAGGCTTTACTTTCACAATCGTTCCATCAGAATTAAAGGTTAAGGAATCAATACGAACAGAACGCCGCTTATCAGCTTCAGGAGAAAAGTCATTATGATGATAAAAAAGATACCACTGTCCATTATATTCCACAATTGAATGATGATTTGTCCAACATCCAGTGGGAGACTCATCCATAATAATACCTTTAAATTCAAATGGACCTGAAGGTGAATTTCCCATTGCGTATGCCAATGTCTCCGTCTTATCCTTCACCCAGGGAAAAGTAAGGTAATACTTTCCGTTTCTTTCAAATACAAACGGGCCTTCCTTAAATCCCTCAGGAAGCCCTTCTATCAGAACTGGAGCAGAAGCCAACTCTTTCATATTATCTTTCAACCTTGCCATACGCAGGCCATTCCCAGCCCAATAAATATATGCACTTCCCTGTTTATCAATCAACACACACGGATCAATTCCCTGTATGCCTTCTATGGGCTTCCAGTCTGGCATGAATGGTCCGTAAGGAGTATCCGACACTGCAACTCCCACGGAAAAGCCTTTCATATTTTTAGGTTTTGCAGGAAAATAAAAATAATATTTTCCATTCTTGTACACACAGTCAGGAGCCCACATGGAATAGGACTCTGAATCCATCCATGGGACACTGTTTTGTGAAAGAATTACCCCATGATCTGTCCAGTCTACCAGATTTTGAGAGGAATATACATGATAATCCTCCATACAAAACCAGTCTTTAAGACGCTCAACCGGACTTTTTATGTCATGTGACGGATACAAATAAATTTTCCCATCAAACACACGGGCTGTAGGGTCAGCCGTAAAAGAATGACTAATAATAGGATTTTGTGAATAGGTCTTTAGAATAGCCAAAAACAATGTCACTATACCCCAATATAGATGCCTCATAAATATAGTATTAGGTTATAAGTAAAAACAAGAAAAAGAAGCCGCCCCTAAAAAGGGCAGCTCCTTTCTCAAAACATGTCACGATTAATTAGCGGAATTTCCATGCATATTCGTATTGGTAGAAAGTTCCGTAGAAGGTATCGGTACACGCAAGTGACGTGAGTAATCAAACACTTGAGTACCGGTCAAGTTAGTCTGTTCCACCTGAAGCGCATTTTTATTTTTCAAGTTATCGAGCACAATACTCTGGTCAGGATCATTCGGATTATTGTACCATCTCATCAGGTTAAAGAACCGCCAGCCTTCCCAATACAGTTCTACAGAATATTCATGTTTCAGGATTCGGCGTACCGTATTTAATTCCATACCTTTACAAATCACATCGCCATTGCTATTTTTCACTTCACCAACTACCGGAGGCTGCCGCAACAAATCATCGACAGTAGGCAATGTGCCGCCTTTCAAATAAGACTTACCGGCATCCGCTTGAGTTGTATTGAAAGCTTCCGTATTCTTGTTTGCACGATCACGCACCATTTGAATGTATCTTTTAGCCGTTGATTCATCATTATCAGCTTCCAGACAACATTCGGCATACATCAGCAGAATATCAGCATAGCGGATAAGACGGTCGTTGATACCACTCCGCAAGTCAGCTTCATACTGGTCTTTACTGTATTTTCGACAACCAAACCATTTTCCCCTCCATTCAGCAAAAGTATCAACCTGTTTGTCATTATCCCAATTATAGAACAGCTTATCATAACCAATCCAGATGACAGGTGCATTGACATTATCACTATTTAAATCTTTTCCCCCAAAATCACAACCATTCGGGATATACATACCATAGAATGCACGCGGATCAATGATATTCCCATCATCATCACGTTCAAACTCATTGTAGATGGCCAGCGAAGGCATGCCATTCCACCATCTTGTAGATACAGCCGAGTTGGGTGCCGTAATTTCAATAATACGCATGGTGTTCTGACCTGTGGTTACCCAACTGTTAATATCACCAGGAGCTGCCGGATTAAATCCTGCCGTTTCTCGGCTCTCACAGAATTGCACTTCAAATAATGACTCCTTGTTATTTTCATTCTGATCGGTGAAATTATCTCGATAATTATACACCAATCCATATTGGTCGCTTTCAATAATCTGCCACAATACATCCTTAGCTGCCGCCCAGTCAGCATCACCGGCTTTAGCTGTTCCATCCAAAATGGGACGTCCCATATACGTCTTTGCTAAGAAAGCAAGGGCAGAGCCTTTGGTGGCACGACCATTATCATCGGCATTGGTGTGATGCCACGGTAACAAATCGGCTGCATCCTTGAAGTCCTTTACCATGTTTTTGTAAATTTCACCAGGAGCGGCAGGGGGCAACAAGTAATCGCTCCCATCGGTCTTAGTAACATAGCTGCGGTCAGGAATCTCATCACCCCAAAAATATACTAAATAGAAACGGCTGAGACCGCGCAAGAAAATGGCCTCACCGCGCAAACGGTCGTACAGAGCCTTATCTTCCGTATTATTCAAATCGAAAGCCCCGTCCTGATTGATTTCCAATTTTTCAAGAGCCAGATTAGCCGCATACTGCATAGTGTACAAGTCCTGATAGGTAGCAGAAAGACTTCCTAAGTCAGCATTTGCCGTGTACATGGCAAGACGAGCCGTTTCCGGTTCACCTGCTTGCGCACCGCTCGTAAAGACATATTCATCACTACGGGCATTCAGCATGAAGGGCATCCAACGAGCCCATCCTCCCCCACGCTGTAGCATGTTATAGGCTCCATTAACCGCATAGGTCAGGTGTTCTTTCGTATTGTAATAATTCGCTTCACTGTCAGCAGAAGGATTAGTGAAATCCATGTCTGGTTGGCAAGCGGTCAAAGAAATCAGTGCTGTTCCCAGACAGATTCTCATATATTTTTTGATTCGTTTCATAATGGTCCAATTTTTTTAATGAATGAAGTCTTTAGAAAGTCAACTGTACGCCGGCAAAAAATTCACGGTTTGCCCAGTAAGTATCTTCCCCAGAGTAATAATAAGCACCGTCCACACCACGATTCAGCGTGGAACCATTGTTCGGAACCTGTGGGTCAAACATGGAATAGCCTGTGATAGTAAACGGATTTTTCACACCCATGTACAGACGCAAGGATTCCACATGAATCTTTGAAAGCAAATTTTTGTTGAATGAATACCCCAGCGTGATACGATTACAACGGAAATAAGAACCATTTTCAATGAAGTAATCAGACGCATGAGTATGGTTACCGTTCGGGTCATTCAGTACGGCACGTGGCACGTCCGTATTCGTATTGGCAGGCAGAGTAATAGTCTCACCGCCGGCTGTGGTAAAGGTCACTTCTTCGGCACGGAAGCGATTTGTCATATCTGCCATTTGGTTTTTAGCTGCATAACCGCCCATCAGTTCGTTCTTCCAGTTGTTGTAAATCTGGTTACCAAAATCACCCTGCCACAACATAGAGAAATCAAAACCCTTATATTCAGCCGAGATGTTTAAACCGAAAGAACAGTCAGGCAAAGAAGAACCGATAAAGGTTTTGTCTTCGTCAGAAATTTTACCGTCTCCGTTCAAATCCACATATTTGATATCACCGGCCTTGGCAGATTCCTGCAAACGCTGTCCATCTTTGTTGACGTAAGCGGCAGCCTCCGCATCAGTCTGGAACAGACCATCGGTCTTGTATCCCCAGAACTGAGCAACCGGATGTCCTACCATTGTCATGGTCACATTTGCCGTATTCGTGTTACCTCCAGCCAATGATGCGTTGCTACCCAAACTAGTTACTTCGTTGCGGTAGAAAGAAAAATTAGGAGAAATGGTCAATTTCATGTCACCTATCTGCTCACGATACGTAACAGAAAGTTCAATACCCCAGTTTTTCATACTACCTACATTCATGTACATGGAGTTGATATTACCAGTAGAACGTGGTAGCTGAACAGCAAGCAGCATATCAGTAGTTTTGCGATTATAATAGTCGAATACAACACTCAGCTTGTTACTGAACATATCCATATCGAAACCAAAACCGGCATCACGGGTCGTTTCCCAAGACAAGCTAGAATTGGCAAAGTTTTCAATCAGAGGAGCAGGTGCATTAGAGGCAGTTCCGGTTCCGGCTGAGTTAGTTTGTCCATTACCAAAAGTATAATAGCGGTTATCCACCTCCACTACAGACTGGGTATCATAACGTCCTACAGCATTGGCACTACCAATCCAACCCAAAGTAGCACGTAATTTCAAATTATCCAACCAATTGGAGGTAGCTTTCTTCATCCACGGTTCCTCGCTGATTCTCCATCCCACAGAGAAAGAAGGGAAGTATCCCCAACGATTGCCATCAATAAACTTGGAAGATTCATCTGCACGGAAGTTGGCGGTAATCATGTACTTGCTGTTATAAGAATACATCACACGTGCCAGGTAAGAGAAATAAGCCTCATTATACTGCGAACCAGTAACTATCTGACTATCCGGATAGCGGGTTGCAATACCAAAACCACTGTACTCATTGCTACGTCCAGAAACACCAGTCGACCAACCATCAAACTTTTCAGAAACCATACCCAGCACACCAGACAATGAATGTACATCATTAAATGTTTTATCAAAAGTAAGCAGGTTCTCAATCACTTCGTGACCGCTTCCGCCATAGGTTAAAGTCTGCGAATTATAGGCTTGTCTACCATTAGTTGTTCCTAAATCGTATTCGGGAACGATGGAAGCATCATTATTACGGGCATACGAATAGGTATAAGTCAAGCGGTATTTCAACCAATCGAAAATTTTGAGTTCACCGAAGATACTTCCCATCGCACTGACTGAGCGATTACGGAATTCTTGGTTATGCAGATACCAAATTTGATTATGGATGTCATTACCGTCACGCCCACTATTTCCGGTCAGGAAGAACGTTCCGTCTTCGTTGTACACCGGCAGGTTCGGTGGAGTAATCAATGTATTCATCAAAGAAGCACCGTTATATCCATTGGTGCGGCTGTAATTGGCAAAAACACGTCCACCATACGTAAAGCGACCGACTGTTCCTTCTACATTGGCATAGATATTGTCCACCTTTGCATCGTTCTTGTGCATCTGATCATCGTTGTCAGTATGGGTTGCACCAATACGATAATTGGCATACTGGCCACCGCCACTAATCGAAACATCATACTTCTGGTAATTGGTATTACAGAAATATTCATCCCACCAATCTGTATTTGCCATTGGCTTACTTGGAGTAGACACACCACTCGGAACAGTTGTATTCCACGTTCCATTAGCAATTTTGGCTGCATCAGAAGAGTTATAATACAATTCGTTAACATACACACCGTAATCGTAGGCGTTCATCATGTCCACTTTCTTGGATGGAGTTCCGAAACCGGCATAAGCGTTAAAGCTGATTTTCGGTTTACCTTCCGCACCTTTTTTGGTGGTAACCACAATAACACCATTCGCACCACGAACACCATAAATAGCACATGAAGCAGCATCCTTCAACACCTGAATAGATTCAATTTCATCATCGTTGGGGATGTTCCCAGAAGCATCAATAATTCCGTCAACCACCCACAATGGGTCAGTGCTACCAGTAATAGACCCCGTACCGCGAATACGAATTTTTTCTCCTGACACATTCACACCCGCTGTGCTTCCTTGCAAAGCATCAGTGATACCTCCCGGAGATTTTAGAACTTCCTTCGGACTCAGGGTAGCAATGGCAGAAGTCAAATCTTCTTTTTTCTGTGTACCATAACCTACTACTACCACATTACCGAGTAACTGTGTATCTTCTGTCAATGTAACGGTCAAATCGGTTTTTCCCGCAACTGCAATTTCCTGAGTTTTATATCCTACAAAAGAAACTACTATAACAGAATTGGAAGGCAAATTTAAAGTAAAGCCTCCTTCAAAGTCTGTAATTGTACCATTGGTTGTACCCTTTTGAAGTACACTTGCACCTATAACAGATTCCCCGGCTCCATCTTTCACAATACCTTTTACGGTAATATTCTGTGACAAAGCCCATAAAGGAATCATACAAAACAACATGAATAGCCACATCAGGCGTAATCTAAATAAGTTTTTCATCATATTTGTATGTTTAATAGTTAATAAATTCTCATCTCATAATTTCATCTATAGTAATTTTTGCCTACGCAAAAATCTTACGAGCTAACAAAAAGTTTTGGTTAATTATCAATCTACATTATAGAGAAAGACATCTATTAATGTCATATCTCACATTGAACGATGTATCACTTAATATTCCCTCTGTCTTGTGTCCATACGCATTTTTCATTTAAGATTACACATTTACAAATCATTTAACTCTTCGCAAATGTAGTTCTTAATAAAGAAAAAGAATTATACCGTATTACCAACACCTATAGATTATGTTACATCATTACATCGTGTGTAACATTTTCTTTATCTCATGATACATTTAGGCTATACAACATAAAAAAAAGAGGAAAATCCTCCGATAATCCTCTTTTTTCTCAGCCCCTATATATACAAAAAAGGCGTCTTTGTGTTACATTTTCAAACACAAAAACACTTGATTCTAAATACAAAGGTGCTTCACTTTAAATGCACTTACGTTTAAAACAAAACGCTTCGTCGTTTGATGTAAAACGCACTTGCGTTTTATCTTAAATGCACTTGCGTTTCAAGTTAAACGTACTTGCGTTTTCTAAAAGCTATAAACGACTGATTATGATTCCTATTCCGCAAGTGTTTTTCCCTTCCTGCGAGAATAGGCCAAATGCTTCGGGCTTCCAATCAACTGAGCTGTATAAATGCCGGTATGACCGGAGAAAAGATAAGCCACCACACAAGCTATGCCTAAATAAAGACCTGGCTCTGCCCCGAAAAGTTCAATACCCATCAGTGTACAAGCAATGGGGGTATTTGTTGCTCCGGCAAACACAGCTACAAAACCAATTCCAGCCAATAGTCCCATCGGAAGGGGTACCACAGCCGACAACGCACTGCCTAAAGTAGCTCCCACAAAGAACAGAGGAGTAACTTCACCTCCCTTGAATCCAACTCCAATCGTGAAGGTCGTAAACAGAATCTTCAGCAGGAAATCATACCACATCTGCTGTTCCGAGAACGAAGCCACAATGGTAGGTACACCCAAACCGATATATTTCGTCGTTCCCATCATCCAGACAGCTGCAGCAATCACCAGTCCTCCTATCAACGGACGGAAAGGCGGATAACTGATGCGCTTGGCCATTCCTGACCAAAAACCGATGGAACGTGAAAACAGCATGGCTGCCAATCCGAAAAGAATACCTGCGCCAATGGTCCACAACAAATTGGACGCATCCGGGAAAGGAACTTCAGAAACTACATAATGTGTATGCTCCACTCCCCACGCATGACAAACCATGCTGGCCACGGCAGCCGAAAGAAAGCTCGGCAGGATAGCTTCATAACGCATACGCCCTACCACAATGACTTCCAAACCAAAAACGGCTCCCGCCAGTGGGGTACCAAACACAGAAGCAAAACCTGCACTGATACCAATTGCTACCATCAGACGATGGTCTCTGCGACGCATACGGAACAGACGGGAAAACTGGTCGGCAATAGCCCCTCCCATCTGTACACCGGTACCCTCCCGTCCGGCAGAACCACCGAACAAATGGGTCAATACAGTTCCAATATATACTAACGGAGCCATACGGAAAGGAATAATATCATGAGGTGAACGGATTTCCTCAATCAGGTAATTGTTTCCCCGGGAAGCTGTTCCCGCCCAATAATGATACATCAAGCCGATAAGCAAACCAGCCACAGGCAAAAGAGCAATTATCCACAGATGATGTTCACGATACTGCGTGGCCCATTCCAAAGATACCAACAGCAAGGCAGAAGCCGAACCTATACAAGCCCCCGACAAAACTGAGAGAAAAAGCCATTTGCATAAATAAAGGAGTAACGGAAGCTGTTCAAACTTCCACCAGTAATTCTGATTTCTTAAAGTCTTCATATTCTTCTGTATTTTCTCGCATCAAGTTTTCGCAAAAAAAACTTGCTCTGGTCCGGCTGGACATCCGCGATTACGCCTCGCGTGAACTGGACACTCTTGCACTGGACTTTGCGGAGCAGATTTTTCGTGCCTTTCAAGAGCGGAAAAAAGAGATGATCCTGCGCGTCTGTTACGATACGGAGGGAAAGGGGACGGAGCACGAGCCGCAGCGCATTTTTGTGGTGCAGAGACACATGCAGGCGCTCGGTAGTCTTGCGGAACGGTATGCGGATGCCATTCTGACCGTGCAGGGCGTGTTTGTGGGAAGCTGGGGAGAGATGCATACCTCCCGGTTTTTGCGCCCGGATCAGATCTGCCTGTTGGCGCAGACCTGGCAGGAGGCGACGCACCATGCGCTGACACTCTCGGTGCGAAAGCCGGTGCATCTGCGCATGCTGGCGGGAAATAGGCCGGTGCGCGGACTGGGACTATACGATGATGCCATGTTTGCCGGAGCCGACCATATGGGGACGTTCGGGGATGTGCCGCGGGAGGCGGCAGACTGGGAAGAACCGTGGTGTGCGGCAGATGAGCAGGCTTATCTGAGCGGACAGGATGAAAATATTCTGTGCGGAGGGGAGGCGCTGGCGGGAATAAAGTTGTCTGCAGAGACGGTCTTAGAGGAACTTCAAAAGATGCAGGTGACCTATTTAAACAGCATCTATGACCCGGCGCGGATGGCAGAGTGGAAGGCATGCCGTCTTCCGTCCGGAAAATCGCTGTATGAGGAGATCGGCAGCCGCCTTGGTTACCGGATCTGTGTGCTTTGTGCAGAGTGGAAAAAGGGAAGCCTTTGGGTGACACTGAAAAATGAAGGATTTTCCGCCGTATGCCAGAAAACGGATCTGCTTCTGATCCGGGAGTGTGATGAAGGCAAAGAGCAGAAGGTGCAGAAGGTTCCTTATGAGATCTGCGGATTAAAGGGCGGTCAGACGGACGTGGCAAAGGTTGAAATTGCGGCGGGAGAAGCCGGCGGGGAAGGAAAAGAGGAGAAACTCTACCTTTCCATGGTGCGGAAGAAAGACGGAAAAACGCTGCCGTTTGCGAACGAAGGCGCGGGAAGCCGGCTCTTGATCGGCAGATGGATGGTGCAGGGAGGATTGCATGGAAGAGAAAAAGGAAACACAGATTGATTTTGTGATTGCCTGGGTTGACGGCGGAGATCCGGCATGGCAGAGAGAGCGGGACCGCTATGGGAAGATGGGGGAGAAAACAGCGGCGGAAGAGACCGGAGAGAGAGAGAAGTCCGGCGTTGCCTGCGATACCAGGGATGTGCGCTACCGTGACTGGGACTGCCTGCGGTTCTGGTTCCGCAGTGTGGAACAGAATGCCCCGTGGGTGCACAAGATCTATTTTGTCACATGGGGACATGTGCCGAAGTGGCTGAATGGGAATCATCC
>OGZW01001462.1_pt1 | contig 19183 bp, 17 predicted proteins | sample 1577001 | NCBI WGS metagenome assembly OGZW01 (sample SAMEA3541519, study PRJEB24748) | human gut metagenome | biome: human gut; feature: human-associated habitat; material: faeces | place: China | collected 2012 | reverse complement strand
CAAGAACCGCAGATGATATTCTCCAGATCCGTAAAATTCTGGATGAGCATGACTGCAAGAGCATCAATATCATTGCAAAAATTGAGAACAAACAGGGTGTGGATAACATTGATGAGATCATCCAAGCCGCAGACGGTATCATGATCGCCCGTGGTGATATGGGTGTTGAAATTCCGCTTGAAGACGTTCCGGTTATTCAGAAAGATATCATTTCCCAAGTATACAGTGCCGGCAAACAGGTTATCACAGCAACACAGATGCTGGATTCCATGATGAAACATCCGCGCCCAACCCGTGCAGAAGCTACAGACGTTGCAAATGCTGTTTATGACGGAACCAGTGCGATCATGCTTTCCGGTGAGACCGCTGCCGGCGATTATCCGGTAGAAGCATTACAGACTATGGTAAAAATCGCATCCCGTACCGAACAGGATATCAACTATATGTCCCGCCTGAAAAAACGTGGCATTCTGACCAATCCGGATATTACAAATGCGATCGCACATGCAACCTGCACTACAGCGATGGATCTGAATGCATCTGCGATCATTACCGTATCCAATTCCGGACGTACGGCACGTATGGTATCCAAATACCGCCCGGCTTGCCCAATCATTGGATGCTCTGTAAACGAAGACGTATGCAGAAAACTGAATATGTCCTGGGGTGTGACTCCATTATTGGTAGAATTAAAACACAATTCCGATGAATTATTTGACCATGCGGTAGATAAAGCAGAAGAAATGGGACTGATCGAGCAGGGCGAGATCGTTGTTCTGACAGCAGGTGTACCGCTTGGTATTTCCGGAACAACTAATATGATCAAAGTGCATGTGGCAGGTCATATTCTGATGCAGGGAAAAGGTCTGACAGATAAAAGTGCAGCTGCAAACCTCTGTGTTATCTCATCTCCGGAGGAATTAAAAGAGAAATTTAAAGAGGGTGACATCATTGTTGCCAGAGATACTTCCAATGAGATGATGGAACAGATCCGTCTGGCATCCGGTCTGATCATTGAAAATGATAGTGCGGATTGCCATGGGGCGATTGCTGGATTGAGCCTTGATCTTCCGGTATTGATCGGGGCAGAAAATGCAACACAGATTTTGAAATCCGGTGCGTTTGTGACATTGGATGGTAAAAAAGGAATCGTAAGCTGTAACAATTAGTTTCCTTTGTGGCTGAAATTTAGGGTAATGAAAGGGGTCTGGGTTTATTTTGTCTCCGCAGCTAACAATCGCTTGCTGAGGAAAGATGGATGACTGGCGTTTATTTACGTTGAGATAATTATAAATTTTTGCGCCAATCTGCACTGTGTGTTGATTCTTCAATCTCGCTTTCATATACTTTGAGTTTATTTCCAAAAAACGGCAAAGTTTTACAGTGTTTCCGTGATATTATTCCCCGAGAAATTTAAAACACTATGATTGTATGAAAATATAGAGAAAGAGGGAATCAAAAACATGGGAAATCAGCGTGACAGACAGTTTACACTTCCGAAAAACATTCGCCAGATGGGACAGTTTGGAGATACATATAAAATATACGTCGAGGATTTTGTATACACCTACGTGCATCGGACGCTTCACATGGAAAAACAGGAACATGAAATCGCGGCAGCTGTTTTACTTGGAAAAACCTGCCGGCGCAACAATCAGGAGTACATTTTTATCAGTGGCGCACAGCAGGTATCTTTTTCGGAATGGGGACAAGCTGATGAAACAGATTCGATGCAGCATTTTACAGAAAATGATATGACCGTTTTGAAATCAGATGCAGAACTAAATTCAAAACCAAATGCGGAACCAGATACGGGATTCGATACGCAAAAAGAAGATGCTGTGTATCAAACGGAAGAGACTATGTATGATGTCCCTGTTTCCGCGATCGCATCACAGGAACGTCAGCAGCAATTCTGGGAAAAAGTATATCAGGGCATTAAGGAATATTTCAGCGATCTGGAACTCTTGGGATGGTATTTTAATCTGGATGGCGATAATCTGGAGATCAGTGCGTCCATGCAGCAGTTTTTTGACGCAACAGAGGAACACCGGTGAGCTTCTTGACCATTTCCTGCACGGCGGGGATACGGCTGGAACCGCCGACCATCAGCACCTTGTGGATATCGTTACCGGTGAGGCCGGCATCGCTCAGCGCCTGGCGGACAGGGCCGGCAGTGGCTTCGACCAGGTGCGCGGTCAGCTCGTTGAACTTGGCGCGCGTGAGCGTCAGGTCAAGGTGCTTCGGGCCCGTGGCGTCGGCCGTGATATACGGGAGGTTGATGTTGGTGGAGGTCACGCCGGAGAGCTCGATCTTGGCCTTCTCCGCGGCTTCCTTCAGGCGCTGCATGGCGACCTTATCGGTAGAGAGGTCGACGTTGTCGGTGCGCTTGAACTCGCCGACCATCCACTTCATGATGCACTCATCGAAGTCGTCGCCGCCGAGACGGTTGTTGCCGGCGGTGGCCAGCACCTCGATCACGCCGTCGTCGATATCCAGGATGGAGACATCGAACGTGCCGCCGCCGAGGTCGTAAACCATGACCTTCTGGCTCTGCTCCTTGTCGACGCCGTAGGCGAGGGCTGCGGCCGTCGGCTCGTTGATGATACGCTTGACCTCGAGGCCGGCGATCTTACCGGCGTCCTTGGTCGCCTGACGCTGCGCGTCAGTGAAGTAAGCGGGAACGGTGATGACGGCCTCGCTCACAGGGCCGCCGAGGTAGGCCTCCGCGTCGCTCTTGAGCTTCTGCAGGATCATCGCGCTGATCTCCTGCGGGGTGTACTTCTTGTCGTCGATCGTGACTTTATAATCAGAGCCCATCTCGCGCTTGATCGAAGCGATCGTGCGGTCGGGGTTGGTGATGGCCTGACGCTTTGCGACCTGGCCGACCATACGCTCACCGGTCTTACTGAACGCGACGACGGACGGGGTGGTGCGGTTGCCTTCGGCGTTGGGGATGACGACGGCTTCGCCGCCCTCCATCACAGCCACACAAGAGTTGGTCGTACCAAGGTCGATACCAATAACTTTAGACATAATGTTGTCCTCCTGAAATCTATCGTAATTTTTTTGTTAACATCTTTATATTCATTTCGCGTTCGCAAACGCGAAACAAAATCGAATCGTTTTTTCTGACGATATGTGCGTCAGAAAAAACACATCTCAGCCCTGAAACGTGCGAGCGCAGCGAGTGCGCTGCACAGGGCTGCAAGCTCTTTCAAAAATGTGTGTCACACATTTTTGAGGAACTTTTAATTGGCGACCTTGACGATCGCGAACCGGAGCACCTTATCACCCAGCATGAAGCCCTGCTGCAGGACCTCCACCACGGTGTTTTCGCCGTAGCTTTCGTCCTCAATGTGCATCACGGCGTTGTGCTTTTCGGGGTCGAAGGGCTTGCCCGCGGCGTCCATCGTTTCCACGCCCAGCTTGGTAAGACTCTCCTTGAACTGGTTGAACACCATTTCAAGGCCCTTGCGGTGGGGCGACTCTTCGTCGCCGTACTGGGCAAGGCCGCGCTCGAGGTTATCGTAAACGCCCAGCAGCGCCTTGATCGTGTCGATCTTCGCGTCGGCATAAAGGTTTTCCTTTTCCTTCGCGGTGCGCTTGCGGTAGTTGTCGTACTCGGCGGCAAGGCGCAGGTATTTGTCCTGCTCGTCGGCAAGCGACTTGGCAAGGTCTTCCATCTTCTCCATCTGCTCGCGCGTGACGGTGAAGGTCTCTGGCTCCGCGCTCTTCTCAGCGGTCTCGTCAGCCTTGGCGGTCTCTGCGGTCTTAGCCGCTTCGTCTGCTGCGGGCTGCTGCGCCGTGTTCTTTTCCGGCGTGCTCTCCGCCGCGTTCTGCTTGTCTTTCTTACCCATTTCTTACTCCTTATCTTCTTCCTTGGGCGGAAGCTCGTTCTTGCCGAACATCCGCGTCAGGCTGTCTGCAAAATAACTCAGCCGCGCCGTCACGGTGGCATAGTCCATTCTGGTGGGACCCACCACACCGACGAGGCCGCGCATCCCGTCGCCGATATCGTAGCTGGCGACGACCACGCTCGTTTCCTTGAGCGCCTCGTTCACGTTTTCCGGCCCGATCAGGATCTTGAGCGGCGCGCCGTCATCCGGCACGGGAAGCTCCTCCTTGTTATCCACAAGGAATGTCACGAGATCGTGCGCCTTGTCGACATCGCGGTACTCAGGCATTTTCAAGATCTGGCTCGCGCCCGCGGTCTCCACATTGCGCTGCGCGCTCTGCTCGAGCACACCGATCGCATATTCGACCGCTTTGGACACCACTAAAAATAGCTCGGGCGAAAGCTGCTCGGAAAGGCTCATCAGCCTTGCACTCATCTCATCGGCGCTCCGGCCGGTGAAGTGCGTGTTCAAAAGCTCCTTGACGTCCGCGAGCCGCTGGCTGTCGAACGGAAGGTCCGAGCGCTGGAGCTGGCTCTTCACGCGGTTATCCTCGCCCATCACCACGACGATGAAGCTCATTTCATCGACCGCGATGAGCTCGAAGCGCTTGACGCTCGCCTCGCGCCGTCCGCCCGTCACGCTGTACACGGGGTAATTGACGATGCTCGACACCATCTGCCCCGCCTTGGCGATCACGCTGTCCGTGCCGCTGAGCTTGGACTTTAGCTGCTCGTTGATCTCCTCCGCTTCTGTTTCGGAGACCTCGCGCTTTTCCATCAGCTCATTGACGTACAGCCGGTAGCCTTTCGGCGACGGCACGCGTCCGGCGGACGTGTGCGGCTGCTCGAGGTAGCCCATTTCGACCAGATCCGCAAGCTCGTTGCGGATGGTCGCGGAGCTCACGGAGCCGCCCATCTCCTCGGCCAGTGCCTTGGAGCCGACCGGCTCGGCCGCGGCGATATAATCTTCGACCACGCGCTTGAGAATTTGCTTTTTGCGCTCTGTCAAGTCCATACGCCGCGCTCCTTTCGTAGCTTTAGCACTCCTTTCCCATGAGTGCTAAACGCAGTGTACCACCGCATTTTCGCATTGTCAATAGGCGGCAGTGTAAACAGTTTGTGAACTACGCAAAAGTCGGACCGTGACCTTCCCGAAAAGCATCACTGCCCCCATTTCCGCGCAAAAAAAGAGGAACGCTCTCGCGTTCCTCTTTTTTGTAAAATCGTTTATTCCGCCTTGGGCGCTTCCGCAGCCTTGGCTTCGGCGGCTGCCTTGGCGGCAGCGGCCTTGCGCTCGGCGGCAGCCTTCTGCGCGGCCTTGAACTTCTCCTTCTCCTCGGGGGTCGGGATGGGCTCGATGGCGTTGCGCGGGCAGGCCTTGGCGCACATGGTGCAGTTTCTGCACTTGTCATAGTCGATGACGGCCACGTTGTTGACGACGTGGATGGCGTCGAACTTACAGGTGCGCTCGCACATACCACAGGCGATGCAGGAGTTGGCGCACACCTTCGTAACGGCGGGGCCCTTCTCCTTGTTCGAGCAGTTGACGAACACCTTCTGCTTGTAGGGCACCTCGACGATCAGCTTGCGCGGGCAAACCTCGCGGCAGGCGCCGCAGTCGGTGCACTTCTCCTTGTCGACCTCGGCCACGCCCTGGGCATTGATATGCAGCGCGTCGAACTGGCAGGCGGCCACGCAGGTACCGAAGCCCATGCAGCCAAAGGAGCAGGCGGTCGGGCCGCCGGCGACCTTCGTCGCGGCGACGCAGTCGTGCAGGCCGACATACTCGAAATTCTTCACAGAGGCCTCGCCGCCGTTGCACAGCACGTGCGCGACCTGCTTTTCGCCGCTGGGGGCTTCCATGCCCATGATCTCAGCGATCTTGGCGGCGCCCTCTGCGCCAGCGGGCGCGCAGGCGGTGACGGGAGCCTTACCGGCAAGAATTGCCTCGGCGCAGCCCGCGCAGCCGGGATAGCCGCAGCCGCCGCAGTTTGCGCCGGCGAGGCAGGCCTGGATCTTGGGCAGGCGCTCATCGACCTTGACCTCAAAGGCCTTGGCCGCAACGGACAGGATCAGGCCGAACACGACGGCGATCACGCCCAGCACGAGGACAGCATAAATAACGTTTGTAATCATAATTTCGTCCCCTCCTTACATGGGCCACACCTGCAGACCCGAGAAGCCCATGAATGCGAGGGCGATGAGGCCTGCTGTGATCAGCGCGATGGGGAAGCCTTCAAATGCCTTGGGATAGTCGGCAAACTCCAGGCGCTCGCGCACCGTGGAAAAGAGGTAGATCGCCAGCAGGAAGCCAAGGCCGCCGGTGATGCCGTAAACCACGGACTCGATGAAGTTGTAGTCGTTCTGCACATTGAGCAGCACCACGCCGAGCACGGCGCAGTTGGTGGTGATCAGCGGCAGGTACACGCCGAGGGCCGTGTAGAGCGTCGGCATGGACTTTTTGAGGAACATCTCGATGAACTGCACGAGGCTCGCCACCACGAGGATGAAGGCGACGGTCTGCATATAGTCAAGCCCCAGCGCAACAAGGATCTTATTCACGCCGAAGCAGAACGCCGAGGCAAGGCCCATGACGAATGTAACGGCAAGACCCATACCGACGGCGGTGTCGCTCTTCTTCGAAACGCCGAGGAACGGGCAGATACCCAGGAACTGCGAGAAGATGAAGTTATTCGTCAAAATCGCGCCGAGGGAAATAGCAAGTAACTTGGTCACACTCATTTTTATTTACCCTCCGTTTCGTTTGCTTTTGCCTTTTTCTTCTCGCTTCTGGCGAGCGCCCACTGCATGATGGCGATCAGCGTGCCGAGGCAGAGGAAGCCGCCGACGGGCAACGTGAGCATACCGGCGGGAACGTAGGAAGAAGGCATGATCTGGATGCCGAGCAGCGTGCCGGCGCCGAAGAGCTCGCGGAACGCGCTCAGGATCAGCAGCACCAGCGTGTAGCCGATGCCCTGGCAGATACCGTCCATCGCGGAGGCGGCGACGGAATTCTTGCTGGCAAAGGCCTCGGCGCGACCGAGGATGATGCAGTTGACGACGATCAGCGGGATGAACACGCCAAGGCTCTCGGCAATGGCGGGGACAAACGCCTGCAGGCACAGGTCAACGATGGTAACGAAGCCCGCGATCACGACGATGTAGCACGCGATACGCACTTCGTTGGGGATGATCTTGCGCAAAAGGGAAATAAAAATGTTGGAAAGCGTCAGGATGACGAGAACGGAGAGGCCCATACCAAGGCCGTTCGCCACGCTCGTGGTGATGGCCATTGTGGAGCACATACCGAGCACCTGCACCAGAACGGGGTTTTGGTAGATCAGACCGTCTTTGAGCTGTTTACTGAAATTCATTGATCGTTCCCCCTTTCTCAGTTCATGGCTTCCGCGGCGGCCAGAGCAGCATTGACGCCCTTGGTCACGCCCTTGGTGGAAACCGTAGCGCCGGTGACGGCGTCGATGTTCTGCTTGACGACGAGCGTGCCCGCGCCGGACTTGCCGACGAACTGATCGAGCGCGCCGGTGCCGGCAGAGGTCGCTTCATTGTCGATGACCTTGGATCCGATGCCCGCGGTCTCGGAAGCCTTAACAACGGAAACGCCGGTCACGGTGAGGTCGGTATCCACGCCGACGATCATCTCGATGTTGCCCTGAGAGCCGCTCGCGGTGACCTTGAAGGCATAGCCGATCGTGTCGCCGCCGGAGGTGACCTCATAGGCCTCGCTCAGCTTGCCGCCCTGATCGTTGGCGGCATCGATCATTTCCTGAGAGATCGTTTCCATCGGGGGGAACTCGCAGTCCGTCGCGGAGACGACCTTGGCGAGCGCCTCCTCGGTCTTCTGCTGGTTGATGGCCGCAATCTTGTCGGCCGTGAGCATATTGGTAAGGCCCAGCAGCAGCGCGACGACCAGCGAGATCGCCGTCAGCGTACCGGCTACCTTGAAAATGAATTTACCTTCGATCTTCATTTCTTTGCCGCCTCCTTCGCTGCTTTTTTGTCTACGCCGAAGCGGGTGGGCTTGGTGTACTTGTCAATGATCCAGGTGCAGCAGTTCATCACAAGGATGGAGTAGCAAACGCCCTCGGGATAGGAGCCGAAGTAGCGGATGAACACCGTGATGAGACCGCAGCCCAGGCCGAAGATGAGCTGGCCCTTCTTCGTGACGGGAGAGGTGACATAGTCCGTCGCCATGAAGAACGCGCCGAGGAACAGACCGCCGCCGAGCACGTTGTAGAGCATCCACGTCAGCGCGTCGTTGCCCTGGGGGAAGAGGAACGTGAGCACGGCCACCGTGCCGATGTAGGCCACGGGGATCTGCCAGGAGATGACCTTGCGGAAAATCAAGTACAGGCCGCCGATGAGCAGCATCATCGAGGAGATCTCGCCGAGGGAGCCGCCGATGTTGCCGATGAACATATCGGACAGGCTGTACTGGCTCGTGAGCGCCTCAAACTCGCCGCCCTTCATCATGGCAAGCGGGGTAGCCGCGGTCACAACGTCGGCGCCGCCGAAGAGCGCCGCCTTTTCGCCCGGGGCGATCCAGCTCGTCATCTGGCTCGTATAGCACGCGACGAGCGCGGCACGGCCGGCGAGCGCGGGGTTCAGGAAGTTCTTGCCGAGGCCGCCGTAAAGCTGCTTGACGACAAAGATTGCGAAGAAGTTGCCGACGATCAGCATCCAGTAGGGAAGCGTGACCGGGCAGACAAATGCGAGCAGCACGCCGGTGACGGCGGCGGACAGATCGCCGATCGTCTGCGTCTTGTGCAGGAGCTTGCGGTACAGCCACTCAAAGAACATGGCGGAGACCACGCTCACCAGCACGGAGATCAGCGCGCGGAAGCCGAAGCGCAGCACGCTCATCAAAAGCGCGGGGCACAGCGCGATGATCACGTCGAGCATGATCGAGCGCGTGTCTTCATTGGTACGGATATGGGGGTTGGAGGAAGCGATGAGCTTCAGACCCTTATAATCATTCAGCATCCCTTATGCCTCCTTCTTTGCTTCTTCGGCAGCCTTGGCAGCCTCAGCCGCGGCCTTGGCCTTGGCAGCGGCTTCCTTGACCTTCTGCTTGCCGACCTTGAACGAATGCGTCAGGTGCAGGCGGCCCGGGCAGATGTAGGAGCACGCGCCGCACTCGATGCAGTCCATCACGTGCGCCGCCTCGAGGTCCTCGATGCGGTTTTTCTGCACATATAAGTAAAGGTAGAGCGGCTCAAGGTGCATCGGGCAGGCCTCGACGCAGCGGCCGCAGCGGATGCAGGTCGGGTCCTCGGACACCTTGTTCTCGTTCGCCGCGAACGCCAGCACCGAGCCCGTGCCCTTGGCCACGGGGAAGTCGGCCGACGCCTGGGCCATACCCATCATCGGGCCGCCGGCGATGAGCTTGAAGGTCTCGTCCTTCAGGCCGCCGCACGCGTCAAAGAGGAGGGAGACCGGCGTGCCGATCGGACACTCGAGGTTCTTCGGCTCCACAACGCCGCTGCCGGACACGGTGACGACCTTGCGCACCACGGGCATACCTTCCTTGATGGCGTGGTAGATGGCGATGGTGGTATTGATATTGAACACGGCGCAGCCGATGTTCGCGGGCAGGCCGCCGGGGGGCACCTGCTTGCCGGTAATGGCCTGGCAGAGCTGCTTTTCGCCGCCCTGGGGGTAGCGGCAGCGCAGCGACTCGACCACAACGGGGGCCTTCTGCTCCTCGATGACCTTGTTGAGGGACTCGATGCCGTTTTTCTTGTTGTCCTCCACGCCGATGACGACCTTGTTCACGCCGAACATCTTGGCGAGGTAGCAGCAGCCGCCGATGATCTCGGCGGGACGCTCAAGCATCGCGCGGTGGTCGCCGGTGATGTAGGGCTCGCATTCCGCGCCGTTGATGATCACCGTATCGACCTTGCCGATACCGCCGGAGATCTTCGTGTGGGTCGGGAACGTAGCGCCGCCCATACCGACGATACCGGCCTGCTTGACCATTTCGATCATTTCCTCAACGCTCAGCGCGTCGGGGTCAGCGGGGGCTTTCACCTCTTCGCTCAGCTCGTCTTTGAAGTCATTGTCGATCACGACGGACATGACCTTACCGCCCATGGAGTAAGGACGGGGCTCCACCGCAGCGACCGTACCGGAAACGCTTGCGTGAATGGGAGCGCCGAGGCCCTTGAATTCACCGATCTTCTGTCCAAGCTTGACATAGTCGCCCTTGGAGACCGTGGGAGTGCAGGGTGCGCCGAAGTGCATCGACATGGGGATGACCACCTGAGCGGGGGGTGCCAGCTGTTCGATGGCCTTTTCATTGGTGGCAGCCTTCATATCATTTGGATGAACGCCGCCAAAGAAAGCTTGTGCCATAGTCTTCACCTCATCTTTATACTGCCAGAGCAGCGGAAACACTGCTCCATAATCGGATAGATTATACAACCATTCCTCCCCGTTGTCCAGAAAATATTCTGCATGACTATTATTTTCCTTCACATTTTATCAGATTTCGGCGGGATTTTTGTGCAGAATCGTCACTTTGTACGACGATTCGCTTCTTTTCCTTTCGTCCCCGGTTTTTCCCATTCTCCTACCAACTTGACGCATTTATGCCAAAATGATATAATGAAGTATTGTCAAATGGCAACTTTTTGCGATTTCTCATCTGCTTTTTCTTCCCCGAAAAGAAAGGAGTTCTTTATGCCCGTTTCGCTCGATCTCGGCCAGATCAAAGCCGAGTCCCGCTCGCTGCTGCGCAGCGGCACCGTCTCCCCCTATAAGGCGACCGCGCTGCTGCTCGCCATCACCCTTGTGCTCGACGTCATCGACGCCGCCGTGAGCTACATGATCGATACCTCCGGCGGGCTCACGGTGCTCTCGTTCAGCTTCGTCAGCATCCTCGTCAGCCTCATCTTCATCGTGCTCAACGCAGGCTACCTCTGCTACTGTCTCGGCATCCGCCGCGGTGAGCATATGCCGTATGAGAGCCTTTTCGACGCGTTTTCCTTCGCGGGCAAGGCGATCCTGCTCTCCATCGTCGAGGGGATCTTCATTTTCCTGTGGTCGCTCCTTTTTGTCGTGCCCGGCATCATCGCGGCGTACCGCTACAGCTTTGCGATGATGGATCTCTGCGATAACCCCGGCCTTGGCGTGATGGAAGCGCTGGATCTCAGCAAGCGGCAGACGCAGGGCTATAAGGGCCAGCTCTTCCTGCTCAGCCTGAGCTTCTTCGGCTGGCTGCTGCTCGCGGGCGCGGCTGTCACGGCGGTCGAGTCCCTCCTCTTCGGCGGCGTTGACAACATTCTCTCGCTCGAGACCGCCGCCTCGCTCTCGCAGGCCGTGTCCGCCGCGTTTATCCGGCAGCTCCTTGCGGGCCTTGCGAGCATTGCGCTCACGCCGTACATCCGGCTGTCGCTGTGCGGCTTCTATCTGCGCGTCACGCAGGGCGACGCGCCGCAGCAGCCCCGGCTCCCGGGAAATGACCCGTGGGACAACAATTTCTGACCGCAGGCAAAAAAAGCACACAGCGGGATATCGCAAAGGGATATCCCGCTGTGTTTTATTTTATCGGAGCATTTTATTTGAGGATATAGACCGTCTTTACGCCGAGGAGCCTGCAAAGCTCCGTCTTTTCGGCAAGGTCCGCCTCGCTCTCGTACCACACGGTCGTCACCGAGCCGTCCTTTTCCCTGATGAGCAGATACGAGCTGTCGAAGCGGCCGGAGCGCGACTGCTGCGCCGCATCGTCGGCAAGGTACGCCGCGAGCTCCTCCTGCGTGATCGTGCGGGGCGAGGTCGTCCTGCCGCTTTTCGTGTTCTGCGCGACGGGCACGGCGTTGAGCGTCACGCTGCCGCCCCTGCCGGCCTTGACCGCCGCGTCGTAGACCTGCTCCACCGGCGCGCGCGGGGACAGCGGCACGCTGCCGCTCTCGCCGACAAGACTCTCTGCCAGCACCGCGCCGCTTTGCAGGGTCGAAACGGTCGAGACCGTCACCTTGGCGCTCTTTGCGTGATAGGCGCGCAGCAGCACCGCCGCGGCCTGCTCGCGCGTCGTGTCGCTTTTCGGCGCAAAGGTCTTCGTCGTCATGCCCGTCACAAGGCCCATGCGCCAGGCGAGCGTGATATAGCCGGGATTCGTTGTCACATCGGTGAACGGGCACTCGTCCTGCACCGTGCCGGAGAGCGTGCTGTAGCCCAGCGCGCGGACGGTCATGGCAGCCATCTCCTCGCGCGTGATGGCGTCGTTCGGGCGGCAGGCCGTGCTGTGGCCGGAGAAGACCCCGTGCGCGTTCGCCGTCTCGATGGCGCTGTAGTACCACTTTTTCGCATCCTGATTGTCGGTAAAGCTGCCCTTTTCCGGCGCGACGGTCTTCCATCCCATCAGGCGGCAGAGCGCCGCGGCGTAGGCCGCGCGCGTCATCTTCTGCCCCAGGCCGAATTTGCCGTTCCCGATGCCCTGCAGCAAATGATACTGGCTGCACTGCGCGATGCTCCCGCTCGCCCAGTGCTTGTCCGGCACGTCGGAATAGCCCGACTTGTTGGCGGCAAGCGCAAGCGTTGAGGTCATCACGAGCGCAAGAAGAAGCGCCGTCAGGCGCACTGCAAACTGTTTCATTGTTATTTTCCCCCTTTTGGGTCATCTTTCCGCCGTATTGTAGCACAAAGTCGCGCAGATAGTCAAATTTCCTCTTTACCTTTTCGTCTCTCTTTGTTAAAATAATAGATTGAATTAGTATGATGAGATAGTGTTGCCAAAAAGACGCCGCATTATCAGGAAGGAAGGTGAGCAGACTGTGAAGTACGAGCGCTGGCAGATCCCCGCCGTTCCGGAGGGTACGATCAAAACGCTGACGGACGCGGGATACCCGTATCTGGTCTCCTCGGTGCTGGCCGCACGCGGCATCACCACGAGCGAACAGGCCGCCGAAGCGCTGGAGCGCGAGAAGACGCTCGCCTGGTCGCCCTTCCTGATGAAGGACATGGACAAGGCGGTCGCGCGCATCAACGAGGCCTTCGCCCGCGGCGAAAAGCTCGCCGTCTTCGGCGATTACGATGTCGACGGCATCACCTCCACCTGCCTTCTGACCGATTATCTCCGCTCGCGCGGCGCGGACGTGACGATGCACATTCCCCGCCGCATCGAGGAGGGCTACGGCCTCGGCTGCGACGCCATCCGCGCGCTGAGCGAGTCCGGCGTGACGCTCATCATCACGGTCGACTGCGGCATCACGGGTGTGGAGGAAACGGCCTACGCCGCAACGCTCGGCGTGGATCTGGTCATCACCGACCATCACGAATGCAAGGAGCAGCTCCCCGCTGCCGTGGCCGTCGTCGACCCCCACCGGCCGGACTGCCCCTATCCTTTCAAGCACCTCGCCGGCGTGGGCGTGGCGCTCAAGCTCGTGTTAGCCCTCGGCGAGAGGCGCGAGGACGCGCTCTTTGCGCGCTACTGCACCCTGGCCGCCATCGGCACGATCGCCGATGTGATGCGCATGGAGGGCGAGAACCGCACCATCGTGCAGTGCGGCCTTGAAGGGATCGACCGCAGCGACTTTACAGGCCTGCACGCGCTGCTGCGCGAGGCGGGGCTCACCTCGCGCCCGATCTCGTCCATCCAGATCGGCTTTGTGCTCGCCCCGCGCATCAATGCCGCGGGCAGAATGGGCCGGGCCGAGCTTGCCGCAGAATTGCTTTTGACCGATGATCCCATCCGCGCGGAAAAGCTCGCCCGCGAGCTGTGCGAATTGAACCGCGAGCGCCAGAGCGTGGAGCAGGATATCTTCCGCCGCGCCATCGAGCAGATGGAGGACTTGCCCGAGAGCGAGCGCAGCGCGCTCGTCTTATCCAGTGAGGACTGGCATCAGGGCGTTGTCGGCATCGTGGCGTCCCGGCTTTCCGAAAAATTTTCCTGCCCGAGCTTTATGATCCACCTCTCCGACGGGTCCGGCAAGGGCTCCTGCCGCAGCTACGGCGGCTTTAACCTCTTCAACGCGCTCGAGGCGTGCTCCGATCTGCTCGTGAGCTTCGGCGGGCACGAGCTTGCCGCCGGCTTCACCATCGAAGAGAAAAATATCCCCGCGTTCCGCACGCGGATGAATCAGTATGTGCGCGCCCACACGGGCGAGCAGGCGCATATCTCCTCGCTCGACATCGATGTCGACTTACAGCAGCCCTCTCTCGTCACGCTCGAAGAGGTCGAATCGCTCGCGCTGCTCGAGCCCTACGGCGCGGGCAACAACCGCCCCGTTTTCTGTCTGCGCGGTGCCACGCTCGAGAGCGTGCAGGGCGTTGGCCAGAACCGACACCTGAAGCTGCGGCTGCAAAAGAGCCGCGTGAATTTTGACGGCATTTTCTTCTCTGTCACCACCGAAGAGTGCGGCGTGTGCGCGGGGATGCGCGTGGATGCGGCGTTCTATCTGCAGGTGAACGAGTTCCGCTCCCAGCGCTCGCTCCAGCTCCAGCTCATCGACCTGCGCCCCTCACTCGACCCCAGCGGGCGCGAGAGCGAGGCGCTTTCCCTCTGCCGCGCGCTCATCGGCGGCGGCACGCTTTCCCCGCGCGACGCGGCGCGCGCGCTGCCCTCACGCGACCAGTTCGTGCGCGCCTGGCGCATTTTAGAGCGCGAGGTCGGGCCCGGTGGCGTCAGCGAGCCCACGCTGCCTCTGCTGCGCCGCCTGAGCGCGGAAATGGTCGGCGCGGAGACGTTTCTGCGCACGGCGATGTGCTTACAGGTCTTTTCGGAGCGCGGACTGCTCCGCGTCGAGCGCAAGGGCGACGCCCTTACCCTCCGCCTGACGGCGGACGGCAAAAAGGTCGAGCTCGACAAAAGTCCCTATCTTTCCGCCCTGCACGGCTTTCTTTCATAAAGGAGACGACCCGATATGACTCAGGATACGATAACCGCCAAAAAAGAGAATACCGCACCGGTACAGCCGGGCGTCCCCGCCGCAAAGGAAAAGGAGCCCGCAAAGGCAGTGCATCCGCCCCTCTCGCCCGAGCATGAGGCGCTCGTGAGCGGGATGTACGACCATCTGGTCAAGACCATCCGCGACTATAACCCCGGCGCGGACTTCGCCCAGATCGACAAGGCCTACCATTACGCAAAGGATCATCACTGCGGCCAGCTACGCAAGGACGGCACCCCCTTCATCACCCACCCCCTCGCCGTCGCGCAGATCATCGCCGAAGAGCTGAGGCTCGACTCCGAGTCCATCGAGGCTGCCCTCATGCACGACTGCATCGAGGATACCGATGCGACCTATGCCGAGATCGCCAAGGAGTTCTCCCCCGCCGTCGCGGACCTGGTCGAGGGTGTCTCCAAGCTGACGCGCGTGCAGTACGCCAGCAAGGAAGAAGAGCAGATGGAGAACCTGCGCAAGATGCTCATGGCCATGGCCAAGGACATCCGCGTCATCCTCATCAAGCTGGCCGACCGCACGCACAATATGCGCACCATGGAGTATCAGACGGTGGAAAAGCAGCGGCAGAAGTCGCTTGAAACGATGGAGATCTACGCGCCCATCGCCCACCGCCTCGGTATGCAGCGCATCAAGTGGGAGCTTGAGGATCTGTCGCTCAAATACCTCGACCCCGTCGGCTACGAGGAGATCACCCGCTCGCTCGAGGCCAAGCAGTCCGAGCACGAGGCCTTTATGGAGCGCGTGCAGGCGCAGATCGAAGCGCGCCTGAAAGAGCAGCATATTCCCTATCTCAAGGTCTACGGGCGCATGAAGCACCCCTACAGCATTTACCGCAAGATGTACGCGCAGAACAAGACGATGGACGAGGTGCTCGACCTGTTCGCCTTCCGCGTCATCGTCGACACCGTGGCCGACTGCTACAACGTGCTCGGCATCATCCATGACCTCTACCGCCCCGTGCTCGGCCGCTTCAAGGACTATATCGGCACGCCCAAGCCGAATATGTACCAGTCGCTCCACACCACCGTCATCGGCGCGGACGGCATCCCGTTCGAGGTGCAGATCCGCACCGAGGAAATGCACGAGATCGCCGAATACGGCGTCGCCGCGCACTGGAAATACAAGCAGGGCATCAACGGCAGCGCCAATGAACACAACTATGAATGGGTGCGCCGCCTCCTTGAAAATCAGGAGAACACCGACGCCGAGGAATTCGTCCACACGCTCAAGGTCGATATGTTCGCTGATGAGGTCTTCGTCTTCTCCCCGCGCGGCGACGTGACGAACCTTCCCGCCGGCGCAACGCCCATCGACTTTGCCTATTCCATCCACTCGGCCATCGGCAACCGCATGACGGGCGCCAAGGTCAACGGCCGCATCGCGCCGCTGGACTATCAGCTCAAAAACGGTGATATCGTCGAGATCCTGACCTCCAAGAGCGCGCACGGTCCCAGCCGCGACTGGCTGAAGATTGCCAAATCCAGCGAGGCGCGCAGCAAGATCCGCCAGTGGTTCAAAAAGGAGCGCCGCGAGGAAAATATCATCAACGGCCGTATGTCCTTTGAAGCCGAGCTCAAGCACCTCGGCATCCCGATGAGCGATGTGCTCGGCAGCGACCTGGAAACGGCGCTGCTCAAAAAGACCTCGTTCGGCTCGATGGACGAGATGTACGCCGCCATCGGCTACGGCGGCTTCTCCGCGCAGAAGGCGGTCAACCGCATCCACGACGAGATCGTCAAGCTGGAAAAACAGCGCAAGGAAGAGCGCGCCGCCACGGTGCCGGTCGATAATTCCGGCGCGACGCGCCCGGCCATCCCCAAGCGCACGAAGAGCGAGCAGGGCATCGTGGTCGAAGGACTTTCGAACTGCCTTGTCAAATTCTCCAAGTGCTGCACGCCCGTTCCCGGCGATGAGATCGTCGGCTTCATCACGCGCGGCTACGGCGTATCCGTCCACCGCTGCGACTGCCCCAACGCCGCGCCCGAGCGCAGAAAGCCCGAGGAGCGCGGCCGCTGGATCAAGGTCAGCTGGGGCACGGACGTAAAGGAATCCTATCAAACCGCGCTCGACATTTACGCCAAGGACCGCCTCGACCTCGTGCTCGACGTTTCCGCCGCGCTCTCGTCTTCGCAGACGCGCGTGGCGTCCATCAACGCGACCACGACTGCCGACGGCTTTGCCGTCATCCACCTCAATATTTTCATTTCCGACGCGCAGCATCTTGCCGCCGTCATGCGCCGCCTGCATCAGATCAGCGGCGTGATGAAGGTGGACCGTCCCGCGGGTTAACCCGCGCGCCGCGCCCGGCGCGGAAAAAACGTCCCTTCGGGGAACAAAAAGGAGAATATCATGCGAGCAGTATTGACCAAGGTAAAGCACGCCTCCGTCACGATCGACGGAGAAGTCAAGGGAAAGATCGGCAGGGGCTTTTTGATCCTGCTGGGCGTTGCGCCCGACGACACGGAGGAAAAATGCCGCAAAATGGCGGACAAGCTCTGCTCGCTGCGCATTTTTGACGATGAGAACGACAAGATCAACCTCTCGCTCGACGACGTCGGCGGCGAGCTTCTGGTCGTCTCGCAGTTCACGCTCTACGGCAACTGCCGCAAGGGGCGCCGTCCCGAATTTTTAAGCGCCGCGCGGCCGGAGATCGCCGTCCCGATGTACGAAAAATTTGTGGACATCTGCCGCGAGAAGGGCTACCATGTGGAGACCGGCGAGTTCGGCGCGCACATGGAGGTCGAATCCCTCAACGACGGGCCGTTCACGCTGATCGTCGATTCCGCCGATCTCGACGCGCCCAAAAAGCAATAAGGAAAGGGGTATCTTCACATGAAAGTCATCACCACCGTCGTCGGCTCCCTGCAGACGAACTGCTACCTGCTCATCGACGAGGAGACGAAGCTCGCCGCGCTCATCGACCCGGGCGACAACGCCGACAAGCTCCTCGCCCTCATCAAGGAGGAGGGCGTCACGCTCAAATACATTCTGCTCACCCACGGTCACCGCGACCACACGCTCGCCGTGCCCGCCGTCAAGCAGGCCATTCCCGAGACCGAGGTCTATATCGGCGAGGCCGACGCCCACTCCACGGGCATCTATCACTATCCCCTTATCGATTTTATCCCCGACCTCAAATTCTACGGCGAGGGCGACACGCTCACGCTCGGCTCGCTCACCATCCGCGTGATGGCCACGCCCGGCCATACGCTCGGCGGCGTCACGCTGCTCGTCGGCGACGCGATGTTCTCCGGCGACACGCTCTTTGCAGGCTCCATGGGCCGCACGGACCTGCCCGGCGGCAACGGCGAGCAGATGGTTGCCTCCCTGCGCCGTCTGGGGCAGATCGAGGGCGAATACACCGTTTATCCCGGCCATATGCACGCGACCATCCTCTCGCGCGAGCAGGAATACAACCCCTATATCCGCCAAGCGCTGCGCGCATAAGGGACCGTTCACATGAAAGTACAGCTCATTGGGCATGATGAAAAATACGCGCTGGAGCAGAGCCTGCTGACGCTCTTCCCCGGCGAAAAGCCCGTCTACGGCACGGTCGACGAGGCCGTCGACACACGCTGGGCGCGCGTAACGCTCACCGAGGACGGCGAGACCGGGCAATTTTGTGGAGGACAACACGCTGACGGTTTCGGTAAGCCGGTTAAAAAATAAACTGGGCGTGTATACAAAGGGAAAACAGCAATATATAGAAACAATCCGGGGATATGGCTACCGGTGGAATTTGAGGTGTGTAATTAGTGAAGAAGAAAGCAGCCGGGAGAGCGGACGGTAAAAATAAAATCGGTAAAAATGAAGTGAGAAACCGTGCAGCAGTGATGAATCTGACATGGCTTGTAGTATGGCTTTTAAGCTTTGCGGGAATGGCGGTGTTTTATGAATTAAAATGTCAGGCGGTGATTGGCGCGGTCTATCAAAGCAATCCGTCCGCGGGCATATTAGTCACCAATCATATGTTTATGGCAAAGATAAATTATGAAAATCTCATTTCTGCGGCATCGGCGGTGTATGAAAGCGGTTACACGGAGCGGGGAATTTTCCGCCTGATGTGGTATGCGGGTGGAAAGGGCTTTCTGCTTGCGGGCATTGTGATACTGGCTGTCATGGGATTTATTTCATGGTGGTATATAAAAAAGATTGGCGGCAGTGACGTTTATGCACGGCTGGAAAGCTGTGAAATGCAGGTAAAAAAATGCAGTGATGAACTGGAAATGGTACTGGGATATACCAAAAGAAAAGAAGAACATGTACAGAAATTTACGGAAAATATTGCACATCAGATTAAGACACCGCTTGTGGTTGCGCTTATCGGCATCTATTTTGAGAAGCACATTGATAACATCCTCTGCTT
>OGZW01001449.1_pt1 | contig 19275 bp, 17 predicted proteins | sample 1577001 | NCBI WGS metagenome assembly OGZW01 (sample SAMEA3541519, study PRJEB24748) | human gut metagenome | biome: human gut; feature: human-associated habitat; material: faeces | place: China | collected 2012 | reverse complement strand
CGGCTGTCAGAAACGATCCGATGAATATCCGGTATTGCTGACACATCCGCGCAGCTTTTTCAGCATATCCAAACTCCTTTCATTTTTAACAACACTTCCTCATGTTTATTATAAAATAGATTTTATATTTTTACAAATAAATTTTTCCATAGATTAAATCGCTAATTAAAATACTTTTATCTTTCATAATCCATCTCCTCTACCAACTGGGATTTGATTTATATTGCTTTCAATACTATTTCAAGTATCAATGTCAAAATACAAATCAGTAAAATAGAAATCATTAAAATAACAGTTTTAATTGGTATAATATGCTGAAAGACTACCATAGTCCCTACTAATAATACAGCCGTCCCCTCAATTCTCGAATGTAAATTTATCTTTTTTACACCGTCATACTTTTTTATAAAAGGAAGTTTCCCTTTAATAAGACTATATAGACCTAAAATGCACATTATAGTACCAATCATTACACCTGCCATATCGTCCACCTCCTCGACTATTTAGAATTTATTTCTTTTCATCCCTAATTATACAACAACTCCCTTCATTGTAAAGTAAAAATCACGCCGTTTCCAGACTTGCTTTCCACCATATCCCCTTCTCTATTGATAAATTATTTCTTTATCCACAATCTCCCTTGCACACGATTGTATATTGTTCATTCTCCCTACCCATTTCATCTGATTTTCTGCCTTTAACTGTTCCGTGATCCCATGTGCCTGTTTCATCTGCTCTACAATCCTTTCAAAGCGTTCCTGTGCCTGTTCTTCTATATCTGCAAGATAACTATTCAGCCTGCCACTTGTAAGCAAAGTAATATAAACGAATCTCTTATGTTCTTTCAAATAGCGTTTATGTCTTTGTCCCCATACGCCGATAAATCTCTGTTCTTCCTCCGTCAAGGTAAGACAGGGGATAAAATAATCCCCGTGTCTGATATAAGTGCCGCCCATTTCTTCAAATATTGTTTTCTTCATAATCGTTTCCACCTTTCTTATCGTTCTCTATCCATAGATTTTTTCTTAACTGACCGTTTCGGCTGCTGTCTGCCTTCCTGCTGATAGCGGTGTAGTTTTTCCAGTACACTTGCTTTTTTCGGCTGTTCTAACGGATTTTCTTTCTTCTGCTCCGTCTGATTTTTCCATGCTCGCAGTTCTTCATTGTATTCCATAATCAGTTTTTCTGCCTTGTTATAGACCTTCTGAAATGATTGCACATTTGGATACCCTTCACGTTTTACGATCTGCTCCATACTCCTGTGCAGACGCTTTTCCAAATCCTCTAACAGTTCAATTCGCCCTTCCAGAGATTTTCGCTCTTTGCCTTTAAAGAACCCTCGTAACTCTGACAGTTGCTTTTTCAAAGAAGAAATATCCTGCTGTGTGCGTTTTATCTCCATGGACTGTCTCTGCAATTCATACATAACCTTCTGCATATCTTTCCACTCCTGTAAATCAATCTTTGACACAGGTTTTGGCGGTAGTTTAAATTTGAAAATTACTTCCTGTAAAAAGTCTTTCGCACCTCGGATAATCAGACGGAACATATCCGGCAGCCAACCGTGTTTCCTAATAGATTGCAAGGTTTTGTCTGTGATTTTTTCCTGCTTGATTTTCAAAATATCCTTTTCAGGAACACCCTCGACTAATGCCACATCAACTGTCCGATTCCATTCCTGCCTTGCCGCATTGTCTGCCTTTATCTCCTCTGCCTTCGGATTGTTCTTTCCGATTTTCTTCGTTGCTAGATAAACACCTCCCTGCTGGAATACAGAAAGTTTTTCTGATTCTTCTTTTACATAGCAGTTAATTGTATCCGTAAACAGTTCCTTCACTTCTTTAGTAAATGATTTGTCCTTAAACCATTCCTCTTTTTTTGTGAAGATATGACTTTCATAAACTTCCCCTTTCGAGATAATGCTGCACCCTGCTCGGATATTTCCCTGCTCGTCTAAAATCTCTTTTTTCGTGCGTCTATGTTTTCCCTGCTCATCATAAAACATATTTCGAGTGGCAATCTTCACTTCAGGCTGCTCCAACATTTTCCGTTCGCTGAATACCAGATGGATATGATAATTCGTTTTTGTCTTGTTATGATGAAGGGCGGCACTACACTCCATACCATATCTTTTATGGAAAGTTTCCGTAAAAAGTCTTACCACATCACCTGCCCTGTACTGAACAAAACTTTCGGGAAGTGCAATAATAAACTCACGCCCTTCGATACATTTCCCTGCCGATCCGCTCGCCTTAAAATCCAACTGATTTTCTCTTGCAAGATTTTTCCAAAACTCCGGTGTTGCCCCTTCTGTCTGATAGGTCTCATAGAGATACTCCTGTCGTTTCGGATTGGAGATATAATCAATACGCCCTGCCACATCGGACAGCTTACTTTGTCTGATAAATGAATGTCTGCCTATAAGCATCCTCCTTCCCTGCCTCTCGCCAGCTTTGCTGTGAGTAGGTGCATAGGCACCTGTTTACGAACTTATCCGCCTGTTGGCGGTACAGCTCCCGGCAGGGCGAAATACACAGAGCATAAACAAAGTTTGTGCGATGGGTGTATTTCGCTCTCAAGCGCCGAGGGCTTGTTTTGTTTAACAAAATCCGATTACTTCTCGGACTTACGCTTATATTTATGGGCGTATCCGCCCTTTTGATCTGCCCATATTCGGGCTGCTTTTTCTATGACTGACAGCAGATGTTCTACGGTACTTTCTTCCCATCCGGCAAGCCATATCAGAGTTTTTTCCTCTGCTTTTGTCAGTTCCACGTCTGCCAGTACCTTGTTCATTTTTTGTATCTGTCTGCCCTCCATCTCATAAAATAAAGCATTCACATTTCTGCTTTCTCTTTCCGGCTGCTTCAACATCCGCAACACTCCTTTCCTGCCTTATCTGTTATTTACAGGTGCGTGTGACGCTCCTGTTTCTATCATCAAAGAAGAATTACCACCGGAATTTCTCCGGCACTCCTCGTTTGTCCAAATATTCTTTTCTCGCCTGTTCCCGTTCTTCCTCTGTGGGCGCAGTTTTGTATTTTGAATATAAATCTCTCATTACCAAAGCATCCAATTTCGCTTCTAATCCTTGTTTTATACTTGGTAAATTTTCTTCCATATCCAGCAAATGAAATTTTACAAGTTCCATAAATAACTGCTCCGGTATCTGTATTTGTTTCATACGCTCTCCTTTCCAACTCCGCAACAATGCAATGTCTTTAGTTTTTGCAACCTTACATTTACGTCTCTGCAATTTCTATACACTCTGCATTGTTGCGTTCTTATCTACGGTTTCACGATTTCATCAAGTTTCCAATACCATGATTCTCCAATCCGTTTTCCTTTAATACCCAACTCTTTTTTCGCATTTTCCAATGTTCGTTTTGAAATTCCTTTTTCTTCGGCAAGGTTAACAATATCCTCACTTTTTACCACGCTGTTTGTTTCTGCCAGTTCATAAATGAGTTGTTTTGCCCGCTCCTTTTTATTTGCTTTCGGGGTGATTCCTCCCAACAATTCGTCTGCCGTAATTTCATAATCGCCCAGCCAATGAAAGCCTTCTTCCGTCAGTTCAAATGCCTTTGAATGTCCGAATGCGGCAAGGTTATTCTTTATCTGCACAACTGCTCTTGTATTTTTCTGTCCCTCTATTCTGCCGACTAAAAGAACGCTTCTTGCTACTGCAAAAAAGTCAATCGAACCCATTCCTCGATATGCCGCCTTGTTTCCGGCAGCCTTATTCATATGACCAATTAGGATAATCGCGCACTTATACTTCTCTGCTAAAAGTCCTAATTTCTTAGTCATATCTCTTGCTTCATTTGCCCGGTTCATATCCATTCCGCCACCCAGATAGGCTTGTATCGGGTCTAAAATAAGTAATCGTGCATTGGTTTGAACAATCGCCTGTTCCAAACGTTCATCTATCATAGAAAGAGATTTTTCGCTTTCGTCAATAACCATAATTTTCTCACAATCAGCATCTGCCACTTCAAGTCTTGGCTTAACTGTATCTGCTAATCCATCCTCGGCAGTCTGATAAATAATATTCATAGGCTCTGATACCTGCATATCTTCATCAAGTCCGATACCCTTTGATAATTTGGCTGCAAGATTCAATACAAGTGTTGTTTTTCCATCTCCCGGATCGCCTTGAATAATTGTCAATTTCCCATAAGGGATAAACGGATACCACAACCATTCAATTTCCTGCGATTGAATATCTGCCATATTGATAATTTTTAATTCAATTTTCTGTTCTTCCATAAAGTCCTCCATTCAAAAATTCTGTTGTTTCTGCGGAGAACCTCTGTTATACTGATTTTGTAAATATCTTGATAACAAAGGTTATCCGATTTTTCGTAAGTCCTAACAGTTGCCGCTGTCAGGACTTTTTTCAGTTCCCTGCCAAAGATACTTTGCTCCGTCTAACATCCATATAATGGCTTTCAGCATATCCAGACAGTCATTTTTCATCTGCTCCAATCCTTCGTCTGATAACAGGATTTCCTGCTCTTCAAATTGCTTTAGGATTTCCGCAATGTTGTACTGCATAAGTTGTAATTCCTCAACCAGTTGATATATCACTTCTTTTTTCCCGACTACGCACACTTTGTTATAAATGCAGGAACGTACAAAATAATCTTTTTTCTGCATACCGCTCGCTTTGATTTTTGCTTCTATTTCGTCCCTCTCTCTTGGGGAAATACGAAAACTGATTGTTGGGTATTTGTGTACTCCGCTCATAGCTACTCCTCTCCATTGGCAATTTCCAACTTCTCTGCCAATTCTGCTTGTTTATTGGGATACAAATGTGAGTATGTGTTCAAGGTAGTCTCAATCTTCTCATGCCCCAACCGTTCTGCAATCGCCAATGGCTGAAATCCCATTTCAACCAACAATGACGCATGAGAATGTCTTAAATCATGCAGACGGATACGTCTAACACCTGTTTCTTTTATCCCCCGAACCATTTCATGTTCCATGAATGATTTTGTAAATCGAAACATTCTTTCATTTGCCGTTATTCCATACAACATACTGCAATATTCTTTTAATTCTTCCGCTAAAAATGGCGGAATAGATATTTGACGATTGCTTTTCGGAGTCTTCGGCGGCGTGATCATATCCTTACCGTTCAAACGCTGATATGACTTGTTAATCGTGATACAACGTTTTTCTAAGTCTATATCTTCATAAGTTAAAGCAAGCAATTCTCCAATTCTCATACCAGTCCAATATAAGAGCAGGAATGCCATTCTTGCTTCAGGCTTACTATCCATAGATGGCAAGAACTCTTTGAACTCCTGTTTTGTCCAAAAATCCATTTCATCAGCCTTGCTCTTTCCGATACTTCCTGCTTTTCTGCAAGGATTATCACGCAGATCATAATAGCGTACAGCATAATTAAAAAGCGCTGCCAACTGATTGTTAATACTTTTCAGATAAGTCGGAGCATATCCCTTTTTAATCAACTCATTCTGCCATGCTCTGATATCTGAAGTTTGAATTTCACACATTTTCTTATGTTTGAAATACGGAGTTACTTTCAAGTCAAACACATATCGCTTATTAATAATCGTGCTTTCCCGTAAACGGTTCTCCATATCCGCAAAATAAATTTCTACAAAATTCTCAAAACTGATATCCAGATTCTTCTGCTGTTGCTGAAGAAAGTTTCTTTCCCATTCATCTGCTTCTCCTTTTGTCTTAAAACCTCGTTTGTTCTTTTTGCGGCGTACTCCCTGCCAGTCTTTATAATAAAACTGACTGCGCCATAATTTTCCGTCTCTTGTTGCCGGCATATCTTCATCCCCTCTTTCTTCTAAACAACCATTCCATAATATTTTTCCTGAAAATACTTTCTTGGCACTTTCCCTGAAATCACTCGAAATCCCTTTGCTTTCAACTCATCATTCAGTCCTCGAATAACTTTATATGCATACCCTCTAGATACTCCGAGTAATTCAGCAACTTCATCTGCGGTAATATACATTTTCATCGTATTCTCCATATTCATTTCTCCTTTCCTCTTTAATCTTAGTACACTTTTGTGTTCCTTGTAATTCGTATTATATAGTACACATTTGTGTTCGTCAAGTATTTTTCATAAATTTTTATACACAAATGTGTCCCAATGTGCTAAACTATCTCTATACCCACAAAGCACAAAAAGGAGAAACACTATGACTGTCGGAGAAAAAATCAAATATTATCGGAATATACGTGGAATATCACAAGAAATGTTGGGAAATCTTTCCGGCATAAATCCGGCTACTATCAAAAAGTATGAGTATGGTATTCGCAATCCAAAGCCGGATCAATTACTGAAAATCACAAACGCTCTTGGCATCAGCATTAATCTATTCATGGATTTTGATATAGAAACTGTATCTGATGTACTTTCTTTACTGTTTAAATTAGATGAGCAAGTAGATATGAAATTTGAAGCAGAAAGAGATGAAAATGGAGAGTTTATCCCTTCTACTGTGAAATTTTCTTTTCAGAACGCTGCTATCAACAATAAACTTTGCACCTATCTTAAAGCAAAGCAAATAAAAGAAAATCTGGAAAACTCCAAGAATAAATTGAGTGCCGAAGATAATTATGCAGAAACTATCACTGAGATTGAGCAGAACATAGAAGATATAAAAAATCATCTAGTAGATGATAATATGGTTGTCAAAAAAGGAACCAACAGAATTACTGTAAAAGTATTTCCACAATAGATATAACCTCTCATTCTACTATGTAAAAGACCTTTGACTATTGAATTTACTCTATGTAAAAGCATTTTGATAGAATCATTTACTAACATTTAATACGATATGTCTAGGTCGAGAGAAAAAACACGTAAAAAGGAGGACGCGCATTGGAACTGTATAAACAGATAAAAAGATATCGAACAGATATGAATTTATCTCAGGAAGAACTTGCAGAAAAAATATATGTCACAAGACAAACTATTTCTAATTGGGAAAATGATAAAAGTTATCCAGATATTCATAGCCTGCTACTGTTAAGTTCAACATTTCACATCTCTCTTGATCAACTAATCAAAGGAGATATTACTACTATGAAAGAAGAAATTAGCAAAGAAGCTATACAGAAATTTAATCGTGATGGAGCTATTTTTACAGTACTTTTAATATTAACTGTCATTGCAGCTGTGCCATTGGCAGTATTTTTAGGATATTGTGGATATATCGTTTGGGGAATTCTTTTCTTAATTATGATATATTACGCTTTAAGAGTAGAAAAGTTCAAAAAAGAAAATGATATTATGACGTACAAAGAAATTGTGGCATTCACCGAAGGAAAGCAATTAGATGAAATTGAAAAAGCACAAGAAAAAGGAAAACGTCCTTATCAGCAACTGCTTTCAGCTTTACTAAGTGCCACAATCGGATTTATTATATCTATGTTTTTTGTTTGGTTGCTCAAATCCTATATTTTTTAATCCGTCGACGTTTTTACCTATCAAAATTTCTTAAATAGAGCCAAAATAGAGCCAACAGACATAACAAAACCTCGGAAACCCTTGTAAAATGGGCATCCGAGGTTTTTTGTCCGTTATTCAAACTCAATCGTTCCCGGTGGCTTACTCGTCAGATCATAGAATATTCTATTCACCCCACGAACTTCATTTATAACTCTGCTCATCACTTTATTCAGAACTTCATACGGAATCTCCGCTGCCTCTGCAGTCATGAAATCAATCGTATTAACGGCTCTAAGAGCTACAGCATAATCATAAGTTCTCTCATCACCCATAACACCAACGCTTCTCATATTCGTAAGTGCTGCAAAATACTGACCAATTGTCTTATCAAGTCCGGCATTTTCAATCTCTTCACGATAAATAGCATCTGCATCCTGAACGATACGAACTTTCTCAGCTGTTACTTCGCCGATGATACGTACTCCAAGTCCCGGTCCTGGGAATGGCTGACGGAATACGAGTCTTTCAGGAAGTCCGAGCTCAAGTCCTGCTTTACGAACTTCATCTTTGAAAAGATCACGAAGCGGCTCAATGATTTCTTTGAAATCTACAAAATCCGGAAGTCCTCCTACATTATGATGAGATTTGATCACTGCGGATTCTCCGCCAAGACCACTTTCTACAACATCCGGATAAATTGTTCCCTGTGCAAGGAATTCAACAGTACCGATCTTCTTTGCTTCTTCTTCGAAGATACGGATGAATTCTTCACCGATAATCTTACGTTTTGCTTCTGGCTCTGTAACGCCTGCAAGTTTGTTATAATATCTTTCCTGCGCATTTACGCGGATAAAGTTCAGATCAAACTGTCCTTCTGGTCCGAAGATTGCCTCAACTTCATCTCCTTCATTTTTACGAAGAAGTCCGTGATCTACGAATACACAAGTAAGCTGTTTTCCAATGGCTTTGGAAAGAAGTCCTGCTGCCACTGAAGAGTCAACCCCACCTGACAGTGCGAGCAATACTCTTCCGTTTCCAACCTTCTCGCGGATCTCTGCAATTGTATTCTCAACAAAAGCATCCATCTTCCAGTCGCCCGCACATTCACATACATTTTTTACAAAGTTGTTGATCATCTTTGTTCCTTCTACTGTATGAAGTACTTCTGGATGGAACTGGATTGCATACAGTTTCTCAGCTGCGTTCTCAGCTGCTGCAACCGGACAGTCAGCAGTGTGTGCTGTAATTTCAAATCCCGGAGCAATCTTTGAAATATAATCAAAATGGCTCATCCAACATGTTGTTGTCTCTGAAACACCCTCAAATACTTTGGAGTCTTTTTTATCAATAAGAACTTCTGTCTTACCGTATTCTCTTACATCTGCACGCTCAACTTTTCCACCAAGTACATGAGACATCAGCTGTGCGCCATAGCAAAGTCCGAGAACCGGAATTCCAAGCTTGAACAGTTCTTCTGAATAAGTCGGTGAATCCGGCTCATAACAGCTGTTCGGTCCGCCTGTGAGAATGATTCCTTTCGGATTCATTGCTTTGATCTTTTCAATATCTGTCTTATAAGAATAAATCTCGCAATATACATTACACTCCCTGACACGTCTTGCGACCAGCTGGTTATACTGTCCACCAAAGTCAAGGACAATCACTAATTCTTTCTTCAAATCTTTCCTCCTGTAAAATCCAATCAAAACTATTTACTTTATTTATATATCTTTTTCTGTTTTTCATTATAGTAGAGGAAGCATTGATTTACAAGTATTTGTTTATGTAAAATAAAATCTTATCCACAATTTCTATTACTATACACGGTAATTATTCCCCTTCTGATCTATCCAAAACAAAAAAGATGCCGAACAAATGCCCGACATCCCATTTTTATATTCCATTTTATGCTGCAAATCTTTCTAGCTGTCTTTCAAGTTCTGTGCAATCGTCTGCATACATCTGCAGTTCAATCACGTTATTCAATCCCAGATTCATGATTCCAAGTAATGACTTCGCATCTACTACTGCCCGTCCTCTTCTCATGTCCATGTTAAAGTCAAATTTACATACTGTTTTCAAGAAATCAATGATCTCATCCGGGTGTTTGAAAGTAATGTTCATTGTGCTCATTCTTTTCACCTCTTTCTGCCTTAACGGCTATGAAATCCTTTTCACTTTTCACATATATCATAGCACATTTTTTATATTCAAAAGGGTGAAATTTTTTATAAAAGTGTATTTTTTTAATTAAATATGCCTCTTATTCCCTACTTTTTTCTATAAGCAATATGAAATTACTCCTAATTATGAAATCCCATTGGAGTTACGTCTGTATTCCGTCGGTAAAATTCCTTCCTCCTCTTTAAACACCTTACTCATATATTTGGGATCAGAGTAACCGACAAGCCCCGCAATCTGATTCATCTTATATTTTGTTGTCCTGAGAAGCTCCTTTATTTTTTCTATCCTGTATTTCCTCACAGTTTCTGTAAAATTATATCCTGTCTCCTTCTTAAACTGAGAACTCAAGTATTCTTCCGATACATAAAGCTGGCTCGCTGCTTCTTCCAATGTAATACCACTGTCATATTCTTTTTTTATAATTTCCATTGCTTTTTGAATAAGCGTACTGTACTGCTCAAATTTATGCTCATATGATATCATCCGTTCCAAGCCTTGAATCGCTTTCTCTATCTGTTTCCAGCTGATGGCATAGGTAATCTGCTGCATAAGACTCAGGATTTTTGTTTCGTCAATCTCCCCGCCATAATTTCTATAATTCAATCCAGCTGCCATGCAAAAACGAATGATACTGTATTTTATTTCTTTTGGAAAATATTTTTCTCTTTTCATTTCCTCACAAACAAGTTGAAATTGTCTGGCAATTCCTTTCTTGTTTTCATCGAAAATCATTTCTCGCATTCGTTGTTCTAATTCTACCGGATAACGCACCGGAACAGCTTCAAATTTCTCAACTGTCTGCTGACAGATTAAAACTCCTCGCGGCTGAAGAAGATTCCATTCCATGAGACTTCCTGCCTGAATCATTGCATCTGTCAGCTTTGTCAGCTGTTTTGTCTCTATCCATACACAAATAATTGTCCCCGGAAAATTCCTACATAACCCAGTAACCACATTTTTTTGAAAATATTCTTTCCAGTTCCTTGCTTCACGTACCCGGTAAATGATCAGATACACCTGTTTCCATCGATCCGAACATATAACAGATGCCGAAAATCCACACTCACGTCTACAGATTTCTTCGAGAAATCCACGTATATTTTCCTTCTGCTCCTCGTATTCGTCTGCCATTGAAACCGTAAATAAATATCCAGGATCATCCACTGTAAAACCATATTTTCGGATAGTCATTTCATTTAACTTCTGATTCGATATAATTTCTCCATATCTACAGCTTAACAGAACATTTTCAACAGTAAAAGAAGCCTGCATCCAATATTCATTCCTGATTTTTTCATGAATACGGCTTAATGCCTTCTTAAGCTCCATCGGCCGGAACGGCTGTACTAAATATCCGTCCACCCACAGATCGATTGCCTGCTTTGCCTGTTGAAAATCTTCATCCTTTGTTATAATAATCACACGGAACTCACGTCCTTCCGTGCGTAATTTTCTCAAAAGATTTAACCCATTCATCCGCGGAAGCCCAATGTCCATGATAACAAGATTTGGCTGCATAACTGTTATCATCTCATATGCAGACTGTCCATTCCCTGCAATCCCCGCCAACTCGTAATTCGGATCTACGCGTTTTAAACCTTTTTTCAGTTCTTCTAATACTTTTTCATCCCTTTCAACGATTGCCACCCGCATTTGAACAGTCTCCTCTCAATGTCCGTGTTTCTGATTGAATATCCTCTTTTATTGTAACATTAACTTCAATAATTGGAAGCATGCAAGTGTAAATATTTTTCTCTGGTAGCGAGCCCTCCCCGGATGTGACGTTCTGATTTGTTGGTGTCTAAAACCTTACGTGTTTCATGAGCCAATGATGGGTTGATCTGAAGCAGACGTTCTGTAACATCCTTATGCACCGTACTCTTACTAATCCGAAACTGTTTTGCTGTCTGTCTCACTGTCGCATTATTTTCTATAATATAATTTGCAATTTCCACTGCACGCTCCTCAATATATTCTCTCATAGAAAAGTCCCTGCATAGTTTGTTTTTTACAATCTATGCAGGGGCAAATTAATGTATGTCTAATTCCTGTTCCATCTATTCGTGGAAAACATTATACTATACAACTTAATACTCAAATACTGCCACACCATATCCCGGAAGAGGATATGCAAAGGAATATTTCTGACCATCACATTCCTGTTTCTCTGGCTTGTAAACCAATGGGCGTTCTTCTCCCGATCCACCGTATTTTGTCTCATCACTGTTAAGAACAAGCTTAAACTGCTTTCTTCTCGGAACACCAACACGGTAATCCGGTCTGTCTACCGGTGTAAAATTGCATACAAAGAGCAGATTTTTCTTACCATCTTTTGAATGTCTTGTGAAACTAAAAATACTCCGGAAGATATCATCCTTATTGATCCAGTCAAATCCCTTCGGATCATTATCCAACTCATACAATGCCTTATTCTTCTTATAAAGATGAAGCAAATCTTTATACCAGTTCTGAATCTGCTGATGCGGTTCTTCTGCAAGAAGGAACCAATCCAGTTCTCTCTCTTCACTCCACTCACGAAGCTGTGCGAACTCCTGTCCCATAAAGAGAAGCTTCTTTCCAGGATGTCCCATCATAAATGCATATGCCACCTTCAAGTTGCGGAACTTATCCCATCCTTCTCCCGGCATCTTATTCAACATGGAGCATTTCAGATGAACAACCTCATCATGAGAAAGTACAAGAATATAGTTCTCTGAATATGCATATTCCATAGAAAATGTCATCATGTGATGTGCATTTTTTCTAAAATAAGGATCCAGTTTCATGTACTCTGTAAAGTCATGCATCCATCCCATATTCCACTTCAAAGTAAATCCAAGTCCGTCATCCTCAGGAGATCCTGTCACCTTCGGCCATGCTGTAGACTCTTCTGCAATCATCATAACGCCTTTATTTCTTCCGCAAACTACAGAATTCAAATGTTTAAAGAATGCAATCGCCTCAAGATTCTCATTTCCGCCTAATTTATTCGGAATCCACTGTCCATCTTCTCTTCCGTAGTCCAGATACAGCATAGATGCCACTGCATCTACACGAAGTCCATCTACATGATAATGTTCAACCCAAAACAATGCATTCGCCAGAAGGAAGTTAGAAACTTCCGGTTTTTCATAATTGAAAACCTTCGTTCCCCAATCAGGATGCTCACCCTTTCTCGGATCTGGATATTCGAATGTCGGTGTTCCATCAAAATCTGCCAGACCATGTGCATCTTTCGGGAAATGCGCCGGTACCCAGTCAAGAATAACACCGATATTATTCTTATGAAGATAATTTACCATATATGCAAAATCTTCCGGTGTTCCATAGCGTGAAGTTGGTGCATAATATCCGGTTACCTGATATCCCCAGGAACCGTCAAACGGATGCTCTGCGATTCCCATTAACTCAACATGAGTATATCCCATCTCTTTTACATACTTTGTAATTGCTTCTGCAAACTCACGATATGTATAAAATCCTTCATCTTCTCTTCCGGGATGTCTCATCCAGGAACCCATATGCACTTCGTAAATAGACACTGGTTCTTCTTTGTTATCCCACTTCTCACGAGCTGTCATCCACTTACTGTCTGACCAGTTCAGATTAGAAATGTCTGTAATTCTGGATGCTGTTCCCGGTCGGAGCTCTGCATAATTAGCAAATGGATCTGCTTTATATATCTTCTCACCCGCCTGTGTCTCTATACAGAACTTATACAAATCCCCTTTTTTCGCCTCCGGAACGAAGCATGTGTATATTCCGAGAGGCTCTCCTCTCTTCATCTTATCTTTCGTCTCATCCCAGTCATTAAACTCTCCGATTACAGAAACGTTTACTGCATGAGGAGCCCATACCGCAAAATATACTCCTCTTTTTCCGTTCTTTGTCACCTCATGGGCACCCATCTTTTTATAAATCTCATAATGATTTCCCTGCCCAAAAAGATAATGGTCAAGTTCTCCGATCTCATAAGGCTGCACTTTCGTCTTCGTGCTGTTTTTCTTAACCATAAAGCCACCTCACTGCTCAAATATATTCCTGATTGTAATGATTTAAAAACCATACAATTTCTTATAGATCAAGGCACATTACCGAATCTTTCAATTGGTAACAAAGTTTCATTCTCCCCTTGAACACTATAGTTTTATTATACTTGATACTGTATAAAAAAGAAAGAGAAAATGTATTATTGCACAAAAATAGACAGTCGTTTTACTGACTGTCTATTAATTCTTAACAAATATATGTCATTAAATGTTGAAATCTTTCTCTGAAAGCAGAATTCTGTCGGAAGAATCTGTATTCTTTCCAAATACTCTCTTCACAAGTTTCTTTGCGGAAGCTTTCTGTGAATGAGCAATCGCATCATCCATCACTTCTTTCACTTCTGCTACTGTTACTGCATGATCTTCTCTCTGTAAAGAATCAATCTTACTGTACAGTGCAAGAATTCCCATCTCATCGATTCTGTAACCATTCTCCTGAGCATAAGTCTGTCCAAATGTTACAAGCTCATCATTAATAAAGATCGGCACTTCAAGTCTGGAAGTAAATTTTCTTCTGAATTCTCTGTTGGAAGAAAGAAGTCTGTCCAGTGGTTTTCTCTGCTCTTCAAGAACTACTAAAAGTTCTCCTGTATCCTGCTCCATTGCTTTGTTCAGCTTGGCGAGTGTTTTTTCGTTCATCTGTCCGGCTTTTTCAATGATCAGTGCACCGCCGTACAGTTTACGGAAAATGTCTCCGATTCTCTTCTTATTCAGTGACTCTCCTGTCACAATTGCAACCTTGCCCTGACGGATGTCACGCTGCTTCTGAATTGCCTTTACAACATCAACAGCAAGGACTGTCTTTCCATTTCCTTTATTTCCAATAATCAGAAGGTTTCCTGTTCTGGAAGTTCCTTTGCGGTTTGTACAGTTCTTATCCTGCTCAAGTACATCTACCAGCTGCTCACTCATACCACGTACAGGTACGAAATAAGAGAAGAGTTTCTTCTGTTCATCTGTAAGTCCTGCTCTTGTACCGATTCCGCTCTGTGTTTCAAGATCATAACGACCATGCACGATAAATCCTGTATCAGACATTGCATCTGCAATCTCATCTAATGGCAATGGTGATGTCTTACCTGTTGCGATCAATTTTGCAGTCTCTTTACGGCTCAATGGTGTCGTCGCAGACATGATATCAATTCCGTCATCTTCATCCGGAATCTCTCTGTCATCCGGTTCCTCACTATGCGCCGGATTCACGCTGAATTCATCTTCAAAATTTGGCACTTCTTCATAAGAATTCAGACCAAGAAGATCATCATCTGAAATCTTATCTTCTGCAGTGAAAAGATCTCTTGGATTAATTACTTCATCATCCTCATCGTCTTCTTCATAACCATAGGCATCCAGATCATCATATCCGTCTTCCTCACCGAACAGATCATCATCAGCGTCTTCATAATCATCCGGCAGATCGTCATCAGACTCTTCATAATCATCCAACAAATCGTCATCAGACTCTTCATAATCATCTAAAATATCGTCTTCGTCAAACTCTTCTGCATCATCCCAGTCATACGCATCATAATCTTCGTACTCATCCTCACCGAGTCTGAGATCATCCGCAAGCTCTCCCATATTTTCATGTGGTTCTTCTTCTACCTCAAGAACTTCTTCTGAACTTACTGTTGCATCTACTTCTTCCTCTTCCGGAATAACACCTTCAATCTCATCAATCAGTTTCTGTATCTCTGGTGATAAAATTGGTTCTTCATTATTTTTATTGTCCATAGTCTCTCTTACTGCTGCTCCTTCTGAATCATCTTCATCATTGACAACTTCAGTTTCTGAGATCAGTTCCTCCACCCTAGACAAATCTTCTGATTCATCTGTCAGATCTTCTGACTCAGCTGCATCTATTTCAAGAATTTCTTCCTCTTCCGGTTCTGCTTCCCCTGCTTCAAGGATTTCTTCCTCTTCCGGTTCTGCTTCTTCTGCTTCAAGGATTTCTTCCTCTTCCGGTTCTGCTTCTTCTACTTCAAAGATTTCTTCCTCTTCCGGTTCTGCTTCTCCTGCTTCAAGAATTTCTTCCTCTTCCGGTTCTGCCTCTTCTACTTCAAGAACTTCTTCCGGTTCTGCTTCTCCTGCTTCTATAGTAACTGCATCTTCTGGGACATCTTCTGAAGTCTCCGGTTCCGGTATCAGTTCTTTCATCCCTGATGGAACTACTCGTTCTTTACTGGCTTCCTCAGCTTTCTTCTCTTCTGTCAGTTGATTCACGATCTCAAGATCTTCTACATCCTCAATTGCTGCAATATCCTCTTCCAGATCTGTCATATCCGGTTCGACTTCTTCTCCCGGTTCTGCCTGAACTTCCGGTTTCGGATTGAGCAATTGCTGCAGAGCTTCATCTAACCGCATCGTATCTCCAAGTTTCTTCTTGACTGGTTTTACCGGATTCTTACTGACAATCGGTATGGAAGCAGTATCTTTGCTAAGTGTTCTCTTATCTCCACTTGTCTCTACCGTTGCCGGCTGAACTTCTGACTCATCCTCGGAAGCTTCTATAACTTCTGCTGTTTCTACTCCTGCTTCTTCCTGATTTTCTGCTTCGGCATCCGGCTCTTCTGCCGCTTCCAAAGTAACCGCATCCGTGTCAATCACATCGGAAGTACTGTCGTTCTCCATCACCGGCTGTTCTGTCAGCCCGATTGATCTTGTATCTCCAAGTGCTTCGGCTCCTTCTGACGCAGAATCTTTTTCCTCGTCTTCTCCTAAATAGGAAGCCAGATCCGGTATTTCTTCTGTCTCTGAAGAAAGCTTCTCATATCTGTGATCATATTTCTGCTGCTGCGATGGTGACAATGGCTTATACTGCATCTTCAGTTCCATAGCCTTATAAACATACTTACCCTCGCTGAACCAAAGGATCAGATCATCACACTCTTCCAGACATTCTGTCATCATACCTGCTTCGCGATAAAGCTTCGCCAGTTCATAAGCCCACTCTTCAATATATTCTGCCTTCTTAAATTCCTCCAGAGCCTCAATCTGCTGTTCGATCGGCGCTCTCTGCGCTCTTAAGATCTGATATCTAAGGATATGCCTGTTCGGATCTTTCGGTGCAATCTGGATAAATTCGTCATAATAGTCGATTGCTTCATCTATATTCTTTGTCTTAATTGCAAGAGAACATAACTTATAGATCACCTTGCGGCTTCCTTCAGAACGGCGATATGCAAGATTCATCACATCATAGCTCTTCTGATACTCTTTTGTTTTTTCATAAATATCACTGACATTCATCAGCATCCCTGCGTTACGGACACGCTTCCAGTCAATCAGATCTGCTGCTGCCGCTGCTTTTCTGTATTCTCCATCTTCCATAAGTTCCAGCATCTCTTCTGTCTTTAACTTATATTCATACTTATCCACTGTACTCACCTCATTGTCATTGAAATATTAGTTTTGGTCTGAATGTGTCCATTAGGCACTAGCCGATACTCTTTCATTATTCTACCATATGAGGTCTGTAATGTCAAAAAAATGCACCTTCAATTCCTTTTGAAAGTGCATTTTTAGTGTTATTTAATTGTATTATTATTATAATTTTATATTTTGTATCGGAGATTATTCGCGATTCTACGTTCCTGTGAGACCTTTGTCGTCTGTTATTTTATCACTTGAATGATTTTCATATCCATTCAATACTTTATGTATTAAATCTTCTGTCAAGTCATTCCTGCTTTTATAACAAATCTGAGATTATAACATGTCCTTTCAATGTTTCTTTACACATTTTTCATTCTATGTTATATGCGGTATTTTTATTCAATACATCTATGAGTGATTCATCTTTTTCTCTTTGCTTCCAGTTTTCGTACTCTCCGATCTTTGATCTTCTTTTCTTTCTACTGGACTTTTACGCTTGGCAAAGGTCTCTTTCTTCACAGGAACCTTCACTCATCATACCACTGACATATTGATAAAAATCTGAAACTATACTGTCCATGGGACTGACCTCCTGTTGAACTTGTATTTTTAATCTAATCAGGCATCTGTTACTTTTGCCTTCTTAGTTAAATATCTTTGGGAGATTTCTTTCTCTCTTTGATGGTTATATAATAACATTCGGCGTCTAATTTGTCAATATATTCATTTGATTTTTTTATATTTTTTATTTATTATCTGCTTTGATTATAATTGTCTGAATTTTCAAACATTTCAATTAACAGATTTCTGCTCCAGCCGGCATTTCTTTTTCCGGTGTCATCAGTGCAAGGTTACCTTCTGCATCTTCTGCACAAAGCAACATTCCCTCTGAAAGTACGCCTGCCAGCTTCGCAGGTTTCAGGTTTACAAGAACCATAACTTTCTTACCAACCATTTCTTCCGGTGTGTAATGTGCTTTGATTCCGGATACGATCTGTTTTACCTGGCTTCCAACTTTTACCTGAGAGCAGAGAAGCTTTTTGGATTTCTTTACAGCCTCACATGCAATGATCTCTCCAACCTGGAACTGCATTGCTCCGAACTGCTCAAATGTGATCTCATCTTTTGGCTCAATGTCGATAACAGCTTCTTCCTCTTTCTTTTCTTCTACCTTCGGATGAAGTTCTTCAACTTTCTTCATAACCTCTTCGAGATCCATTCGCTGGAACAGGATCTCCGGTTTCTCTGTTACATGTCCGTTACCAAGCTGCTCAAGGATCTTCTTACTTGTAGAAGGCATAAAAGATTCAAGAAGTCTTGCACCTTCGGAAATGCTCTGGATCAGGTTCCAAAGTACTGTAGAAAGGCGATCCTTCTTGGATTCATCTTTTCCGAGTACCCAAGGAGTTGTCTCATCAATATATTTATTGCAGCGTTTGAACAGATTGAAGATTTCTGTAATCGCATCGGCAACGCGGAGGTCTGCCATCTTAGCATCAACTGCTTTAGAAGCATTCTCTACAACTGCTTTCAGTTCTGCATCTACATCTTCTACAACACCCTTATCTTCTACTGTTCCGCCGAAGTATTTGTTTGTCATAGAAACAGTTCTGTTTACAAGGTTTCCAAGTGTATTGGCAAGATCAGAGTTCAGACGCTCTACCATCAGCTCCCAGGAAATAACACCGTCATTCTCGAATGGCATTTCATGCAGTACAAAGTAACGAACTGCATCTACACCAAAGAAATCAACAAGTTCATCTGCATAGAGAACATTTCCTTTAGACTTACTCATCTTACCGTCTCCCTGAAGCAGCCACGGATGTCCGAACACCTGTTTCGGAAGTGGAAGATCAAGTGCCATAAGGAAGATTGGCCAGTAAATTGTATGGAAACGGATGATATCTTTTCCAATCAGATGAAGGTCTGCCGGCCACAGCTTGTTGAACTGCTCTGTACTGTTTCCGTCTGCATCATATCCGATTCCTGTGATATAGTTTGTAAGAGCATCAAGCCATACATATACAACGTGCTTTGGATCGAAATCTACCGGAATTCCCCACTTGAAGGATGTTCTGGATACACACAGATCCTGAAGTCCCGGAAGAAGGAAGTTGTTCATCATCTCATTCTTTCTGGAAACAGGCTGGATAAACTCTGGATGAGAATTAATGTACTCGATCAGCTGCGGTGCATATTTGCTCATACGGAAGAAATATGCCT
>OGZW01001444.1_pt1 | contig 19322 bp, 19 predicted proteins | sample 1577001 | NCBI WGS metagenome assembly OGZW01 (sample SAMEA3541519, study PRJEB24748) | human gut metagenome | biome: human gut; feature: human-associated habitat; material: faeces | place: China | collected 2012 | reverse complement strand
TCAGGGCATCTGCCAGCCGGAATTCCCCGACTCTGGTGCGAACGAGGCTCTGCATGGTGCCGCCGCAGCACAGTTTTTCCCCAATATCGGCACAGAGACTGCGGATATAGGTTCCCTTGGAACATTCCACGCGGAATTTTACCACGGGAAACTTTATTTCCAGAATCTCGATTGCCGGCAGATCCACATGTCTTGCCTGCCGTTCCACTTCTTTGCCCGCTCTGGCCAGCTCATAGAGCTTTTTCCCATTGACCTTCAGTGCAGAATACATGGGTGGGATCTGGTCATAGCCGCCGACAAAACCGGCGATCACTTCACGTACCTGTGCTTCACTCACCGCCACTTCCCGCTCTTCCAGAACGGTTCCCGTGATATCCTGGGTATCTGTGATCTGTCCCAGCAGAAGTTCTGCCACATATTCCTTGGTCCTGTCCGTCAGCATTTCACATGCTCTGGTAGCATTCCCCAGACATACAGGAAGCACACCGGTAGCCTGTGGATCCAGTGTACCTGTGTGCCCTATCTTTTTCTGCCGGCAGATCCCGCGAAGCTTGGCTACCACATCATGAGAGGTAAAACCTGCTTCCTTATATACATTGATGATGCCGTCCATTAATCCTGTTCTCCCCGCAGTTGTTTGTCGATGTGCAGTGACAAATTGTTGACACAATCATGGAAGGTTCCCTTCATAGTGCAGCCTGCGGCACGTACATGTCCGCCGCCTCCGAAGAAAGATGCCACCTTCGCCACATCTACTTTCTCATTGGAACGCATGCTGACCTTGTACTCCAGTACGTTGGTCTCATACATGAAAATCGCACAGTCCACGCCCTTGATATTGCGCAACTGGTTCACAATGCCGTCCAGATCTCCCGGTACCGCATTGTAGAATTCCATGGTCTTGCGGTCCACCATGCTCACGATGCAGCGTCCGTCCATGAAACGAATGCTCTCCATCAGAGCTCTGCCCATGATCTGGGTCTGCAGATAGGTCTTCTGGTAAAAGCTTTCCTCGATCAGCTTCGGGAAATTGAATCCGAAGGAGATCAGAAACGCTGCTGCCTGCAACGTCTCCGGTGTCGTATTGGAATACTGGAATACACCGGTATCATGGATGATGCCGGTATACAGCGCTTCCGCAATATCCTTGTCAATAAGTTCCGCATCCATAATGTGATACAGCACCTCACAGGCACTTCCCACTTCCGGACGGACCAGATTCACATCACCGCAACCGGAATTGCTGATGTGATGATCAATGTTGATCTTCTTTTTCGCATTCTGGAAATACGTCTCCGCACCTCCCAGACGATCCCCACTGCAATCCAGCGCAAAATACACATCAAAAGGCTCCTGCACGGGACATTCGGTCTGAATCTCATCGTATCCTTTCAGATAGGTAAACTCTTCGGACGGCTTCTGCAGATATACGGTAACTTCCGCTTCGGGAAGGAGTTTACGCAGATACATCTGTAAGGAAAGACATACACCCACACAGTCTCCATCCGGACGAATATGTCCGCTGATGCCGATCTTTTTCGCACCCAGACATTCTTCACGCAAATCCATTACTCGTCACCTTCCTCTGTTTCTTCCGTATCTTCCACCACTTCATTTTCCGGCTTCTGTGCCTGTTCATCCGCTGCAATGACCTCATCGATCTTGTGGGACATATTGACACCGTATTCAATGGACTGATCCATCACAAAAGTGATATCCGGAGTATTACGCAGATTGATGGTACGAGCCAGTTCTCTGCGGATAAAGCCTTCGGCGCTCTTCAGTCCCTGCAGGGTAGACTTTCTGACTTCCTCGTCTCCCAGCACGCTGATCCATGCCTTACAGCTCTTCAGATCCGGTGCCACTTCCACAGCGACCACACTGGTCCAGGGACTGATCCGGGGGTCCTTGAGACCGCCCCGGATGATCTCTGCCAGAACGCGCTGTACTTCCCCGTTGATACGGGTATTTTTCACACTATTCTTTCTCATTCTTATTCCTTCTTAATTCTTTCCTGCGGGTATCGTAGACGTCTTGGCGAGCATCCGCGAACAGAATGCGTTTCGCGTAACCCCGTTGAAAAACGTCGGCACTTGAATCTTGCAAGCAAAGCGCAGGAAGATTCTTAGTGTCCGCTACGTTTTTTGCAGAGCGCGAGCGTGGGTAAGCGGAATGCATCTGCGAACGGATGCGTTCTAGTAACCTACCGTGGTACTTCCACCATGATATATGCTTCTACGATATCCAGCTCCTGCATCTTGTCAAAGCCTTCGAATACGAGACCACACTCATATCCGGCCTTAACTTCCTTCACATCATCCTTAAATCTCTTCAAGGAAGCCAGGTTGCCTTCGAAGATCTGCTCGCCCTCACGGGTGATACGAACCTTACAGCCTCTCTGGAACACACCGTCCAGAACATAGGAACCTGCGATGTTACCGATAGCGGATGCCTTGAAGATCTGACGAACCTCTGCATGACCGATAACCTTCTCCTCGTATACGGGATCCAGCATACCCTTCATGGCAGCTTCCACATCTTCGATAGCCTGGTAGATGACCTTGTACAGACGTACATCCACGCCCTCTCTCTCTGCGGTTGCCTTGGCAGTCGCATCGGGACGAACGTTGAATCCGATGATGATCGCGTTGGACGCACTTGCTAAAGATACGTCGGACTCATTGATGGCACCTACGCCGCCGTGGATACATTTAACTACTACTTCTTCGTTGGACAGCTTCATCAGGGACTGTTTTACAGCCTCGACACTACCCTGTACGTCAGCCTTGACGATCAGGTTCAGTTCCTTCAGATTACCCTCCTGGATCTGGCTGAACAGATCATCCAGGGACATTCTGCCCTTGGTCTCTTCCAGCATCTTTTCCTTGTTCTGTGCCAGATAGGTCTCCGCATAGGATTTTGCTGTCTTATCATTATCATGAGCCAGGAATACTTCACCTGCACTGGGAACATCGGAGAGGCCCAGGATTTCTACAGGGGTAGACGGTCCTGCTTCTTTTACTCTGCGTCCCTTATCATCGATCATGGCTCTTACCTTACCGTGTGCCACGCCTGCGGAAATGAAATCTCCCACATGCAGGGTACCTTTCTGTACCAGTACGGTAGCCACGGGACCGCGTCCCTTATCCAGCTCTGCCTCGATGACCAGACCTCTTGCTTTTCTCTTGGGGTTGGCCTTGAGTTCCATGATATCTGCGGTCAGCAGGATCATGTCAAGCAGCTGGTCGATACCTTCTCCGCTCTTCGCAGATACCGGTGCAAAGACGGTACTTCCGCCCCAATCCTCGGGGATCAGCTCGTACTCTGCCAGCTCCTGTTTTACACGGTCAATGTTGGCTGAGGGCTTATCGATCTTGTTCACTGCTACGATGATCTCCACACCTGCTGCCTTTGCATGGTTGATTGCCTCTACGGTCTGGGGCATTACGCCGTCGTCCGCTGCTACTACCAGGATAGCGATATCGGTCGCATTGGCACCACGCATACGCATGGCGGTAAATGCTTCGTGTCCGGGAGTATCTAAGAAGGTGATCTTACGGTCTCCCACATTTACAGTATAAGCACCGATGTGCTGGGTGATACCACCTGCCTCACGATCGGTTACGTTGGTCTTCCGGATAGCGTCTAACAGGGAAGTCTTACCATGGTCAACGTGACCCATAACACAGATTACGGGAGGTCTCTCCACCAGATCTGCCTCGTCCTCTTCATCTTCCTTCAACAGCTCTTCGATGACATCTACCTTGACCTCTTTTTCACAGAGAATGTCATATTCCATGGCAATGTTCTCTGCATCTTCATAGGAGATCTCCTGGTTCACGGTTACAATCTTACCTTCCAGGAACAGCTTCTTGATGATGGCTGCGGGCTGTAACTTCATCTTCTCAGCCAGTTCTTTGATGGTAATGGATTCCGGCAGCACGATCACCTTGATCTGCTCTTCCTGTACCTCTTCCTTCTTCTTTTCCGGCTTGATGAAACGTCCGGGCTTGTTCTTCAGCGCGTCCTCGTCCTCGTAGATATGGTCCTTCTTGGAACGCTTGTTGTCCTTCTCCTGGCTGAAACGTCTCTTTTCATCTTCGCGCTTCTTCTCAAGATCCTTGCCTGCAGGTTCCGGAGCGAAGCCCTTATTCTGTCTGTTATCTCCGAATCGATTACCCGATCCGCCATTGCCTCTTCCGTCGCGGCCGTTATTGCCGTAACCGCGCTCACCATTGCCGTTACCGCGGCGATCACCCTGACCGCCTTCCATACCCGGACGACCCTGTCTGTTAAATCCGCCTCCCTGAGGTCTGCCATTGCCCATACCTCCTCTGTTACCATTCTGTCCGCCCTGACGGTTACCCTGTCCGTAGCCACCCTGACGATTGTCACGATTGCCGTCTCTGTTGTCACGGTTGTAACCGCCCTGGCCACGCTCGTTCTGTCCACGGTTGTCACGATTATTCTGACCGTAACCGCCCTGACGGTTATCGCGGTTGTCACGGTTACCGTTCTGAGGTCTGTCTGCCGGTCTGGTCTGTGCCACATTCTGTGCAGGCTGTGCTGCCTGAGGTGCCTGTGCGGCTGCAGTATTCTGTACTGCCTGCTCCTTTACCGGTGCCTGTGTCTGAGGCTTTTTCGCAGGCTGCTGTCCACGGTTGCCGGGTACCATTGCCACGCTGGGAGTGGGAGACGGAGGGGTCAGCGGCTTGATGGGACGTACGGGAGCCTGTGCCTGAACACGGTTGCCGTAGGAATTATTCTGGTAACCATTGTTCTGGTATCTGCCGCCCTGATTCGGACGCTGTCCGCCTGCATTTCTCTGTCCCTGTCCACTCTGACCACCCTGACGCTGTCCGGGCATCTTGGAATTCTGAGGGTTGCTAACGAAAATAATCTTTTTCTTCTTTTTCGTCTCCTCAGTAGATTTGGTCTCCTCGGAAACTTTCGTTTCCTGAGCCTTTGCTTCCCCTGCGGGTGCCTGAGCCTTTTCCTCAGCAGGCTTTGCGTTTTCGGTATTTACCGGAGCTTTCTGTGCTGCGGGTGCAGCTGCTTTTTTCTTTCCGAGGCTGTTGCGTACCAGTGCTGCCGCATCCTCTTCCAGCGAGCTCTGTGCTGCCTTTGCCTCAATTCCTTTTTCCTGTAAAAAACTTAATATATCCTTACTCTGTAGTTCCAATTCTTTTGCGAGTTCATGTACTTTGATTTTCGCCATGCTTTCCTCCATTCTGCCTAACCGGGCAAATTCGCTTCCAATTGCTTGATGAGTGCATCTGCCAGTCCCGCATCACACACACCTACCGAAGATCTTAAGTTCCGGCCGATGGCCCAGCCGAGTTCTTCCTTCGTGCCATATTCATATACCGGGACTTCATAATAGGAACATTTGTCGTGAAACAACTTTTTCGTATTGGCCGATGCATCCTCTGCAACGATCACCAACATGGCAGAACCTTTTTTCACAGCGTCCTCCGTCTGGAATTCACCGCTTACCAGGTTACGCCCCCTCATCGCAAGTCCCAAAAGGGAATAAATCTTATTCTGTTTCAAGCTGATCAAACTCCTTTTCCAGTGTATCATATACCTCAGGAGAAATACTCATCTTGAAAGAACGTTCTAATCCTTTATTCTTCCGGGCTTTCTGCAGACATTCCTTCTGTCTGCATATATATGCACCACGTCCGTTTTTTTTGCCGGTTGCATCCAGACATATCTCATCTTCCGGTGTTTTCAGGACACGCAGCATTTCTTTTTTGCCTTTCATTTCTCCGCAGCCTACGCACTGCCTCAGTGGAATCTTTTTTGCCATTGATTATTCCTGCTCTCCATCAAAATCGTCTACGGTATCATCTTCGTAATCATCCACATAGTCCTCATAACGGAAGCCGGGAGCATCCTTGGCCTGAGTCTCGGACTTGATGTCGATCTTGTAGCCGGTCAGTCTTGCTGCCAGTCTTGCGTTCTGACCTTCCTTACCGATAGCCAGAGACAACTGATAATCGGGTACGACTACCTTTGCGGTCTTCTCATCGGGATCTGCAAATACTGCTACGATCTTGGCAGGAGAAAGTGCATTCTGGATCAGGTTACCGGGGTTCTCATCCCAGTTCACGATATCGATCTTCTCACCGCGCAGCTCTTCCACGATAGCATTGACGCGGGCACCATTCATACCTACACAGGCGCCGACAGCATCTACATTGGGGTTATTGCTCCATACAGCGATCTTGGTACGGCTTCCTGCCTCTCTGGCAATGCTCTTGATCTCTACGGTACCGTCCTTGATCTCGGTAACTTCGGACTCGAACAGTCTCTTTACCAGTTCCGGATGGGTACGGCTGACATTGATGCGGGGTCCCTTCGGGGTGTTCTTTACTTCCACAATGTAAACCTTGATACGCTCGGTGGGCTTGAATACTTCGCCCTTTACCTGCTCGTTCTCGGTCAGCATGGCATCTGCCTTACCCAGATTGATGCTGATGTTCTTGCCTACATAACGCTGTACTACGCCGGTCACAACATCCTTTTCCTTCTCGTAGTACTGGTTGTAGATCACGCTTCTCTCTTCCTCACGGATCTTCTGTAAGATCACGTTCTTGGCATTCTGGGTAGCGATACGGCCGAACTCCTTGGACTTGATCTCCACATGGATCATGTCGCCCACCTGTGCTCTCTTGGAAATCTCCTGTGCATCCTCCAGAGCAATCTGCAGGCAGTCATCCTCCACATCATCCTTCGTGGGAACGACTTCCTTCTCAGCATATACCAGAAAATCGCAGGTTTCTCTATTAATCTCCACATGGACATTGTCAGCCTTTCCAAAATGGTTCTTGCAGGCTGTCATCAGGGAGTTCTCGATGGCTTCAAACAAGGTCTCCTTGCTGATCTCCTTCTCCTTCTCCAGAACGTCCAGTGCCTCCATTAATTCCTTATTCATTATTTCCTCCATTCCGGCTTTCGCCTTTTCTTAGTGTATGGTTTCTTCTTATTCTACAAGCTATAACTATTCCTTCGCCCTTTGGCTCTGAATAGTATCAAAAATCTAATGCAAGACGGATCAGGGCAATGTCTGCTCTGGCAAAAGTTCTCGGGCTGCCGTTTTCCGTGATCGTAATGTTATCTGCATTGAAGCTCTCCAGAATGCCAGAAAACTCTTTGCATTTGTCAATGGGCTTGAACAGCTTGATCTCTACTTCTTCACCGATGCTCTTCTGCAAATGCTTATCCTTTTTCAGTGTTCTACCCAGTCCCGGGCTGCTGACTTCCAGAATGTAAGCATCCGGAATGAAATCAGCCTTGTCCAGAGCTTCGGATAATGCTCTGCTGACATTCTCGCAATCCAGAATGTTCACACCTTCCGGCTTGTCGATGTAAGCTCTCAGATAGTAGTCACTGCCTTCTTTTACATACTCCACATCATAGATCTCCACCTGACTTACTTCTGCGATGGGCGTCAGCAGTTCTTCGGTTCTGTTTTCGTAGTCCTCTCGTTTGGACATGTAGGCCCTCCTTTACTGATATGAGCTGTCGTTACAACAACAAGAAAGAGTGGCGCGCGTCCACTCTTACTCTAGTAATCATCTTTAAACTATACACAGTATAGACCCTGTGTGAAAAAATGTCAATAGGGTCTTGCAAACATTCGGATTCCGCTGATTTGCTTCGCAAATCGCTTCTTCCTCATGTTTGGGCGGTTCCCTGATTCAGCCGCAGGCGCATGCAAGCATGCCCTGCGGCTAAATCGGTCACCTGGTATTACAAGTAGTTATGTGTTTCAAAGTACAGTTCGTTCACGTGTTCGGAATGCAAAAGCTTATGGGCGGTGCGGCTGAGGGGCTTGCCCAGGAACTCTTCGTAGGCCTTCTGTACCTCGGGGTTCTCATGGGAGAAGCGAAGCTTTCTCTCACTGTCCAGACGGTACAGGGTGCCTCCGCGCCGCTCCGCGAATTCGCATCCGTCGTGGATGGGCTGTCCGCCGCCTCCGACACAACCACCGGGGCATGCCATGACTTCCACGAAATCATAGGATACCCTTCCTGCCTTAATGTCCTCCATCAGCTTCTCCGCATTGGCCAGTCCGCTGACAGTACAGGTATGTAAGGTCTGATCTCCCAGTGTGAAGTCTGCTTCTCTTCTGCCGTCTCTTCCCCGGACTGCCCGGAAAGCATCTGCTTCCGGATTCTTGCCTTCCACTACTGCATATGCGGTACGAAGTGCTGCCTCCATGACACCGCCGGTGACACCGAAGATCACTCCGGCACCGGTGCTTTCTCCCAGAGGAGAATCAAAAGCCTGCTCCTTTAAGAACCGGGTATTGATATGCTCGGCACGGATCATCCGCACGAATTCTCTTGTGGTCAGTACAATATCCACATCCTGTCCGGCTCCGGCGCTCTTCATATAAGAAAGAGAAGCCTCTCTCTTCTTGGATACGCAGGGCATGATGGAGATACAGCAGATATTATTGGGATCAATCCCTTTCTTCTGTGCAAAATAAGTCTTCGCCATGGCACCGAACATCTGCTGGGGGGATTTTGCCGTGGACAAATTCCGCAGATACTCCGGATACTTCTTGGACATGAAGCTTACCCAGCCGGGACAGCAGGAGGTAAACATGGGCCATGCGTATTTCCGGCAATTGCCCAGCCGCTCCAGCAGTTCGTTTCCCTCTTCCATAATCGTCAGATCCGCTGCGAAGTTGGTATCAAATACATAGTCAAAACCGATGCGCTTCAGCGCTGCCACCATTTTGCCCTCGGAAGCTTCCTCCGCATTCAGTCCCAGTTCCTCGCCCCATGCGGTTCTTACCGCCGGTGCCACCTGGACTACTGTGACCTTCTCGGGATCCGCCAGTGCCTCGAAAGCCTTGTATGTATCGTCCCGTTCCCGCAATGCTCCGGTAGGACAATGGGTAATACACTGTCCACACAGTGTACAGTCGGAGCAATCGATGGTCTTATTATCCGACACATCTACTGTGGTACGGGATCCGGTGTTCTGTACATCCCAGACATGCATGGCCTGGACTTTATCGCAGATCTGTACACAGCGCATACATTTAATACATTTTCTGGAATCCCGGATCAGAGGGAAAGAATGATCCCAGGGTGTCTCGGGAACCTCCTCGGTAAAAGGTACTTCCAGAATTCCCAGATCGTTGGAAATCTGCTGTAAATTACAGTTACGGCTTCTGACGCAGGTGGCACAGTGACAATCATGCTGGGACAGGATCAGTTCCACATTTGTCTTGCGCACACGGCGTACCTTCGGAGAATTGGTATACACTACCATTCCCTCTTCCACCGGGCTGTTGCAGGCTGTGATCAGCTTGCTTTTTCCCTGCACTTCCACCACGCAGACCTTGCAGGCACTGATCTCATTGATGTCTTTTAAAAAGCACAGATGCGGTACTTCGATTCCCACGCCTGCTGCTGCGCTCATGACGCTGGTTCCCTCCGGGACCTGCAGCTGCACGCCGTCTATTGTAAGGTTTATCATTTTCTCGCCCATTGTTTGCTCCTCTTTTTACCAGATGGCAGCTCGGCCGCCCTTTAAGCTTCCGTAGCCGTATTTATCGCAGCGTAAGCATCTGCCCGCTTCCTGGCAGGCTTCCTGCTTCGTCATGCCGCATTCAAATGCATCGAAATTCGTCTTGCGCTCTCCGGCTTCCTTTTCACTCAGCTGGATCCGTCCGCAGGGTTCCTTGTCCTCGTAGGATACCGGCGGGATCTCCACATCACAGGGTACTACATGGTGGTAACCCAGATATTCATCGATATTGGCTGCAGCTACTTTTCCGGCGGCAATGGCACGGATGACGGTAGCCGGACCGGTCACACAGTCACCACCGGCAAATACACCGTGGACATCCTTGACTTCACTGTCACTCATGGCAGTAATGGTGCCTCGTTTTACGGAGATACCCGCCTCCTCGAAATGGCGGGTCTCGATACCCTGACCGATGGCCACCACGACGATATCACAGGGGATTCGAAGGAGAGGCACATCCGCCTGGATCGGACGGGCTCGTCCCCAGGCATCGATTGGGCCGATGATCTGAGGTTCTACCCACAGAGCCGTCACATTGCCGTTCTCGTCGGCTTCGATCTTGTGAGGTGCTTTCAGGCTGTAAAGCTCTGCGCCCTCTGCGATGGCGCCTTCCACTTCTTCAGGAAGCGCCGTCATATCGGTCTGTCTTCTGCGGTAGGCAATTCCCACCTTTTTCGCACCCAGACGAATGGCGGAACGGGTACAGTCCATGGCTACGTTACCGCCGCCGACTACGACTACGGTCTTGTCCTTGAAGTCCGGCATGTCATCGTCACCGATGCGGCGCAGCATTTCCACTGCAGACATGACACCGTTGGCATCCTCTCCCTCGATACCGATCTTTTTATCCGTATGGGCACCGATGGCAATATAGACTGCATCGTATTCTTCGTGCAGCTTATTATAAGAAATCTCACCTTCGCCGTTGCCGACTCTGGTGTTCAATTTCACTTCCACTCCGGTGGACAGAATAGTGTCAATGTCCTCCTGTAAGCGTTCTCTTGGAAAACGATAGTTGGGAATTCCGTAGCGCAGCATACCGCCCAGCTTGCTCTTTTCCTCAAATACCACGGCATGGTGTCCCATCAGCTCCAGATAATATGCCGCAGACAGTCCGCCGGGGCCTCCGCCGATGATTGCTACTTTTTTACCGGTGCTCTCCGCTTTCTCAGGCACAGGAACCGTGTTGGCTCTGGCATTGTCCACTGCCATACGCTTCAGGCCGCGGATATTGATGGCACTATCGATCATGTTGCGGCGGCATCTTGCCTCACAGGGATGCTCACAGATCAGGGCACAGGCGGTGGGGAAAGGATTGTCCTTGCGGATCAGCTTCACGGCATCTGCATAACGCTCTTCCTTCACCAGTGCTATGTAACCGGGGATATCCACACCTGCGGGGCACAGCGCCACACAGGGAACCGGCTGGGTAATATGGCAGGAACATTTTCCCCCATGTTCAATGTGATAGACATAATCCTCACGGAAGCCTTCCAGTCCGGCCAGTACCATATGGGCCGCCTCGTAACCGATGGCACAGTCAGCGGAGTCCACAATGTCGGAAGCGGTATCCCGGATCAGATCCAGTGTCTTCAGGGTGGCTTTGCCTGCCAATACATCCTCCATCAGGTTCTGCAACTGCCCCAGTCCCACACGGCAGGGCACACATTTACCACATGTCTGGGCATGACACATTTTCAGAAAAGAAAGCTGCAGGTCCACCGGACATAATCCGGGCGGGCTGGCGATAATTCTTCTCTCCAGATCTTTGTACAGGCGTTCCACCGTAAGCTGTGCTTTATTCGGGGTAGCTATCTTCAATCGGCTCATAATCTTCTCCATTCTGCGGGCTGATGCCTGCGTTACTTTTATGCCCTGCGCCACGGGCGCTGCCGGCAACGGCTATGGCGTGCTGCTCTCCGTCTGCGGGCGCGGTGTTTTACTGACACGTACTATGGCATTGGCCACCTGAGCTGGCTGCCTGTTACGCCGTGTAAGCGCTTACATTTTGTTTTTTAAAAAATAGCCGTTTCTTGTCGGCTACTGATTTTTGTATATGTGCAATTGTATCCTAAATAATAAAAACTATCAATAGTTTTTAGGAAAGTTAATTTTTTATCTATCTTTTTGTGGAATATGCATGAGGATGTTTGGCTCACATAGATGTAAGCTCTTACATTTTTTTGCTTTTTCTGCTACATCCGTAGCAATACTCTCTTGACATCGGTTTTTCTGCCAGACAATCTCATCGGATCCTTCGTAGGGAATCCGATAGAATCAGGTATTTTCGTAAATCCCCATAAAATAACCGATTTCATACAAAAAAGTCACTGTTCTGCCACTTTTTTGTACAAAAACAGCCAAAAACGTATCTTTAACGAAAATATCTTCTCCAATTTCCTGAAAATCCTGTGTTTTTGTATTTTTTTGCAGCATTTTCCTGTTTTTGATACAAAACCGTTCCTTTTACAATGATAGAACAGGCTCAAAATAGTGGATTTTTCCTTGCCAGAAGAAATTTTTTCCACCTTTTCCGACCAAATACCCACTTTTGAAGGAAACTCACCTTTTCTGGCCGCTTTCGGAACGCTTTTTCCTCGGAAATCGCCTGTTTTTCCTAGTTTTCAGGAAAACAAAAGCCCAGGCGGAACAGGCTGTCAGAAACAAAAAATGACAGGCTAATCCGCCGGAGCTATATTGCCTATGATATTAATCTTTTTACACCGTCACGATCACGCCGCCATCGTTGGCGTACATGCTGCTGACACCGCGGGTGTCCATGATCAGGCATCCTTTGAACTCTGCCTTTTCCATAAGAAGCTTCTTCATGGTCTCGGCGCGGTCAGGAGCATTGCAGTGGGTGATCATCAGGAAACGTTCCTTCGTATCCCCTGCCTCTTCCAGAACGATCTCCGCCATTCTTCGGAGTGCTTTCTTCATGCCGACGCTCTGGCCTCTCTGCACGATACTGCCCTTGTCTCCGGCCATGATCGGCTTGATGTTCAGCGTGGATGCCACCAGTGCTTTCACACCGGTCAGTCTGCCGTTCTTGCGCAGCGTCTCCAGATTATCCAGTACAAAATAGGTATGCACATTGCTGCGGAACTCTTCGATCTGCTTCACGATTTCTTCGAAGGAAAGGCCCTGCTCTTCCAGTTCTACCAGTTTCTTCACGATCTGGGTCTCACCACAGCTGGCGGACTCGGAATCGATGACGTGGATCTGCTTCTTCCCGTATTTTTCCCGATACAGATTCATACCAAGCACCGCACTGTTGTAGCTTCCGCTGAGGTGGGAGGATAAAGTGATCACATACACATGCTCTGCTTCTGTGTGGTAGGCTTCCCTGAAACGCTCTGGGGAAGGGCATGCCGACTTGGGACATTTCGGACACTCTGCCACCTTTTTCAGGAATTCCGCCTGATCAAAATTCTCATCATCCTGAATCTGGTAATCTCCCACTTCCAGTCCCAAAGGCACGATCTCGAACCGGGAATCCTGCAAATATTCTTCCGGCAATTCACAACAGCTGTCTACTACGATTTTAAAACTCATATTAATCTCCATATTATTGATTGCAGCTATTCAAAAATATAACTCCCAAAGAGTCATTCTGCGAATGGGGCACTGAATAGTTACAATTATTTTCATTTTTTAAAAACCATACTATGTAGTTTTTAATACTACTTATAATAACACGAAACATTCCGTTCGTAAAGCCTTTACACAAAATATTCATATTCCCTTTTCGGCGGACTTCGTTTATACTATTTCTATATAGTCAGCATATTATATGATGCCAGGGTCAAAAGGTCTAAGCCCATATGAGCTTGCTCATAAGTGGGTGAAAGACCTTAGGACCCGCCCCGATATGAGCATAAAAGTGGGATGATAATCCCACGATATGCGAATAGAGGGTAGGATTGTTCCGTTTCGACCGAAGCTCCTCACAGAGTTTTTCTCACAAACATATAAGGAGTCCCCATGATCGCATTACAGATTACATCCATGAAAAATTTTATGAACCACCTGCTGGTAGCGGATACTTTCGATCCTTTCCTGTTGGAAGAAGCCACCGTCAGCACGGCTCTCACCGTTACCATTGACGGGCATATCAACAAGGACTTCTATCCCGCAGAGGAACGGAGTGCAGACTGTATCCCCTGGGAGCTGCAGTCCTGGAGCAAAATAAAAGGACTGTGCTTTGACCTCATCAAGGGAAAACACACTCCTTTGTATTTTAAATTCGTGCTTCATATGCAGCCGGATAAAGCCGCCACCATGCTTACAAAAGCCCAGGTGGACCCTGACGTCATCCGAGCACTGGTGCTGAATATCCGCTACGACGGGGAAAAGACCGTTCTCACCACCGGATGTGCCTACCAGGTCTTCACCATGGATAAAAGTGCCGACACCGCATGGGACAAGGCATTAAAAAAATATCTGGATCTGAAGGGTATCTCCTACGAAGAACTCTGATCCCGCTCTCCGGGGTATCCCCAGTTCTTCGAATCATTCATAGGAGCGGTTCCTGACGGTCACTCCTTCATCTTCGGTTTGCTGAGCAGGCTCGCCAGATAACCGAGGATCAGCGCTGCGGAGGTTCCCACGGCTCCAGCCTTGAATCCTCCGGCAAACAGTCCTAAAAATCCCTGTTCCTGCACCGCTTCTTTCACGCCCTTCATTAATACATTTCCAAAGCCCAATAACGGTACACTGGCACCGGCTCCCGCATAATCCTGAAACGGTTCATACCAGCCAAGTGCACTGATGACCGCACCGGTGACCACCAGAAGCACCATGATGCGTCCCGGCATCATCTTCGTTTTTTCCATTAATATCTGCACCAAAGCACAGATCAGGCCGCCCACCCAGAAAGCATTGATATAATCCATTCTCTGCATTTCCCCCTTACTATCTGTTTAAGGACAGTCTCTGCACTTTTTCTTAAAATTATGCATTCTTTATTGATGCATTCTTTTTGCCAAAACGAAACCATTCCGGCGGAAGCTGTACCAGGATCACCGCCGCAAATACGATAACGCAGCCTGCGATCTGCCTGGCTGTCAGTGTCTGATCAGTAGTCAGAAATCCGATCTTATAGGCGATCCATCCGGAGATCGTGGCAATGACGGATTCCAGGCTCATGATCAGTGCCGCCACCGTAGGATTCAGTCCTTTCTGGCCTACGATCTGTAAGGTATAACCCACACCACAGCTTAAAACACCGGCATATAACAGGGCTCCCAGGCCTTCCTGCAGCTGACCGAAGGTGGGCTGTCCCCAGATGAGTGCTCCGATGCAGCAGACCACTCCACAGACCGTGAACTGGATACAGGATACCACAGCTCCGTCAATTCTTGCTGCATAATGGTCAACGGTCATGATCTGTATGGCAAATGCAATGGCACATAAAAATACCATGATATCTCCGGCTCCGAGACGCAGGGACTCGGTCATGCAGAGCAGATACATGCCCACGGCTGCCATGACTGCTGCCGCCCAGACCACCGGCGCCACTTTTTTCTTCAGAAAGATACCGAACATGGGGACAAAAATGATATATAGCGTTGTGATAAATCCCGCCTTACCGACACTGGTGTATTTAATACCGAACTGCTGCAAGGTACTGGCGATCGTTAGGAAAATGCCACACAAAAATCCTGCTTTCACATTCAGTTTCCAGTCAAGGGGCGCAGCTTTGTCCCCTGCAATCTTTCTGCTGATCAGAATATACACCAGAATGCTGGCGGCACCGATCAGGGAACGGACACCGTTAAAGGTGAACGGATGCATATAGTCCATGCCCTTGCTCTGGGAGACGAACGCCATGCCCCAGATGGCAGCCGTTAACAGCAGGATCAGGCTGTTTCTCGTAGTTTTTGTTCTCGTATTTTCCATAGTTGTATTTTCCATTCCTTATATTTTTCGTTCCTTGCTGCTTTACGGTTATGTGATCTTGTCAGGGCTGTTTCTTATATCTCTCAGCAATCTCCGCCACTACATCCCGCAGCATTTTTCTGCTACAGTCTATGATCAGATCCGCATATTTTTCATACAAAGGGGTTCTCTCCTCGTACAGGTCCCTCAATGTCTGACCGGGCTGCAGGGTCACACCTCTGGCATTCAGATCTCCCAGCCGCTGTTCCACTTCCTCATAAGGAAGCTTCAAATATACCACGGTGCTGATATCCCGCAGATGCTGCATGCCCTCCGGCTCGTAGCAGGCGCTTCCGCCGGTGGCAATGATGCTGTTTTCCAGATTCAGAGAGGCATTTACGTTGCTCTCGATCTGCCAGAAGCCCTCCACTCCGTGTTCCGTGATGAGTTCATGCAATAATTTACCGTGTCTTTCCTGGATCACCAGATCCGAATCCACAAAACGTCTGCCCAGGCGCTTTGCCAGAACCACGCCTACCGTACTTTTTCCCGAACCCGGCATGCCGATCAGAGTAATATTATTTTTCATAAGTTTCTCCTGTCTCTACACAAGAAAATCGCCGCCTGTAAGCGACGATCTTCCGTCCTGTTCTTCTTTATAACCTTCGTAGCGCCCCATTTGCAGAACTGCCTCTGTGGGGATTTTGCCCCCGACATCATGCTATTTGCTCATGGTGGTTACTTACACTTTATACTTCCGCAATGACTTCCACTTCACATAATACGTTCTTGGGAAGGGTCTTGACTGCAACACAGCTTCTGGCAGGATTCTCAGTAAAATATTTCGCATAGACCTGATTGAAAGCTGCGAAATCGCCCATATCTGCCAGGAAACAGGAAGTCTTGGCCACTCTGGTGTAATCGGTGCCTGCTGCCTTTAACAGCTCGCCGATGTTCTTCATTACCTGCTCTGCCTGCTCTTCAATCGTGGTGCCGTGGATCTCTCCGGTTGCAGGATCAATAGGGATCTGACCGGATGCGAAAAAGATATTGCCCAGTACGATTCCCTGGGAATAAGGTCCGATTGCTGCGGGTGCTTTGTCTGTTGAAATCTTCTGTAACATAATATTCTCCTCTTCTTCCTATAATTACGCCCTGAGGATGCCTCCGGATCCTGGCACATCCAAAATCCGATGCAGCATGCACATAGCGTTTACTTCGTCATATCTACCTCCGGCTCATCAAATTCCGCCGTCACGTAGAATCCTCTGGAATTCTCCACAATATCCGCCACGACACCCTCCCGGTTCTTCAGGCGGTAGCGGAACGGAATATTCGGAGACATTGCCAGGGAAGGGTCTATCGTATAGTAATAGTTACTGGGCAGAAGTCCCTCCGTAACCGTGATCTTCTGTCCGACCTCCAACAGTCCCGGTCGTTCCATCTTAAATTCTATCCTGCGCATTCTGACTCACCAGCCATTCCCGGCATAATATTTTTCGCCGTTTGAGGTTTATTTTACCAGTAACTTACAGCGCTTGCAAGAGTGATTTCATTTCTGACCTGCTGCTTTTCCCTATTTCACCACCGGACTCTCCAATGTCGGCACGGTTGCTGATGCGGATACGAGGGGCCATAGAGGTGCCGTCGGCCAGCACAAAGGTGTTGTCGTAGGAGGCCAGACCTGTGGCGGAGATCTCGCAGCCCGGCTCCAGGTTCTTCACCTCGTCGTTGGGGCAGATGTAACCGTCGATGAACACACGTGACACCACACCGGCGCTGTCACGGACCAGAATGGTCTGCACCAGGCCGTTGGCCATCTCGATGCCCACCACATAGCCCTTCAGGGTGATGAGCTGGCCCAGCACGGAGCCGTCGTTGACCTGGGTGGAGGTGACCTCTCTGGGGGTCACGGCCTCACCCTCGCCCAGCTTGACGATATCGGTGACGGCCAGCTGGTGCTCACCCTGATAGGAGCTGGTGGTGCCGGACACACGCACCCGGTCGCCGATCTTGAAGTCACCGGCCACGGGGAAGCAGTTGATGCCGCCGGTCTCATCCTGAACATAGATGCAGTCGAAGAAGGCGGTGGCCTTGTCATAACCGGAGGCGTTGGAGGTCACGACACCCTCAATGGTGTACTTGTGACCGGCCTCGGTCTGGGCCTGGACCGTGGCAATGTCGGTGATCTTCACGGGGTTGATGCGGCCCAGCAGGTTCTCGCAGATCTTGTAGTTGGAGTAGTTCTTCTCGGAGCCGTTGTCACTGATGGTGGCCTGGACCTCGAAGTTGGACATGAAGGCCGCGCCGGACACGATGATCAGGCCCTTGCCCTCCAGCTGCTCGCTGGCCATGGCCAGCAGACGGCTGTCGTTTTCGGCATAGGCGTACTTGGGCACGTTGGCGCCGCCCAGGCCGTCCTTATCCACGTCCACGGAATAGGTGGTGCTGTGGGTGTATACCACCGGGGAAACGGTGGCGGGCAGGGTGGAGGTGGGCTTGTCGTCGGCGTCCACGGCATACACGGAGGCGCCGCCATAGTGGCTGAATACCTCGGTATACAGCCGGTCATAGGGGTGCTCGGCGTCCACGATGACACCGTCGGTCAGGAAGCTCTGGCCATAGGTGTTGAAGTACAGACGCCACTTGTCCACGCCGTCGGCCGCGCTGCGGACGTCATCATAGGTGGCGTCGTCGCTGATGCGCAGGCTGGAGCCCAGGGCCTGGAGCACCTCGTTCTGGGTGGCGGCCATGTGCTTGATGGCGGAGTTGCTCTGGATCACGTCATAGTTTTCGTAGTTGTCGCTCCAGCCGGCCAGGATCACGGTGCCGCCGTTGCTGTTGAAGGCGGTTATGGCCGCCAGCTCCGCGGCACTGTAGGTCCGGGGATCGGTCTGGGCGTCCGCCAGGCGGCGGGAGGGGGCGGTGAGGATCAGGGCCTTGAACTTGGGTGACTTTAGTTCTCTCAATATGACGTAAGAACTGGTGACCAAGACCAACACCTTCTGATGCACCCTCAATAAGACCAGGAATATCAGCAATAACGAAACCTTTACCACCATCAAGATCAACAACACCAAGGTTAGGATTAAGTGTTGTGAAATGATAATTGGCAATCTTAGGTCTTGCATTAGTTACTCTTGATAAAAATGTTGATTTACCAACATTAGGGAATCCTACAAGACCAACATCAGCAATAACCTTAAGTTCAAGACGAACCCATAATTCCTGTGCATCCTGTCCCGGCTGTGCATACTGTGGAGCCTGCATGGTAGATGTAGCATAGTTCATGTTACCTTTACCACCACGGCCACCTTTAAGAATAGTTTCCTGAAGGTTATCTCCAGACATATCTGCAATAACTTTACCGGATTCATCATCATATATAACAGTTCCTTCAGGCACTTTAATTATAAGGTCTTCACCATCTTTACCTGTGCATCTTCTCTTGCCGCCTTCTTCGCCGCTTTCAGCAATATATTTGCTGTTATGTCTGAAATCACCGAGTGTATTAAGCCCTTTATCGACCATAAAAATAATATCTCCGCCATGACCGCCATTGCCGCCATCAGGACCGCCAGCAGGAACATAAAGCTCTCTACGGAAGCTTACATGACCATCTCCACCCTTGCCGGATTTAATAAAAATGCGGACTCTGTCTGCAAACATAACCTTTCCTCCATTCTATATTTAAATTATGTTAACTGTTTAGAATTAACATTTACAAATTAAGAAAAAAGCTCCAAATCCGAAGACTTGGAGCTAAAAAACAAATTAGTCGTTTGAAACAACAGGATAAACAGAAACCTGCTTTCTATCCTTGCCCTTTCTTTCGAACTTAACAGTTCCATCAACAAGTGCGAATAATGTATCATCGCCACCACGACCAA
>OGZW01001442.1_pt1 | contig 19323 bp, 11 predicted proteins | sample 1577001 | NCBI WGS metagenome assembly OGZW01 (sample SAMEA3541519, study PRJEB24748) | human gut metagenome | biome: human gut; feature: human-associated habitat; material: faeces | place: China | collected 2012 | reverse complement strand
CATACGCAAGGGTTGTCACATCTTCTCCGAAACGGTCAACCATTGTTTTCATCAGGCTGTTATCACACCGCAAATCCACAAGAACTTTCTCTCCTGAGAACATAAAGAACACTTCTTTTGTAAAATTCTCAATATCAAAATCATCGAGCATAGGAATAATATCCTTAGCAAGTATATCTGGTCTCAATGCAATGCGGTCTACTCTAAAATTTATAACTTTTCTCTGCTTTTCAGAATATCCGAGAACATAATAATAGTCCCCACACCAGATAAGTTTATACGGACTGAGCTTATACACCTCGCCTTTATTCTTAAGAACTTTCTTCTTTAGTCCTGTATAGTCATAATACTGAAATGAAATCTGCTTGCCGCTATTTATGGCTTCATTTATCGTGTCAATAATATAATAAATCTGCTCGTTGTCCGGCTTTATTCGATTAACAACATAGTTGTTTCTCCTGAGTTTTGCCACCTGCCCTGCACTTGTCATTGTATGTATCTTCTCAATCAGTGCGTCGCTTTTCTTACTCGTAATAAATTTGGATGATTCTACTGCGTCAATCAACAGTTTCAGCTCAGGTAGCTCAAACTTACGGCTTGCCACAAAGTATTTACTTTGAGTGGAATGAATAACAACAATATCCATTCCAAACTCCTGAAGAGCCGCAATATCCTTTGTTATGGTAGTCCTATGAGCAGATATCCCATATTCATCATTTAATATATTGATTAACTGCGTTGTGGAAAGCATATTTTCCTCATCTGTTCTCTCAAGCAGTATCTTTTGTAAATATAAAATCCTTGGTTTTGATTCCATTGATTTCCTTTCTGAACTACTCATACATATCTCCAAACACTTCTCCCTAACTCTCTCATTCGTCATATAGGGATAACCGTTCCATCTGTCATTGTCAAATTCTCTTATCATTCAAACCCAGAACTCATCTAGTCAGTCATTTTCTTTACAATCAATCTTACTTTATCATAATCATAAGGGCAGTAAAGCACCTGTCCGAAGCTTGCACTGTTCTTTTCCGACTTATATGTTTTGACCAGTTTCATTGTGTCAGACTTATATTTCAAAATGTGGTTAATTAAAGTAAATGATATGCCCGTGTAATTTACCAATTACTTTCCTTATGAATCCATCTTATCCTTTAATGACTTTAACTAGAGCCTTTGCAATCATAATTGCGTCTTCTTCTGTATTGTCTCTACCAAACGAAATACGAATAGTGCCTTCTGAATACTCAGATGGTACTCCGATTGCCTTAATAACATGCGAGACTTCTGTATTTACAGAATCACAAGCCGAACCCGTTGATATACAAATTCCCATCAAATCCAAACGATGCAGTAACATTTCCCCACTCGTTCTGCGGATAGACAAATTTATATTCCCCGGAACATGATTATTAGAACCATTTCTAATAAAATCTATCTTAGACTTCAGAAGAGCATCGTTAAATGCTTCATCTAAAGCAAGTAATTTTTTATTCACTTTTTCCATTTCATCGCAACTTTTTTTCAATGCAATGGACATTCCTACAATCGAAGCAATATTTTCAGTTCCTGCACGCTTATGGAATTCCTGAGCACCACCATCTGCAAATGAAGATATTTTTGTACCTCTCTTAATGTACAAAAAACCAATTCCCTTTGGTCCGTTAAATTTGTGTGCCGAGGCAGAAAGCATATCCACACATAAGTCACTGACATCAATTGGAATATGCCCAACTGCCTGAACTGCATCTGTATGAAATAAAATACCGTTATCATGAGCTACGGTTGCTAACTCTTTTATTGGTTCAATCGTTCCAATTTCATTATTAACCATCATTACAGAAATCAGCTCAGTATTACCTTTTATAAATTTCACTAAATCTTCGCATGATACAACACCTTGTTTGTCAACTGGAAGATAATCCACTTGAAATCCAAAGTGTTCTAATCTTCTACAGGCATTCAGGATTGCATGATGTTCAATCTGCGTTGCAATTGTATGATGTTTTTTCCCCTTCTCAGCAATCCCCTTTATTGCCCAGTTATCACTTTCCGTGCCTCCTGATGTAAAATAAATTTCATCTGGTTGAGCACCGATGCATTCTGCAATTAAAGTTCTAGCTTCCATCAAGGCTTTTTTCGGTTTACGTGCAAATGAATATGGTTGCGACGCATTGCCATATTCTTCTTGAAGCCATGGAAGCATTGCATTAAATGCATCTTTATCCAATTTTGTTGTTGCTGCATTATCAGCGTATATAAAATGCTTCATAGCTATTCCTCACTTAAAAAGTGTACACCCTTCATCCTTAAATTCTTCTATTTTGTCCAGCAAATCATCAACAGCACATCCTAAAAAATCAGCCAAACAGTCCATACAATAAAAATTGGCAATGTCTTTTCCAAGAAGCTTTTTGTTTATGCCTACAGTATCTTTATCCAATTGCTTTTTTCCACAAGCAATACACTCTTTACTCATTATTCTCTCACCATTAAACATGGAACATCTTTATTTTTATATTCACTGTCAATCATGCCTTGCTGAAGTTTGATAATTCTTCGCATTTTCATAGCTGGCGTTAAACAGTAGTCTCTAAATTCCATCTTGTCAACATCAAACTCATTTCTAACATTTGGAAACAGCAGCTTTAAATATGCAGTTGCCAACCTCTTAATTGCCTCTGTATCACGAGTATCCGCATGCTTGGGAACTTCTACAATCTTTTCCACAATGGCACGATAACTCATATCATTTCTGAGTTCATGAAGAATAGAGCAGAAATATTCAGAGTTAAGTGCCCATCCGGTCAGTTTAAGACCATCATTCATTCTAGGTATATCCCACCCTTTAACGAATCCGTGAATACGGTCAAGAAGTGCCGTTTCCTGAAACAACGTAGGTAATTCTCCTAACATATAACCATACTCATCCATGTTTTCTTCTTTTATATTGCCAAGGAATACTACACCAGCATCCGATTCTCCATTATAGCCATTGGAATTAAATGTACCGTACTCAAGATATCCTTGAAGTATGGAACGCATTTCATTTTCGTCGCCGAAATTTACAAGCTTTACTTCATCAATTGCTACATAATCCGGACCACAAATATAACCCGGTTTTCTTCTGTTAGCATCATAAAACATTTTTGAACGAGTAACTTTTCCACCGTCTGTCAGCAAGCCGTTTTTACTGATATGACCAAAAACATAGCTTTTTCCAGTTCCCTTAGGAGCTAGTTCAATAAGGTTTATTCTTTTCTCTACAAACGGCAATAATCTAGTAAGCATTGTCAGCTTTTGAAGTTTCGTTTCATATCCGTCAGCATTATAGTCGATAGCTCCTAATAAGATATCTATCCATTCATCCGTTTCAAAGTTTGACCTCATTTCTTTAAAATACTCAACATCTACCGTATAAGGGCGAAAATTCTTGAAACCAGTCAACTTTATTTTTCCCGGAATCTTTGGCTTTACTGTATCGTCAGGTGGACGATATCCTAATTTTATAATCCCCCAAGTTTCTCCTGTATTTATCAAATCTTCTTTATAGACATCCCAAATAGCCGGTTCAATCAAAGTTTCCTTTTCAGTAACTCCAAAATCAGGAATAGCAAATGATATTTCTCCGGTCTTTATATTGATATCTACGGAAATTTTTGTCAGGATTTGAACACTTTCATTCTCATAGATGATTTTATTTTTTATACTCATCCAATCCTCTTTTTTGGGTATGAACTTCTTAACAAATGCAGATACTTCATCCACATCAAAATTCCCAAAATCATCGCTGAACATTTTCAAAAGATAATCTCTTAAAAATGCAGGAAGTCCAAGAGAAGAAAAGAAATTATTATTTTTTAAATCTTTATAAACAACCATTTCATCAAAATAGTCTCTAAGTTTATCAGTCATTTATTTTTACCTCTAAAAATCGAACATATTATTCTGTGACATTCCCTTTTTCTCAATTTCAAACTGCTGTCCAGATGCGAGAACACTGCCACCATCAAGGATATCAATAGAAAACTTGCCTTTTTTGCTGTAATTTTTCAGTTCTACGCTGTATATATAAGATTCAGCAGTTTCTTCAGCATTGTAATAATTACCATCCAATTTAATAGAAATATTATTACTTCTAATTCCAACATAAATTTTAATGATTGCGTATTCCTTTGCACCTAATGTTAAAACTCTTGATTCATTGACAATAAAGGCTTCTATATTAGATGCTTTTTGTGTAATTTCAATAATTGGAACCGCAACTTCCTCCATAGAAGCTCCACCGTGTACTTCTACATTTGCACGTCGGCTTCCCCTAAATCTGTCATAATTCGCCAGAATCCAGTATCCAGACTCTTCAATTGCAAAATCTGGTTTATCGTCAATTTCACTTATCTTGCAACATCTTCCTGAATGCTCGCCTTTTGTCTCCATATTCCATATATTTTCAGTTTCATGAAGGACAGCAAGTCGGCTAGCACCATGGTCAGAAATAATAATTGCTTTATTATATGACCCAGCAAGTATGCTTGCTTTAATTTTCGTCAATAAATCATCTATTATTTCGAGCTCTTTTATGAGGTAAATTGGTGTTTTTTCCTTCTCATAGTCGAAGCTATCTTTGCCATGATGCTTAATATCATCTAAATCCTTTATATCTGATATTAGACATCCTTTATCTTTTAACACATCTACAAATTCCTTGTTAAATACAGTTAATGAGGGCAACTCGCATCTTGCACAAGATATATTTGCCGAAAGTCCGTATTCGCTACACTTCTGTTGAATAAAGCTTAAGTATTCAACTCCCATTGCATCAACGAAAAATACTTGTGCATTTTGTGTATCAAGTTGATCTACATAGGCTATACGTGGTTTTAAGATTGTAACAAAATCCATTTTTATTGCCTGCTCTTCAACAACTTTATCAAAAGATGGCAGAATACGATTTGTTATCTTTTGATATTTGTAATTTTCAAAATAGGTATTCAAAAATTCATTTCTATATCTATAACTTGACAAATAATACGCTAAATCGGGATAGACATTCATCAAAATAGAAACCAACTCATCCTTTGAATACTTCACACCATAATTGCTAAGCCATTTGATGATTTTTTCTTTTTCCGGTTGTGTTAAATCTGTCAGATAGTAAATTTCATTTTCTCCTTTGGTTGATAAAATTTTACAAAAATCTATCGTCTCAGGCAATGGCTTTTTCAGCTCACTAATTAAACTTTTTCTTTGCCTATACAATTTCTGATAGTTTTCACTCTTCCAATCAATATCAAGTACAGACCGAAAAATATTCTTCATCAATTCACTGGATTTTGACGTCTTATTTAACGCAAGTTTAAGGTAATCATTATTCTTAACACCGCAAATCAAAAGTGCAATATAGTAAAGCCATCTCTTTTCAACGTCAAATTTCGGATATTCGCTTATTACATGTAAAAGATTATTTTCTGACCCAAAATTGTCTACAATAACCGTAGTCCACGTTCCTGATTTTCCCATTTGATGGAGCACATAATCCCATTGTTCCGGCAATCCACATGCTTGAGGAACAATTCCTGTTCTTGAATCTTTATTTCGGAGAATATCATAACTATTATTTACTTGTGAAATATGAAAGACTGATTCAGCAAAAGAGCTTTTATCTATTGCTGTTGCAATATATGCATCTCTATTGAAGCAACTATCTATGGCTGTTCCAATGTTCTGTATCCCACTATATGAATCCGTAAAAATATCGGAGAGCACCGGAGAAATGAAATTTATATTGCAAATATTGTCAGGATTTCCATCAACGATAACCAATCTTCCGCTCTCAGATATTCTAGGATCTGTAAATCTGAGATATTTCTCACACTGATAGGTAATAATTACAACATGACCAGAAATGCTTGTTGTAATCAGTGTTTTTAAAGCCTGCTTTGCCACATTTTCTCCAAATAGCATAAGGAATCCAGACAATCCGGTTATAAATGTATTACCACTGTTACTTGATACAGATGCGTATAACTCATCCAGTTTTATTGCCTCATCTTGGTTGCAAAACTCCTCTATGGCCGGGAACTTGTTACTACCCACCTTAAAATATTCTGCTATATTTGCTAAATCTTCCCTTGTTTGAACATCAACAATCAAAGGATATCTTTTATTAGAGTTCAGATATTTTTGAACTCTCTTTTTTGTGTCATCCAGATTCATATGTTTTATCCTCCGAATCACTTTTGTTTCTTTATGATTTCCAACCCAACAACAAAATTATCTTCTATCATTTTCTTCAGATATTCTTTTACCTGTTCAGCCGGCATTTCGTCTATTACTTTTTTTGCTTTTCCATACCCTGACTCATTATATTTTGCATTAGCCATCGTCTTAATCTTTGCTGTAACCGCTTTATTTCCAAGCCAATGATACGGCGAATCTGAGATATGGTTCTGAAGGTAAGTTCTAACTTCATCAACATCATCAAACAGTTCAGAGAACTCTTCAAGGAAAACATCTCTAAATGCTTTATCTCTATCTTCTTTATTATTCAATTTCTGCACATAGGTCATTTTATCAAGATAGTCTAGTGCTGTTGTAATAGTATTCTCATCTTTAGTTTTAGAATTTATAGCTCCAAATACCTTTCTTGCTGTTGCGACTTCATCATCGGGAACCATGGCAAGGATAGGCATATGATACTTATTCGACCACATATATGGTGAATCAGTATCGGTCAAATCGTTCCATTTCTTTTTGAGTTGAGTATACAACTGAGCATTCTTATATAAATCAACTGCTTTTTGAACCTTGTCGGTATACTTATCTCGCTCAAGTAAATAAGAACCTCCAAATCCATATGTATCATCATCAAGAATGGACTTAACATCTTCCTCTGAAAGGTCGTCTAAATAGAAACTACACACTTTAATAAATAAACTGCTCTGTGAGCCCATAAAATACTTAAAGTTTTCTATATTCTCACGAAGTAAATCAAGAAATGGCTTCTTTTGTGAATCAAGAAGATTTCTTTGCTTATACAGGTTGTAAAGCATCTCATAAAATGCTTTGCTATCGCCAAGCTCATTTTTAATCATTGAATAAGCTAATCGAATCTGACCAATCTTATCAACCCATGCACGAATCGCTTCCATATAGGTTGCATTTTTAGATAAAACACCATTGCTTATTTCAATAATTTCATATTCACAAATAAGCTCATCTATTTTTGCATTGACTGTATCTGTATTCCATACCCAATTGGCAGCATCTGAGCTGAATTTGTATTGCAACTGATTGATATACTGACCGCCGTCATTGATTTTTTCAGCAACAGCAGGAAGTTTCCCTCCATCGTATAATTTTAAATACTCAAGCATACCAGATTTGCAATTGTCCTTTGTGAGTATACTCTTCAAGTCATCTACAACGCCATCATTATCTAAGCATAATTTCCCAATAGTAAGAGCAATGTCATTATCAGACTTCTCGCCTTCCATGTTCTTGTTATTCGCAATGCCACAATAGTTATCAATAAGTTTTGAAACGACATCTTTATCTGTCTTAAAAGTCTTATCGTCAAGCACATACTTGATTACCCAAATAGGGAAGGAAAAACCTTTCATCTGTTCTCGGATTCGTGACCTTGTTTCCGTAACAGAAACACAATACATTTCTGGAATATCGAAAGCAACTGATGTAGCCTTGTTAAAGGCACGTTCTTCTTCCGTCAATGTTACGATAAACTTATCTTTATAACGTTTTTCCGGCGTGTTGTCCTGCTTAATAATTTCAGAAATCATACTGGCAAGCTTTTCCGCATCTAACGGTACTGTTGTTAAATTGTCACTGTAAGAATAAACGCCTTTCGTGTATTCCTTTAAAATAAATCCAAGAATAAAAGCCGTCAGGTTACAAGGCATAAATCCGTATGGTTCTGCTTTCAGCATCTCATATATTGAAGCAATAGAAATACGGTCACTTTTATTAAAAGTTTCGTTAATAAACTCATCTACCGTTTTCTTCAAATCTGCAATATAAGAATGAGAGTTATTCCAATATTCTGGAACTTTCCATGCACCCTTCAGAGCATTTTCTAGTTTAGTTGCTTCATTACCGGAACGGAATGTCCCTTTTGTTTCTTCGTTAATACCACATGTTGCACCATTTCCCAACGAATTGGCATCATACATTGTATTCAGAATACTTGTATAAGCACCCTCAAGACATTGTGGGTAATGGAATTTATCTATATCAAGCAGATAGATAAACAAATCCTGAGTATTCGCCACTCGTTCTCCATTTGTTGCATAGCGAGAGTATACATAGAAATCGCCGCATTTAATTCTCTTCGCCCAATTTGAAAGCACCTCGATAGCATATCCCTCGTATGTCTTTCTCTGGTCTAAATCGCTGTTTCCGATTGCAAGAGACATGGCATAGTTTTCAACAAACTCATTATACTCACCTTCACCGAGAACACATGTTGAACTATCGATTACAATTGCATTTGATTCAGGATTATTCACAAAGAAATTCTCTATCTTTTTCTTCAATGCACCGCTTTCAGCCGAATCTTTGCCAATAGTTGCAACGGCATAAAGTTTGTTATTAGTTGCACTTGGATTGTTTGCCTTTTTTATTTCACTATCAAAATCTGAGAGCGTAGCATATGCCAATGAATAACGAAGCTTTAATGCACCCGTAAATTCAATAGTAGTACGCAAATTACTACCTGCCATAAATGACATATCTTTTGTAGATTTACCTTTAGCCTGAGCAATGAACGGACCCGGGTCTACACTTGGTCCCATGTTTTTGCAGCAATACGAGAATACATCGCCAGTCAAAGGCGTTCTGGTTACTACATGGTCGTTCAAAAGTTTTTTTGCAATATTCTGTGCCGTAAATTCAAGGTCAGTGCCCTCGAAAGCAAGTGTCAAATTTTTGTTGTTTGGAAGAAAAATATCACGGTTTCCACTCATTCTTTCAGATATAGCCTGAAGCAACAAAATAACCTTGAGTACACGCTTTTCATCTTCCATAAGCTCCTTATCCATTTTCTTAGTATAACAGCTTAAAACCTCTCTTATGCCATCAGCCAATTTCTGGCTGCCTGTTTCATAAAAGAAATTCCATAACATATCAATCGTGACAAATGGATTTTGAGAACTAAAATCATATCTGTCAATAAACCACTGAAATGCTTTAACATCCTCGCCTTCATCATTCTTAATAAAATTGAACATACTACGGGCTGTAGATGTGTAGTAAATCGAAATATGCTGCAATATAAGGGCTGCATAAGGATGAATCGGTAAAACATTACTTAAATCTTTGTCTGTTAAACCAATTTTTTTGCTTACAGCAGAACGGCTCTGCATAGTACGGTCTTCTAAACTTTTCCTGTGCTTCTCCCATTTCGCAGCTTTATCAACATCATCTGTTACCTTCAATGCCTCATGCATCAATTCAAAAGCTATATTTTCAGGCAATGAAATGTGAATTGGCGAAACAAATCTGTCGAGGATTTTTCGCTTATCTGGGTCTCCATCAGAAAAATAGCCTTCAGCTTTATGTGTAACAATCAAAAGACAGAACGGTGCCGTAGCAGCAAGCTCTGCAACTTGCTGAAAACCAGTAAGATGATGCATGTTATTCTCAAAATACTCTGAAAATTCATCCCAAATGAATACAAGTTCCTTAAGGTTATTCTTTTCGATAATTTCACGTATCCAATCGCAAAGTTCCCCTGTAGTCATGGAAAAACTTCCCTTTACAACCGGAACTTTAAACACTTTTTTAACCAAAGTATTCAAAGCTTCTTCCTTGAAATTTCTTAATTTTTCAAGAATACTATCCGCAGTATCTCCGTTCAACACTGTCTGATATTTACCCTTAGCATAAATGTCAAAACTCTGCTTATTTTCTTCATCTTCAAAATATCTGATAAGCGAATTCTTCAAAGAAGTACTGGCTACATTTTCAATTCCCGCATCAGCCAATGCTTTCTCTACACCTTCCTGAATAGCAACAACCAAATCCGTATCTCTTTGAATATCAGATGAGCCATAACGATGACAAACAAGAATTTTACCTTCGTTTTTCTGTGCAATCAGTTTTTGACAAAGAAAATTATCAAGATTATAACGCTCAAAGTATGCGTTTGTTTCCTCGTCTGAAGCCTCAATGAGTTTCTTTAATGTCAGAACAGCATGAGATTTACCTGTGCCATATGCACCGTCAACCCATACCGATAATTTCTGCTTGCGTGATAGAACATCTACCATTGACTTCAGTAGCTTAATGAATGTAGGATGTGGGTAGAATTTTTTCCACAAATCCGGCTGTTCCTCTATTATTTTCTTATCTACCTGTGGAAAATACTCCGGGTCGATATCAAAATACTCTCTGTAACTCATTCTCTTCTCCTCCTCAGAACAGCTCGTTTAAAATTTCATTAGCCGTCTTATCACTTTTGAGTGTAATATTATCCAGACCAAGCGTAAATCTTGCTTCTATCAAATCAGGATAATTAAATGTAAGACCATTCAGAATTTTCTCCATTGTTTCTCGGTTCAATCCAAAAATCTGTATTGGACTAATTCCAGCACTTTCAACAGATGTATCAAGTAATCTGGTTAATGTGAACTGTCTGTAATTTCCGCATGCCTCAGCAAATTTATAAAGTGCATATAGTATCACTTTTTCGTCTGGATTTTCCCATGAACCTCTAACAAAATAATTCAATGTAATAGTTTCTCTTCCGTTTGAGGATACTTTTTCTTCATAATCTATAACACTACCAAGACCAAGTTTCTTTCCAAACGGTGTCTTAATCAAAAACGATTTAAGTGCATCACAAATATTTCTCTTTCCTAAACCAGATTTATCATTTTCCATGACTTCGTCTAATCTAAGTTTTATAGACTCTGGTGTTGATGTCTCACTGAAAGGTATATTCTTTATAAACCATCTAAACTCTTCTGAATCCTCTGCATATACTAGGTTACACATTAGATAAGCCCACATACTCTCATCATCTACTCCAAGAGAAAACATTTTTTCTGCGAACTTGTTCGGTTTATATTTTATATACTTATACTCTTTTCCTTTCAAGGATTTATCTTCGTCTACCAATCCCGCATCTTTAACAAAATTTAAAAATGCATCCTTTTTCTTATTTGGTACTTCGCCATCTCCATCTGATTTCCAAAACGATGACGTTCCCTCATAGTCAAAGTACACTCTCAACCAATTTTCTTTAATACCAAAGCTATAATATCTATCAAGTCCAGTCATGACCTTTGCTCCTATTCTATTTTTTATAGAGTTATATCTCAAACAATGAGAATATATATCGTGGCAGCTAAAGCAATGCTTACACTGATTTGAAATATGCACTCCATTTGCCATATCAATACAACCACTTTTACATTCGGCTGCACAATACCCACAATTAACACAATAAACGCTCTTTATAATCACACTCTTAAAAAGCGACAAAAATTTTATATCTGATTTACTATTTTCAATATTAGGAAACGTAAATTGCTCTCCACCTTCTTGAGTACTTATAGTACGAATTGCATAGGATTTTCCTTCATATGCTATGCTAAATTCACCATCCCCCAAACTAGTAACCTGACCAATAGTCTTTGCCCATTCTTTCCAGTATTCATTCTTTTTCTGTACAGTTATAACATTTTGTCCCTTGACTATTTCAAACACATGCTTATCATGACCGAAATTTAATTCTCTGCCACTTTTTCTAGTACGCCAGTATCCTTGTTCGACAAACCTATCATAATTTTCCTTTGAGAAGTTTTTTCCACTAGTAGTTATTATTTTATTGATAAACGAGTCTGTATCATCTGGATAATTTTTATACTTCATGTAATCATGTTTCCCTTGAGACATAGGACAAACAAGGCAGCCAGCTCTTGTATTACCTTTTTTATATGCATTATTAAAGGTCAAACCATTTTCATATATGTATAGAAAAAGTTCTGCCGTGTTCCATTCCAGAATAGGATGGCAGCTATATTGCCCAGAATGCTTACCTCCATAACTGATTGCATCATACTCACTTCTAGATAAGCTTTCATCTCCACGAACACCAGTGAATGCCATACCAGTAAAATCAGGTTTTTGTAAAACTTCTCTAAGTTGCATTATCTGCGGCGTAGTTTTATGCACACTACAACACCAACGTATTGTTACAGCTGGCGGTCCAAAGATTTGCCATGTATTCTCAGGTTTTAATTTTGATTTTGCCTGCAAAAACTCAATTTTTTCTTCAGCACAAATTTGTTTTATTTTTTCAACGGTCTCATATGTATCGGGGAATTCCATTCCAGTATCCCCAAATAACACCTTAAAGCAGTTATGAGGAAGTGCTCTTTGAACCAAATCCAAGGCAACGACACTGTCCTTACCACCAGAAAAAGCTACATAAAAAACATCCACCTTGTCTTGATACTCAATAAAAGTATTATATATTTTCTTTATAGTTTCCTGTACAAGCTGCTCCATTAACTGTCGATTCTTATCGACCATAGCAGGTATATCAACAAATCGAAGAGGATAACCTTCCGGCTCCGGGTCTTCAATAAGAACTAATTCCGGAGGTGTATAAAGAGAGCCTCCCTTGGTTTTTGCAACGAGTCTTCCTCGATAATAATAATTATTGGCTTCTGCCCACATATATGGGAAACTGTCATTTTTATCATAATCCCAATATTTATCAAACCCTAAAATATCAAGTTCTTTATAATAAACGGGTCTGGGTTCCTTTGAAAATGCCAGTGGCATTGGGGTTAATATATAACCACCGGTAGAACTATCCCATTCGTATGCATACATCCTGTTTATTCCTTCCTGTTCCGAATTTGTGTTGCTTTCCGCATAGCAGTATCTAAGTCCTTATAACTACGCCTTGTAATCATATTAACATCTGCAAGATAATTCAGTGCTTCGCTTTTCTTTAATTCAATTCGGCTTTCAGAAAGCACTGCTGCACAAGCATCCTCAAATTCTTTAATTTTTCCATCTTTTTTAACAATAGCTCCTGCCACATTGTGCAGGGATTGTCCATTATTCAAAAGTACAAACTTTTTGCTATATGAAATCAAAAAGCTCTCTAACATATACTCATTCCATTCATATCCAACAGATGGGAATGCAAGGAAAGAGTCTATCTCACGAATTCTGATGTAATCCTTCGACATAAAGCTCTCAATAACTTTATCGACTGAATCCACATCAAAATTTATCCGTTTTTTTGAGACAAATAAATCGTGACTGACTCGCACTGAAACTTCTGATAAAGCGTCGAAATAAATTACAGTAACTAATTCTTTTGAAAGTATATATATTTCGTCTGCTGTAAACTCTGCATGATGTTTAGCATACAACTGATATACATCTCTCATAGAAAAACTGTCTTTTGGCAGGCTGATAACAGCACCTTCAAAACGAAACCTTCCGCTAAATCGTTGTTCGATTGCATTTCTAATTCCAAGACCTGAAAGGTACAGATTATTTTCAACAAATAATGGAAATTTATCTTGAATCATATTCCAGACATTCGTCCAAATTGCATATTCGTCCTCCCTGATAAAACCATCAATAATCTCTGCAATACTCTCCAGTTCATTATCAGTGATTTGAAAAATATCTGTATGAAAATACTCGCCCTTAGAATTTCGTAAAAATCGAGAATCCGTTTTAATGATTCTGTCAACTCGTTCTTGTGGGATATGTGATAATGTGCTAAAAACATCATCAAGTCTCATCGGTTTACCGGCGGAAAGAAAATATTCTTCAATTTCCTCTGTGTGGTCAATTTTTACATTTCTATCAACCGACATATAATCTGAAAAATAATAATATTTATCTTTCTCAGCCGAATACTCAATATAAGCTTTCAACATTTTTTCGTCTGCCAGTGTAAAGCAACTTGCAAAAGCATCTGATAAATCCTGATAAATCGCCTTATAATAAAGCACCGACTTTCCAGTAGAGAAGCAGTTATCAATGTATGCGAACAAAGTTTTCTTTGTGTTGTTATCAATTATTCCCTCAGCAGGAAAAAGTCTGTCTTTATATAGCACTCCACAATAACGCAATCTTTCTTCCAAGGCTTCATCATCAAAAGATCGTTTTTCCAATAATACACTGACTATATTTGGAAAAGGTGCGATGAAAAACTGTTTTACAGGTAGTTTTACAAGCAAAAATATAAAGAGTAAAATTAAAAATAGAATATATCAGAAATATGCTTCAAAAGTAGTAAATGTTGTTGTAGAACAGGGAGTTACAAAGATTGGAAACGGAGCCTTTGCTTGTATGCCAAAATTAAAAACTGCGCGGATTCAGGGAAGTATTGGAACAGCAGCTTTTTGGGGATGTACAAATCTTGAAAAAGTTACCTATGTAAATGGAAAGGGAACAATGGAATTCGCTTGTTTTGCAGAATGTAAAAAATTAAAAAATATAGTAATTGCAGAAGGTGTTTCTGCAATGGATAAATCTTGTTTCGCAAATTGTAAAAAATTGAAGAAAGTAGAATTACCCACTACTTTAAAGTCTATAGGAGAAATTTGCTTTTTTGGTTGTTCTAATGTAACAGTGACTATAAAAGGAAAAATAACAAAATGTGATGTATATGCCTTTTATAAAGTAAGAAATTGTAAGATTGTGTTAAAGACAGCAGCAGCTAAAAAAGGAAAAAAGGTGCTTGCAAAAGCATTAAAAAAAGGAAAAAATAAAACGGTTAAAATCAAATAATCCAAACAACATCGCCCCATTTCCACAAATGGGGCGTGGAGGAAAGCAATGAAAAAACGATGTTTTAATTGTATGAAAGAATATGAGGAGCAATATGAGGTCTGTCCGCACTGTGGATATGTCGATGGCAGTCCGCCAGCAGAGGCCTATCATTTGGCTCCGGGAGAAATCTTAAATCATAAGTATATTGTCGGAACGGCGATAGACAGTGGTGGATTTGGAATTATTTATCGTGCATGGGATGCACAGATGGAGCAGGTTGTTGCAATCAAAGAGTATTTTCCAAATGGGGTTGTCAGCCGTGTGCCAGGGCAAAACGATGTTATTGTCTATTCGGGAAAGAATCGGGAGGTTTTCCGTAAAGGTGTTGACCGCTTTTTGGTGGAAGCCCGGAATATGGCAGAGTTTTCCCAGCCAGATATCGTTGCCCTGTATGATTATTTTGAAGAAAATAATACCGCCTATATTGTGATGGAATACTTAGATGGTGTTTCTTTTAAGGAATATTTAAAGGAACGGAGAGGACGGATTCCTAGCGAGGAAGTTGTGGACATTACGCTTCATGTGCTTGCCGCTTTAGAGGAGATTCACAGCCACCATATTATTCACCGCGATATCAGCCCGGATAACATTTTCCTTTGTTCCAATCACAGAGTAAAGGTCATTGATTTTGGAGCAGCCAGGTTTTCAAGCGGGGAGGAAAGCAGTAACTTTTCAACAATCGTAAAACCTGGTTATGCACCGGCGGAACAGTACCGAACCAAGAGCAGACAGGGACCTTTTACAGATTTGTATGCGCTGGGGGCCTGTATGTATCAGGCAGCGACAGGAGAAAAGCCGCAGGAATCTTTAGCAAGGGCAATGCACGATGATTTAAGACCGCCAAAAGAATTAAATCCTGAAGTGCCAGAGTACTTAAGTGATATTATTATGAAGGCGATGGCAATGGACGAAGATGAACGCTTCCAGAGTTCCGAAGAGTTTATGAAGGCATTAAAAGGCCATCAGATTGATAAGACACCAGCAAAGAAAAAACCAAAGAAGAAAAAGAAAAAAGGAAATAGCGTTTTAAAAATGGCTGTTGCAGTCGTTCTTACATTGCTTCTTTGTGCAGGCGCTTTCTGGGGCATTACAAATCATACTCGTCTTGTAAAAATGGGATATAGCGGAAAAATTGAATTCTATGTGCCAGAAAGTAAAAAAGACTATTATGGAGAAGTAGTCAATGACTATAGTATTGATTATGATAAGGAAATCTCCATTGTTCCTGTAGCGGATGAAAAGTATAAGGAAACAGTACTTGAAAAGTTAGGAACGAAGGAGAGTCCGGCAATCTTTGTCAGTGATGATTTCTCACAAAAAGAATTAGCGGATACAGAGAACATGGAAAAATATGTTGTAGATGCTATAGAAGATTCTGAGGAGAATTTTTATTATCTAAATCAATATTACAAGAAAAAACAAGATGAAAAAAGAATGCCGTTATCTTTTAATGTCCCATTGATTCTTGAGAATCGTAATCTTGGAAAAGCGGTAAAAAAAGCAATAAATGATAGTTCGGAGTTTGCGTTATCAGCTAAAGGGAAAAAAGCACAGACAGAACTTTATCAGGTAAAAGATTCGGTAGTAGATTTATCTTCCGGCTTACATATTGATACAAAAAATAGTGTAAATAGCAAAAAGGGGATTCGAAAGTTTAAGAATGGAGAGGCTGCTTACTATATTACAGACTGGGCGGATTATCATAAAATTATTGAGAGTAAGAAATACATGAATCTTGATATTTTGTATCCAGATAAATCTACAAAAATGAAAGTTGATTTTTCAGAATATATCAGTATTTCCAGTAAGATAAATGTACAGGCAAGAATGGAAGCAGAGGATTTTGTAATGTATATGGCATTAAATCAAAGTAAATATCTGATGAAGGAAGAAAGAGAAGACAGGCTTCCGTTAAATAAGGAAGCATTGAAAAGATTTTCAGAAACATGGACTATTAATCTTGCCTCTTCCCTGGAAAAAGATGATGGACGTGTCCAGTTTGAAAACTATCTTGATACCTGCGTTTTAGACAACTAAATTTTTACAGATACCAGATGTGAAAAAATATTCTGCGTTATTTGACGGAAAGTCAATGAGAAAGCAAAAGAGGAGATGGAGGAAAAATGAAGAATAAAAAAGAGGGATTATTTATACAGTGTATTGTATGTTCACTGTTGCCGCTGATTACATTATTTATTCCTTATTTAAAGTTTGGTATTTCTGTGCCATTACTTGGAAAAGTTATGGAAAAACTGACAGGAATGGATTTACTAAAAGTTATGGGAAATGTAAATAATCTGGCTAACTCAGAGCTGGCAAACTATTTAGGAAGCGATTTTTTTCGGGGATAAAAACATATATTATTTTGATGGTACTTGCGATTTTTGTGATTCCGCTAATATTATTTATTGCTTCTGCAGTGATGCATGGTCTGGCAATGAAAAGCGGGCAGTTTACAAAGACACTTGCTATCATGCCGGGACTTGCCTTAATTTTTAGTGCAGGCGGCCTCTTATTATGCCAGGCTATTATTAAGTCAAAAATTAAGGATGCCATGTCCACATTGGCAGATGTGTCGGGGAATTTATCTAGTCTCTTTGGAGACTCTGTAAGCAATTCTGTTTCTTCCATGATAAAGTTCCAGGGAGAGATCGGCTTTTGGTTACTTGTCATTATTGCTATCGTACTAGTTGTAGAAGACTTGGTTCTTTCTTCGAAAGAAGGCGCACCAGGACAGATGCAAAAACCAGATCCGTTTGTAGAAGATGCCATTTACGCACAAAAAAGACAAGGTTCCTCGGTATCTGTACAGACACCAAAACGCCCGATTACAACATGGTCTGACTCAGATGCATTTAAGAATCCGATTTATACAAAAACTCCAGGCGGGGCAGGACCACAGCCATCCAATACACCAAAGAAGAGAACAACGACAATGACGGGAGAAGTTACACAAAAATCCCAAGTGCCTTCGGGCATGATTATTGGCATCCGCGGGGAATATAATGGGGCGCAAATCCAGATCTTTAATGGTGAGAAAATTTATATTGGAAGAAGTAGTGAGTCAAATCTTGTCTTATCCAATAAAAAGGCAAGCCGGAAACACTGCAGTATCGCCTATGATGCCAAAGAAGATAAATACAGTATTGTAAACTATTCTTCCAATGGAACCTATTTAAATGGCGGACAGCTTTTAGAAAGAGAGAAAGTTTATCATCTGCCACATGGAACGACATTCCGTGTCACAAAGGAAGATGAGTTTAAAGTATTATAAAAAGGGAACAAGTAGGAGAGGAATATGGAAGAGACATACACACAAGCAATAGACATAAGGCAGTATAAGAGGAGCGGAACCCATCTGAATCTGTTAGTAGTCAGTAAGAAAGAGGGATTGTCAGAGATTCCTCTGGGGGAATTTCATAAAGACAGAATTTTTGTCGGAAGGGATGCTTCAAAATGCGGCATTGCTTTAGATTCTAAAATTGTTTCCAACGTACATGCAAAAATCAAAATAGAAAATGGCGCGATTTATTTTGCAGATTTAGGAAGTACAAATGGTACCTATATTATGCGTAGCGGAAGTTATGTCCGCATGAAGGAAAATCGTTATGTAGGCCCGTTAAAAGAGGGAATGATGTTTCTTCTTGGCGGAAAGGGCAAAAAAATCAATGACCCGGAAAACGAAGCGATTTTATTTATTGTGATCAGTGCCGATAATGCAAACTCATGGAAAAAATATCCGCTTTTTGATGAGGAATATGTGATTGGTAAAGATAAAGACTGTGATATTGTTTTTAATCATCCGGCAGTATCCCACCACCACGCAAGAGTTTATAAGAGGGGACATCAATTTTTTGTAGAAGATCTTAACAGTACAAACGGTGTATTCGTTAACGGTGTTGCGGTAAGAGGTACAAAAGAAATTCATGAAAAGGATACGATTCAGATTGGATTACAGCTTATTGTGTTTAGTTGTGAGACGTTAATCTGTAAGACAGAAACAGAAGGTATCCAGCTTACGATGTGTGACCTTGTGAAAAAGGTAGATGGTGGAAAGAAGACGATTCTTTCCGATGTAAACTGCACAATAGAAAGCAATGAATTTGTTGCGATTGTTGGTGGTTCCGGTGCAGGAAAGTCCACGTTATTAAAAACACTTGGCGGATATGACAAGTTTTATGAGGGAGATGTTTTTTATAACGGTATTTCCTTAAAACGTCATTATAATGTCTTAAAAAATATTATTGGATATGTGCCGCAGGAAGATATTGTTTTTGAGAATCTTACATTAAAAAAGATGCTCTATTATACTGCGAAAATGAAGATGCCGGATAATACATCCATGCAGGAAATAGAGGATCGTATTCAGGAAGTACTTCGTCTGATTGAGTTAACGGAACATCAGAATACCATGATAAAAAACTTGAGCGGTGGTCAGAAAAATAAAAATAAGCCCTGCCCCGACTAAACAGGACAAGACTTTGAAATTCT
>OGZW01001441.1_pt1 | contig 19326 bp, 22 predicted proteins | sample 1577001 | NCBI WGS metagenome assembly OGZW01 (sample SAMEA3541519, study PRJEB24748) | human gut metagenome | biome: human gut; feature: human-associated habitat; material: faeces | place: China | collected 2012 | reverse complement strand
CCATCACATGACAAGAGGACAGTTAGGTGACGCTGTTGAAGCTGATGGCGTTGATAAGAGAACATTTTACAAGACACAGCAGGAAAGAATTGCAGAATTTGCTAACAAGGTGCATAACGGTGAGATTACCAATGCAGCCGGCGAGAAGTTCACAACTGTTGTTCAGATTGGTATCGGTGGAAGCGACCTCGGTCCTCGTGCAATGTACATAGCACTTGAGAACTGGGCTAAGAAGAACAATGCATTTAAGATGGAAGCTAAGTTCATAAGCAATGTTGATCCTGATGACGCAGCCGCAGTGCTTGCTTCTACTGATGTTGCACATTCTATATTCGTACTTGTTTCCAAGTCAGGTACAACACTTGAGACTCTTACTAACGAATCATTTGTTAAGGACGCCTTAAAGAAGGCAGGACTTGATCCTTCTAAGCATATGATTGCCGTAACAAGCGAGACTTCACCACTTGCCAAGAGTGATGATTATTTAGACGCATTTTTCATGGATGATTATATCGGAGGTCGTTTCTCTTCTACTTCATCAGTTGGCGGTGCAGTATTATCACTTGCTTTCGGACCTGAAGTATTTGCAGAATTCCTTGATGGTGCTGCAGAGGAGGACAAGTTATCAGCTAATCCTGATATGCGCAAGAACCCTGAGATGTTAGATGCCCTTATTGGTGTATACGAAAGAAATGTATTAGGTTATCCTTGTACAGCCGTTCTTCCATATTCACAGGCTTTAAGCCGTTTCCCTGCTCATCTTCAGCAGCTTGATATGGAATCTAACGGTAAGTCAGTAAACAGATTTGGTGAGCCTGTTACTTATCCTACAGGACCTGTTATCTTTGGTGAACCGGGAACTAACGGACAGCATTCATTCTATCAGCTTCTTCATCAGGGAACTGACATTGTGCCATTACAGTTCATCGGATTTAAGAACAACCAGTTAGAAACAGATGTTACAATTCAGGACAGCACAAGCCAGCAGAAGCTTTGTGCAAATGTTGCTGCTCAAATTGTCGCATTTGCATGCGGAAAGTCAGATGAGAACCTTAACAAGAACTTCAAGGGCGGAAGACCTTCAAGCATTATTATCGGAGACAAGCTTACTCCTAAGACACTTGGTGCTTTACTTGCCCACTTCGAGAACAAGATTATGTTCCAGGGATTCGTATGGAACATCAACAGCTTCGACCAGGAAGGTGTTCAGCTTGGTAAAGTACTTGCCAAGAAGGTACTTGCTCATGATACAGATGGTGCTTTAAAAGTATATAGTGATTTACTTAATATCTAACGAAAAAAGTCAGGGACTTAAGTTTCATTAAGTCCCTGACTTTTATTTTTCTAACACACTTATTCTTTTTTCCAACAACTCTACAAATTCATTCTTTAAATGTTCCGGCAACAATGACTCCATACACATATTAATAAATTTGTCTTTCTTCTTAACAATACTTTCAATCATTTTTTCAGCCGATACTTTGGAAATTCCACATTTCTCAGCATATATCAGAAAATCTTTTCTTCTTATGTTCTGCTTTTTTCCATTCATTGTAAGTGCAAATTGTTCTTTATCTTCCGGCATTATCAGATTAACCGGAAGCAGGTCATATGCTGGAGAAAGAATATATTCTCCACTTCCTTCTTCAGTCTCTATAAGAGAAAAATTCTTCAAATGCATATCAGAATTACCAACTACATATGAAAAAACTATTCTAAGATATAACTCCGTCATATCCAGACCTTGTCTGCTTGAATACTTGTCTACTATTTTAGCACATCTCTCATATGAGCCTTTATATTTATCCTGCGTAAGTCTTAAATCCAACTGACAAAAATCTTCCATAGCTATCAATTGAACATTATCTTTACTTATCTTACGGTCAATTCTCTTTGTAATATACGCATAATTACCATTGTTCTGAATTAACGCATGCGGCACAGTTACTATTCCCACGATATCCGCCATACACATAACAAGCTGCTCTGCCTCAGGTAATGCCTCAAATTCATCAACCTGTGGTTTCAGAATGAATCCCGTTGGATAATTAACCATAGTAAGTCTTGCTTTCGTCTTTTCAGAGAAGAGATGTAACGATAATTTTTTCTGAACGCCAGTAACTGTATATCCTTTTGTTGTAGCTTCTAAAGCTATTTTTTCTATTAAACTTTTATTTATATCAATTTCCGGAAGCTCATTTGTTCCAAAAAATTTTTTAATACAGTTTTTATGCCAGCCATCTATTCCACCATTATTTAATGCTTTTCCGCAACATAAACAATTCATTCCTTCACCTCTTTTATGCTGACATTTCCTATACAATCCTTACAAGAAACGAGAAGCAGTCCAAATCTGTCCTGTATATTTATTTTCCAATTTCTACTTACAACCTTAAGCAGCCAGCCCTCTGGAATAAGTCCATCAAAAAAGGGAAACAATGTTTTCGACGTATAAGTCTGTTTAGAAATAGGCATTGTAAGCGATACCGCACTAGCACCATTAGATTCAATATAATCACTGTCATAACTAAACAAATATCCATCGTCCGTTTCGCACAATTTCCCTGCATATACATTTCTCACATACACATAGGCAGTCCTTAAAATCTCCATTATTTTTCCTTTCTTCCCGGTACTGCTTCCATTCCAAACATCGATAATGCAACATTAACTTTATCCATTCTTACTGTTTCTTTTCCCTGTTCCAATTCCCGGACAAATCTTAATCCCAATCCTGAACGAATCGCAAATTCTTCCTGAGTAAGACCATTTGCTTTTCTATTCTGTTTTATAAACTCAGCAATTTTATTCATTATTATTCCCTCTTCTTGTCTGTATATACATTTTATTACACCTTTTCGGGTATAATGTCAATATTTTCTAAGAAAAAAGCACCCGATAGGGTATATTTTATTAACAAAATTGCATATTACACCCTAAAGGGTATAAAAATAGCAGAGACTTAAATTTCAAGTCCCTGCCCTTTATTTTTCTAATATATATTACTGTTCATTAAAAAGTGCTGTTGAAAGATATCTGTCACCTGAATCTGGAAGAAGTGCAACAATTGTCTTTCCTGCATTCTCTGGACGGGCTGCAAGTATCTGCGCTGCCTTAAGTGCTGCACCTGAAGAGATACCAACAAGTATACCCTCGCTCTTTGCAAAGCTTCTACCCTCTACGAATGCATCTTCATTCTCGATTGCGATAACTTCATCATATATCTTAGTATTAAGTGTATCTGGAACAAATCCTGCACCAATACCCTGAATCTTATGTGGTCCTGCCTCGCCCTTTGAAAGAACCGGGCTTGTAGCTGGCTCTACAGCAACAACCTTAACATCTGGGTTCTGTGACTTAAGGTATTCACCAACACCTGTAACAGTTCCGCCTGTACCTACACCTGCAACAAATATATCAACCTTTCCTTCTGTCTGCTCCCAGATCTCAGGACCTGTTGTAGCCTTATGAACTGCAGGGTTAGCTGGATTTACGAACTGGCCTAAGATTACTGAACCAGGATTCTGCTCCTTTAATTCCTCAGCCTTAGCGATAGCACCCTTCATACCCTTAGCGCCTTCTGTAAGAACAATCTCTGCACCATAAGCCTTAAGAAGATTTCTTCTCTCAACTGACATTGTATCTGGAAGAGTAAGAACTGCTCTGTATCCCTTAGCAACTGCAACTGCAGCAAGACCAATACCTGTATTACCTGATGTTGGCTCTATAATCATTGCTCCTGGCTTAAGCTCACCCTTCTTCTCAGCATCCTCAATCATAGCAAGGGCAACCCTGTCCTTAACTGAACCAGCCGGGTTAAGATACTCAAGCTTTGTAAGAAGTGTAACTCCTTCAATTCCTGCATTCTTAGCGTAACGGCTTGCGTTAAGAAGAGGTGTGTTTCCAATAAGTTCCAATGCGCTGTTAATTACTTTACTCATACTAATCCTCCTTATTTTGCGAAGCAAAATCCGAGTCCTTTGACGAGGAGAGGATTTTAGCCTCCTTGTATTGAATGCATTTGCAAATATGCTTTTGCGTCCCCATTAACCTACTAACTTGATGTGTAAATGTGTTGTTGAATATAAAATACCACTATCAGCCTTCAATGTCAACACCATTTTCATGACGAGTTTTAACCATTGCATCATGTGTAATATCTTTAATAACTTCACTGGCAATTATAAGTCCTACAACAGATGGTACAAATGCGGTTGAACCCGGAATATCGCGTCTTTCTGTACATTTGTGGGCTGCTCCCGGAGGACATATACAGTTAGTACGACAGCTGATTCCCATATCCTCAATAGGACGAACGGGCTTTTCCTTAGAGTATACGACCTTAAGGTGCTTAACATTCCTCTTCTTTAATTCTCTTCTCATAACTTTGGCAAGCGGGCATACCGATGTCTTATATATATCAGCAACCTCAAATTCCGCCGGATTAAGCTTATTACCAGCACCCATACTGCTTATAATCGGGGTTCCTGCTTCCTGACACGCCATTACAAGTGCAATCTTAGCCGTTACAGTATCAACTGCGTCAACTACATAATCATATTTTGAAAAATCAAACTGATCTTTAGTCTCCGGAAGGAAAAAACATTTGTGTACAGTAACCTCACAATTCGGATTAATATCATGAATTCTCTCTTTGCACACATCTGTCTTATACTGTCCTATTGTTTTTCTTGTTGCAATAATCTGCCTGTTAAGATTGGTAAGACACACCTTATCATCATCTATCACATCAATCGCACCTACTCCGCTTCTTACAAGTGCCTCCACTGTATATCCACCAACGCCGCCTACACCAAATACTGCGACACGGGAATTCTCTAATATATCCATAGCTTCTTTACCAAACAGAAGCTCTGTTCTTGAAAACTGATTTAACATAGTTTGTCCTTTCTTTACTTTTTGTATCTAGATTTTAATTCCTACTTATATGGTATGTCAATAATATTACTATCAATTTATCTTATAACAAAACCCCTAATAATTACATTTTCATGTAATCATCAGGGGCCTTTAGTTTTATAATCTTAGCAACACCTTTTCTTTACAAAAGCTATTACATCATCATTTTTTGACATAATATCAAAATCTTCCTCCATCTCTCCGATTGACAACCATTTAAATACTTTATCTCCAATTTCAAATTCATCCTTATCCATATATTCTGGCAACTCATCTAATCTAATCATATATAACTTATGATTATAAATCTTATATACTCCATCACTTACAGAATATTTGCAATGCTTTGCTTGAGCTATATATTTGGTAGATAATTGTATTTTTAGTAAATTACTTATACTCAAATCAATATTTTCTTTATTATTATTCTGTGTACTTCTAAAATAAGGAAACAGCCAGCACTTCCATCTATTATCATATATTTGCAAAAATCTATTATTATTTTTTATTGCAGCTAAAGAAAATTCATGAAAAGTCTCTGTTGTTATCTCAGCTACTAATTGTAGAATTTTAAGTAAATCTCTTTCTGTTAATTTTCCTATTTTACGGTCAAGATTCCACTCACTTATACTTATTATTCTATCAATTCTTGCCCATGAAACTTTACTAAGTCCTGTCTGCTCCCAATCAGTTATCTCTATACTATAAGGAGTTTCCTTATCTTTACTTGTAACATACATAGCCAAAATAGCGATTTCATCATCATTAATTACAATTGCCGGGCGATGTTTCACAATATTACTATTTTCAAAAGGAAAATGCGTCCACCATACATCACCTATGTTATACTTTCCCATTATTCTTCTCCTCTTGCTGATAAACAGCCTCCCACTCATCTTCTTTCATCCACTCATCTTCTAATGTAAGTTCTTCGGCTTTAATTGCATTTGAATATATATTATTATAATTGGCATTCATGAAATCCTTAAAATCCTGTATTGTTCTAATTGCTTCCATATTACACCTCTTAAAATTTATAAATTATATTATATATCTTACACTATATCAACAACGGTTTCAACTTTTATTTTATTCATATTCAAATATTATTATTTATAGTAAAAATTTCAATAATTATTAATTTTATATAAAACGCTTGCATTATCAAACCATTTGTTATATTATCATGTCAACAAGATGTAGTTTTTAATACTACATATCATTATAGGAGGAGGGATTTATTATGACAACTTTTGCACCAGCACTTCATTTACAGAATGATAATATACACACTAAGATAAAGGCACAGATGATTATTAAAGACCCTGGCAGTTCGATAACACATTTTATCGGCATGCTCTGTGCAATTGCAGGATTATTCCCACTTATTCTTAAAGCAGCCTCTTATGGAACAACAGTTTCTATTGTTTCAATGACTGTATTTATGGTAAGTATGATTCTTCTATATGCAGCAAGCACAACTTATCACACATTTGATATATCAAGTAATGTCAATATTGTGCTGAAAAGGCTTGATCACTGCATGATTCCTGTTCTTATCGCAGGCTCATACACTCCAGTCTGCCTAATTGTACTTCATAATATATATGGCTATGTTATGTTTGGAATTGTGTGGGGAATCGCCATTCTTGCTATCGCATTCAAGCTTCTCTGGGTAACTTGTCCTAAGTGGATATCTTCAGTTCTCTACATTGTAATGGGCTGGACATGTGTTATGGCTCTTCCTCAGATATATTCAGCACTTGCCGGAGCCGCTTTCTTCTGGCTTCTCGCCGGCGGAATCTTCTACACTGTTGGCGGCGTAATATATGCAATTAAGATGCCTGCATTTAACACAAAGCACCCTAACTTCGGAACACATGAAATCTTTCATGTATTTGTTATGGCTGGAAGCCTCTGTCACTTCATACTGATGTATAACTTCGTTGCTATTATGTAATCACCACACACCCATAGAATATGTAAGCGGCGGATTCCCGCCGCCTTTATCTATATTAAGCACCTGCTTTGCCCTTTCAGGCGTTATCCCACTTATATATTGGAGACTGCCGGCTGTTTCTCCGCACACATTGCTTGTAAAATCATAAGCAGGTGCTGATTTTACACGTATTGTCAACAATTACTCGCCGAGGTAATCCATAGGATTCACAGGAATACCGTCCTTTGTCATTGCAAAATATATTCCTGGGCCCTCTTCTTTATAGTATGCTGTTGGCTCGGCCACGGTACCAAGAAGCTGACCAGCTGTAACTGTATCTCCAATCTTAACATTCACATCTGAAAGCATACCAGTTGTCATCTCATATCCATTACCTGCTGCAACCCTTACAGTAAGTCCTGTTTCAGTATTCTCTGCAACATCAACAACTACACCTGATACCGCTGCACATACCTTAGTTCCGACATCTGAAGCAACTACCATACCAGGACTGCATTTGTACATGCCAAGAGTCTTAAAATACACAGTAGAATCCATATTATATCCAAGCGTAACAGTTCCGCTGACAGGCCAGTATATAAGCTCTCCCTGGTCAAATGTATACTTACTTATAGCATTTGCCATAACCTCAGCTTCAGTCATAGGCTTGACCGCCTGTTCCTCTGTCTCCGGCTCCTTTGTCTGCTCCATAACCTCATCCTCAGTTCCATCACCATCATCAGACATGCTTGCTCTTGCGTTGGCATTAATAATATCATCATCACCAACAGTTGGTTCTTCCACTGGAATATCAGGGTCATCATCTGTCTTGATAGCCACATTTCCTTCTGTTTCATTCAGATTGACCAGATTGTTGTTCTTCGATTTCTTAACATTCTGTGCTACTGAAAATATCCCAAACACAAGCGCAACAATAACCGCCAGCGTAATAACCGCTGACACAACCTTAACCTTGTCGGTTCCTCGCGTTCTTACATTCGCCATACTAACATCCTCCTATCATTTCGCAAAGCTTTGATGTTAATATGTTTTCCAGATTCGTAAAGTTTATACTGTTTTTAAATGTAAAAATCCCCGCACACAAAGTGCGGGGAAATATTCAATAATCTTCTGACAAATCCGATATTACATCTCAACAGGAGTCTTAGTAAGCTTCCAGATTTCTGTAGCATACTCTTCAATAGTTCTGTCTGATGAGAACTTACCTGCCTTGGCTGTATTAGTCATAACAGTCTTGGCCCAGCCGTTAGTATCTCTGTATCTCTCATCAATCTTTCTCTGAGCCTCTGCATATGAACGGAAGTCCTTAAGAATAAAGTAAGTATCTGCTCTTCTGCCTCCATCATTGTTAAGAAGAGAATTGTAGATATCTCTGAACATCTCTGTATCCTCTGGAGAATATTTTCCATTGATAAGTTCCATAAGAACATCTCTTATTTCCTGATCATTGTTAAAGATTTCCATTGGGTCATATCCGCCCTCATTCTCGAAACGTATAACTTCATCAGAGCTGAGACCAAATATCTGTGCATTTTCAGCACCAACTTCATTAACGATTTCGACATTAGCTCCGTCCATAGTACCAAGAGTAATGGCACCGTTAAGCATGAACTTCATGTTACCTGTACCTGAAGCCTCCTTAGAAGCTGTAGATATCTGCTCACTTACATCTGCTGCTGCAAATATAATCTCACCATTAGATACTCTGTAGTTCTCAATGAATACAACCTTGATCTTGCCCTTGATAGAAGCATCATTATTAATAACGTTAGCTACATTATTGATAAGCTTGATTGTCTGCTTAGCAATCTTGTATCCTGCTGCTGCCTTGGCACCAAAGATAAATGTCCTTGGAACCATATCATAATCAGGATTTCTCTTAATCTGATTGTACAGATACATAACATGTAAGATATTAAGTAACTGTCTCTTATACTCATGAAGTCTCTTAACCTGTACATCGAAGATAGAATTAGGATCAACATCAATTCCGTTATTTTCCTTGATATACTTGGCAAGACGAACCTTGTTCTTATACTTAATCTGCATGAAATCCTGCTGAGCCTTAGGATCATCAACATAGAGCATAAGCTTTTCAAGCTGGCTTAAATCTGTAACCCATCCATCACCAATCTTATCTGTAATCCAGTCAGAAAGAAGTGGGTTAGCATGCTTTAAGAATCTTCTCTGAGTAATACCGTTAGTCTTATTATTAAACTTCTCTGGCATCATTTCATAGAAATCTCTTAACTCCTGCTTCTTTAAGATTTCTGTGTGGAGCTTTGCAACACCATTAACAGAATATCCGGCAACAATTGCAAGATTAGCCATCTTAACCTGTCCGTCATATATAATAGCCATCTTACGAACCTTCTCCTGATTTCCAGGATATTTAGCCTTAATCTCTTCTACGAAACGACGGTTAATCTCTTCTACAATCTGGTAAATTCTTGGAAGAAGTCTTGAGAATAACTCAATAGGCCACTTCTCAAGTGCCTCAGCCATAATTGTATGGTTAGTATAAGCAACAGTCTTAGTTGTGATATTCCATGCCTCATCCCATTCAAGTCCGTTCTCATCCATAAGGATACGCATAAGCTCTGCAACTGCAACAGTTGGGTGTGTATCATTAAGCTGGAAAGTAACCTTCTTATAAATGTTCTTAACATCCCCATTATTCATTGACTTATATCTGTCAACAGCTCTCTGTACACTTGCTGATACGAAGAAATACTGCTGCTTAAGTCTTAATTCCTTACCGGCATAATGGTTATCATTAGGATAAAGTACCTCAACGATATTCTTTGCAAGGTTCTCCTCCTCAATAGCCTTCTGGTAATCACCCTTATCGAAAGAGTTAAGGTTAAATGTATTAACAGGCTCTGCGTCCCAGATTCTAAGTGAGTTAACAGTGTTATTGCCATATCCAAGAACCGGAATATCATATGGAACAGCGATTACAGAACGGTAATCTTCCTGAACGAACATATCCCTTCCAGTCTTCTCATCTCTGTAAGAACGTACATATCCACCAAATTTAACTTCATATCTGTATTCAGATCTCTTAATTTCAAACTGTTCCTTTGCCTGCTCCTGCTGCTTTTCCTTCGCCTCCGCATAAGCCCTCTCAATCTCTGAATAAAGCTTTTCACGGAATTCCTTTGTTACCGGATAGCAGATATCCTGATAGATATCCTTGCCATTTTCATCCTTCTGCTTTGTTTTATAGGAAGGCATTGCCACAAAGACCGTTTCCTTGCCCTGAAGGATATTTACATTATTGACGATAAAGCTGTCCTCAAAATAAATTCTGGCAAGTACACGGATATTACTGCCTTCCCTCTCATAGGGTGTAACCGTTACGGAAAACTCCGGTGGTGTCACATCCTTTTGGGTTCCTTTCTCCGGCTGTCCCTGTGCCTGCACTCTTTCATATTCCTCAAGGATATTGCTGTAAAGTTCCTCACGAAATTCTGCTGTGATTGGGTTGCATACATCCTTGTAGATGGCAGAACCATCCTCACTTCTTTCATTGGACTTGTATCTTGGCATGGATACAAATAACTGTCCCTTGTCCTTGTTCTCCACGATTGCGATATTAGTTATCTTAAATGAATCACCAAATACCACAGTGGCAAAGCCCTTCACATTTCCGTTTTCTTTTTTCACTTCATTCACTTTAATTGCATATTTCATATACATTCCCTGACAGATAATGGTGGGGAAACCATCGGCTCTGTCTTTTCCTTTCTTTATTCTGTTTTGTGTTCTTCCCCATCCTCCGGTACGATAATCTCGCACTTTAAGGCTTCTATCTGGCTGATGGAAAGTCTGCCATTCAGCCAGTTGTAAAAAGTTGCTGTCATGCCGTCCTGTTCAAAGTAGATATATTCCGTTCTGTCCGCATCTGCCTCATATACTACTGTTACTGCCACATCCGGCATGAACATCTGCTCCTCTTCATCCCAGTTACATAAAATTCCTTCGTGAAGCTGTAAATTAAGCTGTGGCAGAAATACCCACCAGCCACTGACAATCAGCTGTGTATCTTCCTCTGTCTCCGCTATATCATCAGCCACATCTATGAGCCTTTCTTCCATTTCGCTTATTATCTGCTCTGCTTCAACTAATCTGCACTTAATCTTCATCTGCCTCACCCTCTTTCACTGCCGGCACACAGCGGCAGACAAAACGCTTAGTACCCCTATTGACACAGGTAAGAAGGGTTAAGATTTCCTCATCCGACTGGTTTTTAACCGTATTGTCATACGGACCGATAACACTGGTGTCTGCCACCTCATACATATGGACTTCTCCCTTCTTATCTGTAATCTTTAACATACTCTAAATCTCCTGTATAGGGGGTATCCACCAGATACCAGTTACGGGCAATATCCATTTCCATCCGGGTTTTTACCCATTTGTCATCAACCTTGACTTCTAAGCATTCTCCACAATGGAACCCGGTATGTTCCCATAAATCTGATACCAGCAATCCATATCTACCATTCTCACTGTTATAGCCCAGTCTGCCTTCAATCTTCTTTTCTTTATTTGCCATAGCCATCCCTCCCGATATGCTATTTTGATTAGTGTTCAACTGCTTTTCTTTATCAAATGTTTCTCTGCTTCGTATCTCCGCTATTCTTTGATCTGCTATAGCCGATACTCTAACTGCTGAAAACAGTATCAAATAACTGCCTGCAATAAGAATTATTACGAGGACTTCAATTAGCACTTTACTCATACAATCTCTTCCTTTCAAAATAAAAAGCAGGACTATATCAGCCAAACGGAATATCTCCGTGTTAAATGCTAATTTAGTCCTACCTAAATAAAATCTATTAAATTGTCACCTCACTTGGATGCACGAACCACACTCAGGTCATAACTCCTGAATTGTTGATGCAATGTTTGGATTTCGGTTTGATTTGTCAGCGCTGCCTTATCTACCGATAAAATGGTATAAAAATAAGGACTAAATTAGTGCTAACCCCTTGATTTTACTGGGTTTCTCTAACTTTGTCCTTATTATAACGCGCTCATCATCTATAATAAAATACAGGCGATCATTCTTTTTCCTGACAGTATTGGCTATAGTCTCCCAAATAGTATAAGTGCGCCCATCTCCGTGCTTAGTAAGATTGGATGACACCGCCAGCTTTTGAGTATTCAGGAAATAGATATGTCCATCCTCAAAAGTCTCTCTATCAAATGATTCTTCTTCTACTGTCACACATTGCGCTAACCGAATCTTGTCTGCCTTGGTGTCAAGTTTCAGCTTGGACTGTTCATTCAGTTGTGGAGAATCAGAAAGCCACACAAATATTGCATTCTGCTGCTCTGCAAAATTCTCATCACCGAAAAGCACGCTTTCGATAAAGGCAGCCATGATGATCGTCTTTCCAGCCCCGGTTGGAGCAGTGAATGATACTACCTGTGGGGAATGAGTTCTGTGGTAGCTTCCCATAGCCTCGGCGGCTTTCATTCTTATATCCTGTAATGCCTTTTTTTGAAAAGGAAATAGTTCTACTTTCATCATTACCTCCCAGTGTTGATACGGAAATTATCCAGATAATCACGATACAGCTGGTAGCAAGCCTTTTCTTCATATGGGCGGATCATCTCCCGGTATGCTTGCTCAGAATCCGTGATGATATAGATCGTCCGAATCTCCGGATGCTTCTGCATCTCATCATCAAACTCTGCATAGTAGGCTTCATTGATCAGCACTGCGAACTGATTCTCCGGCAGAACCAGCATTTCCGGCAGATCCTCGATATTCAGTTCCGGGCATGGTCCGATGCAGTCTGCCTTCATCCAAAGTACCGGAAGCAGCTCCCGGAACTGCCTGCCGAGTGCGACCGCATTTTTATCCAGGAAGCCCAGCTTGAAGAAGGCAGCATTGGCCTTGAAGCCGTCGGACATATTCATTTTTGCTAATTCCTCGTCGTCCGCAATTTTGACCTTTTTATAAATGCCTTTTTTCTCATCCGGGACATAAGCCTCATGGAATGTCCCGTAAGTTCCTTTCAGAGGATCGCCGTTTATGTCTACACCCTTAATGCTGCAGACAGTACGTGGCCAGGTGACATGGCGGGCGATGCCCAAATTATTCCATTCAGAATCATTTGGGTTACATCCTTGTTTTTTTAATCTCGATTCAGCACCTTTAGATAATTCGTTGTTTGTTACACAGATACACCGTCTTTTCCCACCATCCTCTGCATTCAACAGTAATGTCGCAATCAGTGTAGTCCCAGTTCCTGCAAAGAAATCCACTATTACAGAATTCTCCGAACTAATACCTTGTATGATTTCTTTAATAAACGAAACCGGTTTTGGGTAAGGAAATCTATTATCTGAAAATATACGCTTTAGAACTGAGCTTCCCTTCACGGTAAAAAAACTCTTTTCTAACCAGATTGTAGGTATTTCCCCGCCAACTGTCGCATTTTTTCCCAGAATCAAGGTAGGGCTATCCTTTTCATGCCCAACGATTATAAGCTGATCTGATTCAATTTTTTTAATTACCCCTTCAGGCAAATATTGTATGCTATAATGATTTCTATTCTTTGAAGATTTGTTTTGAGTAACCTTAATAAAACCTTTTTTCCAGTCATGCATCAGTCTCTCAGGAATAAGTCTCCAAACGCACTCCTTGCCTTTACTACTTACAGGCCAAACAGCAATCGTTCCTTCTGGTGCTTCATCGTAATCATATTTAAATTCTTGTTTATCTCCTGTATATGACCCATCTGTTATTCGTTCTTGAAGAGATTTTCCAACACCAACAATATTGTGTGTCTTCGCATCAATGAAAATAGGATAAGCCTGATTCGGCCTATTTGTTTTATAAAACGTGCTTAACGTAAGCCCTTCATATGGAGAGCGGAGCACACCACCTGTAAACGACATTTTTTTTGCTTGAAATTGCTTTTCTGTAATAAAAACAAGATATTCGTGCATAAAAGTAAAGCCTCCGTTTGGCTTTCCTCCAGAAGTTTGCACTGTTACGCAAGTTGTATTTCGGTCACTAAAAATTTCTTCACACAATATCATCAACCTATTTATTTCCTGATATCCGATGCTTATTACTATCGTTCCTTTTGGACTCAACAATTTTTTTGCTAGATCAAGCCTTTTCTTCATAAATGATAGCCATTTGCTATGCATATATGCGTCTGAAGAATCAATAAAATTATCATTGTACTTCCAATCGGACTCTCCTGTATTGTAAGGTGGATCGATATAGATACAGTCAACTTTTTCTGCATAAAGATATTCAAGAAGCTGGAGTGCATGGTAATTGTCAGCCTCAATCAGTGTGTGCCACAAATCAGAATCCGGCGCATTACAGATTGAATCAATAGGTTTCAGGTATGGATAAATAGGTTCTCCAAATTCAGCTATTGCCACCAGATCATCAAGAAGGAATTCCTTCACTTCGTGACTCTGCCTGTGTTCACAGATTGCGTTTGCCCCTGCAATAGAACGTACTAGATAAATATCATCAACTTTGCCTGCTTTGAGCGCAACTTTTGAGCCACGTTTGATCCTGACGTCATATAGAGGAGTACATTCCGGCAGATGTTCCTCAAAAACGAGACCGAATTTCTTCTGTTTATTCAGCTTATTGACTTCCATCAGGATCCGCTCACGGAGTTCCGGATCATCGACCTGCTTGATCAAATCCTGTAGTAATGCCACTTTCTCTCACCTCATTCTTCTGTTATCGTCTTATTCTTTATATGGTAGACAATGCCTCTGTCCTTACAGAAGTCAATGACCTTCTTCGCGCATTCATTATAAAAATGCTTGTGTTCCTTGTATTCTTTTATCTTTTTATTGTAATTCGTCCGACCGAAAATAATCCGATCCGTAAAGTTCACAGCCTCAAGGATCTCACCCAAGTCCTGATCTATTAGGTTCGGAGTCGGATATGGTTCTATGCTTACCCATGTCCTGCAGCCTGCATCGTGTAATGCTCTAAGCGCTGCAAGCCGTTCTGCATAAGGCGCAGCCCCAGGTTCCTCCTGCTCTCTATATTCTTCATTCAACGAGATAAGGGTGATCCCATATTCGTTTTCTTTGGAAAAGTCACTGAGCGTCTTTGGCAGGATTCCTTTTGTGAGTGCTGTGCACTTAATCCCCGCATTGTTAAGCTTCTTTATTGCCGCCAGGCTCATTTTTTCAATTTCATCGTAGCCATACATGAATGGATCTGTCGTAAAGCATAACTGAACAGACTTAATCTCGTCTTTAAGCCGCGGGATTTCCTTATCCAGAAGCTGCAATGTATTTGACACCAGACTCGGCTCTAGCCAGTCACCATAGCTTTTTATCTGTCCGAAACGCTTCTTCATAAGATATGCGTAGCACGGATATTTACACCCGTGTGCGCAGCCTTGCACATGATTCATGGTGTAATCTCCGTACTCCACACCTGTCTTATATAGCATGGACTTCCTAGTAATCGTCTTCAAAGCGATCAATTCCTCACAATCTATTACTCAATCCACAAACGAAATAGCTTGCTGCCTCTTTCCAGTTTTCGGGTTGAACGCCATCTCTGTTCGTGCATCATAGTAATCACATAATTCCTTCTTTATTTCGTTCCGGTATCCTTCGGACGGAAAGATTGGATGATAATCTAGAGCATCCCATAATTCATCCAGAAAGACATGTTTTCTACCAGCAAACTCGCTCCGTAAATACTTTGCAATATCATTGATTCCATAGCAGGTATCATCTGTTGGTGTTGTCACACCAGCTCCATTGCTAAAATCAAGCTCCATCTGAATAAATCTGCTTGGTTTATTCTTAAGAGACGAGTGCCCTTCAAACACCTTCCATGCACATTTCTTGTACAGTTTAAAGCCCTCAATATTGCTTGTACAGTGAATGAGATCATACATTAAAGATCGATTCCTGTTGTAAAACGGAAATGATGCAACATAATATTCCCGGTTTCCTTTCATATGATCGATTATTTCTGCGACACGTTTTTCATATGCAGACTGATTACTACCATACGGAAGGAGCTTCTCAAACTCTTCTAAATATGTATGCTCATATTTTTCGATTGCCGTAGCACTCTTGGCGCTTGTAATAGCGCGAATCGGATCCATCAGTGCATGATTGATCATAACCTCTCCCCAATATCTAAAGAACGGAACCAGAACACGCCATTCAATATTCGCATTGTACGGATCGTAGAGTAGGAAGTAGTGGTAATGACTTGATTCTTTAAGTTGCGGCCCTATTGTATCAAGAAGCTCCGTCGCATCCTCATTCAATGTTATTATCTTGAAATTACGCTCGTCAGGCGGAAGATGTTTTTTTAATTCTTCAACCCGTGCAGTATTTAGATCGTTAAAGTACAGAAAGACCTGCTTATCGCTATACGTCCTCGCAACGTCAAGGAGTGCATTGGCTACACGAATCGGGGTGCCATAAACAATATTTCCATTTATATCCTTATAAACGCCGGAATTGCACATGCAATCAATGAAAATAAGCCCGTTGCACGCATTATTCAGCATGAGTTTCTGAGCCCAGGCTTTAATGTACATCTCGATCAACTCGAATTTTTTTATCGTATGTGGTTTTGCCGTTGTAATTACCTTGCTTTTCTTTACTGGCATATTTTTACTCCTCTACATCATCTGGCGTCGGTATCAATTCCATGACATCACCAATATCACAATTAAGCGCCTTGCAGACCTTCATCATCACTTCCATGCTGACAGTCTCTCCCTTTGAGAGCTTTGTCACGGATGACCAGCTGACTCCGGCCTGCTGCTGCAGATCTTTTTTCTTCATATCCTTATCTATAAGCAACTTCCACAGTTTCTTGTAGCTAACTTCCACAGCACCCACCTCTTTTAGTCTGAAAGCAATATAGTGGTTTTCATACTTGTTCAGTATATCATTCTGGTGGCTCCCACGCAAGCCGTTATTCACGCATTTGCACGAATACACTACTACTTTAATTGAAAAAACTCTGCATCTTTGGTATCATTAAAAAATCGGACAAGAAAAATATTCTTGCAGATTGTGAGGCAAAAATGGAAAATATCAGAATGAAATCGAACAGTTCATTTATGAGATCTGTTACCAGCCAATGTGGAATTCTGTGAGCACATACATCTATCAACACCCATATGCTCTGGATCTGAGCTTCTCAAGAATCAAATATCCTGGATATGCTCTCCTAGAAGAGTACACTGGAGACTGTATCTTCCAAAAGACCTGGACGGACTCTTCCTTCAATCGTCACATGAACCGCGGTGAAAAAGATACGGTCCTCGTGAAAGACCACCATGAACCGATCATCAGCCGCGAGGACTGGGAGAACGTACAGCGCCTGATTCAGCAGCGTTCGCAGGAAAAGAGTATCGAAAAAGACAATCGGAAATACCTGAAGCGATATACTTTCACCGGAAGGATTCTCTGCGGATGCTGCGGGAGCACGTTTAAACGGCGTATCGCCTACTCCTCTTCTGGAAGTCCTGTGATCTGGGCATGCAAAACCCATCTTCAAGGAAAATCGCTATGCCCGATGCAGTCCATCAAAGATGAGGACCTGAAGCGTTCGTTTCTTACCATGATGAACAAACTGATCTACTCCTACCGGCTGATCTTAAGGCCTATGCAAACAGCCTGAAGGATAACGCAAAAAAAGAAACGCTGGATCAGATCGATGCCCTGAAAGGCCGGCTTTCGGAAAATGCCAGAAAGCGACAGACCTTAACCCACCTGATGACACAGGGAATCATCGACCAGACACTCTACAGCAGAGAAACCACAGCCCTTCTGGCTGCTTCGGAGGACATCCAGAAGGAGATTGACCGCCTGGAGAACTCCGCTTCCGATGTCGCCGGGGTGCTGCTAGAAGCAAGAGCCCTTCTCCACTTCGCCGAGAAAAGCGAAATGCTTCAGGCGTTTGACGATAAACTGTTTAATGAATTTGTCGAACATATCACGGTGCATTCCCGTCATGAGATCACCTTCTGCCTGAAGTGCGGGCTTGAGCTTAAAGAAAGGATGTGAAGTTATGAGAACCATACCATACAGCTACCGGATTGAAGGCGGCAAAGCTGTCGTCTACAAAGAGGAAGCAGAAAAACTGCACCTGCTTTTTAAGAACTACCTTGCCGGGATGTCTTTGTCAAAAGCAGCAACCGGCGCAGGAATCAAGGCTACGCACTCCTCGATCAAACGACTGCTTGAAAACAGACACTACCAGGGCGATGACTTCTATCCTGCCATTACCGATAAAGAAACACTCGACCGGATCCACGAGGAACGGATTCAGCGGGCTAAGAAAATGGGACGACTGCACCCAGGCAGGAAGCCCAAAGCACAGAAGCCTGCAGCGACGTCGTTCACCATCTCTACTCCTGAGCAGACGCCCGGAAGCCCAAAGCAGCGGGCTGAATACCTGTACAGTCTGATTGAAAGTGAGGAATAACAAATGGGAAATATTACAATCATTCCTGCCAGAAGAACGATGGGAAATAACGTCAAACAGGCATAAAAGCCGAAGCTGCGTGTTGCGGCCTACTGCCGCGTCAGCACGGATACCGATGAACAGGAAACCAGCTACGAGACACAGGTCTCCCACTACACGGAGTACATCAACAACCATCCAGATTGGCAGCTTGCCGGCATCTTCGCAGACGACGGCATCAGCGGAACCAACACCAAGAAACGAGAACAGTTCAATAAGATGATCGATGAATGCATGGCGGGAAACATCGACATAGTCATTACAAAATCCATCAGCCGCTTTGCGCGTAACACCTTAGACTGCCTCAAATACATCCGGCAGCTGAAGGAAAAGAACATCGCCGTCTGGTTTGAAAAGGAGAACATCAACACGATGGACGCCAAGGGAGAAGTTCTGATCACGATCATGGCCAGCCTTGCGCAGCAGGAATCCCAGTCCCTCTCCCAGAACGTAAAACTCGGCATCCAGTACCGTTACCAACAGGGAAAAGTCCAGGTCAACCTCAACCGCTTCCTAGGATATACCAAAGACGAAAATGGAAACCTTGTCTACGCCTTTTTCTATAAGATAAACAACCTTATCATAGTCTTCCGGAATCTTAAATCCCTGTTCCATAAGTAATAAAACAATTCTTTCAAACCCAATTGAAAAACCGCATGCCGGAACATCGTGACCTGTAAATTTACCAACCATCTTGTCATAGCGTCCGCCACCTCCACAGCTTCCTCCAAACTCGGGAATGGCAATTTCAAAAATTGTTCCTGTATAATAAGACATTCCACGTACCAAAGTAGGATCAAACACAATCTCAAAATCAGAAGACTTTGTTGCTCTTACACTTTCAATAATTTCATTCATCCATTCTTTTACGTCATCTCCCATATAATCTCCCAGTTTTTCTGCAAGATAAGCTATAGGGTCTTTTTGTCCT
>OGZW01001440.1_pt1 | contig 19327 bp, 17 predicted proteins | sample 1577001 | NCBI WGS metagenome assembly OGZW01 (sample SAMEA3541519, study PRJEB24748) | human gut metagenome | biome: human gut; feature: human-associated habitat; material: faeces | place: China | collected 2012 | reverse complement strand
TTCTAAGGAAACTACACCGGTTGAGAGTAAGTTATATGAAGCATGCCCCGCAGACGGGACAGGTCCAGTCTTCGGGAAGGTCTTCAAAGCGAGTGCCAGCGGGAATCTTGCGGCGCTTGTCGCCCCGGTCGGGATCGTACACGTAGCCGCAGTTGCTCACCGGACAACGATACATGTCTTTCGGATCAGCCATGATGTACCCCTTTACCGGCTTACCACGGGTTGTGGAGCACTTCGAAGTGAGCGGTGGGGTGCGCACAGGCGGGGCACAGGGCCGGGGCGTGCGTACCGGTCACGAGACAGCCGCAGTTGCGGCAGCGCCACACGACGGGGGTTTCGCGCACGAACACGCGGCCTTCCTTGATGTTCTTGGCGAACGCGAGGAAACGCTCTTCGTGGTACTGCTCCGCAATGGCGATGTTGCGCATCACGCAGGCGACTTCGGAAAAACCTTCAGAGTCGGCGATATTCGCAAAAGAGGGATACATTTCAGTATATTCGTGATGTTCACCGGCAGCGGCGGCGTACAGGTTGGCTTCCGTGCCCGTGATGATGCCGGCAGGAAAGGCGGCGGTGATTTCCATGTTCTAATTCTGTTCCTTTCTCAACAAGCTATTCACTTCCTGCCTGAAGCTGATGTGTGCCTGCGGCGGCTTTATCAATTCCATCTGATAATGAATTTATTCCGTTATCAAGCTGTCCAACGCCTTCAACATAACTTTCCACACCATCACCAAGCTTCCTGCTTCCCTGATATAATGTCTGGCTTGAGTCCGCCACAACATTAAGCTTATCTGTAATAAGTCCTGCTCCATCATCTAATGAACTCATTCCTGCAAGCAGCTTTTCTGTACCATCTGATGCCTGCCCCAAGCCATCTCCAAGCTCTGCAATGCTTGCAAATACTGCATTTGTATATGTTGTTGTAACTTCAGATATAATATTTGCCTTAATTTCTTTTATGGCACTTTCACTTAATTTGCTGGAAATGTAATTATATCCTGGATTAGTTGCATATTGTAGCTGCATTTTCTCTGGATTAGGGTTCATCATTGATGCTGCATTCTTTGAAAAATCCTCTGGAATAGTTATTACCATATAATAGTCACCATTCTTAAGACCTTTATCTGCATTTTCTTCATCTGTAATGATAAAATTCATTGCATTGTTCGTTTTTAATGAGCTTTCAAGATTATCACCCACGGCAAGCATCTTCCCATTATGTTCAATCGTAGCATCATTATTGACAACCGCTACAGGCAGTTTTCCAATCTCCCCATACGGATCCCACATAGAATTCAAAAACAATCCTGCATATATAGCTGGAATCAGCATAATTACTACCATCACCACTAATAGCAGCTTATTTTTGAATAAATGTGTAAGTTCCTGCTTAATCATTTATATTGTGTACCTCCTTTCGTTAACTGGATTTACTATACTAAATACAGTTAAATAACTAAGGGGGATTTTCTAAATAGTTTATAAACAATGTAGCAGCTTCGGGAGAAGCTGCTACATTGGTGTGGAAAATCTTGTTCTATGCTTAAACTGAATATTTATAAATAGTCATTAATATTTTGCATAAACATATATAATTGTATTAGTCTTGCCTTAACATATCATACACATTTTGAAATGTCCAATCATCTTTCGTAATCTCATACTCTGTAAATTTTTCCATATCTTTATATATTTTGTTATCAATCTTCTTATTTTTACTAACCGATGAAATATTATAATCATTTATTTCATTTCTACTACCATAATCAATTTTAGTATGATATATTTCAGCATCATAATATACATAAAATTTTATTTTTTTATCATACGATTCATTTATTTCCTGTTTTTGATAATCATATAAAGAATATGCTATTAATTTTGTTTTAATATCATCGTTAGATTCAATTATTGCATAATAATCATCATCTACAAAAGAAGCTAAGTTATTTCCTCCTTGATTAAAAAGTTCGTAAACAGGCAAATAACTATTTAATCGTTCATAATCATCTTGTAATAAACACTCTTCTTGAATAGACATCAATTTTTTAAAAGAATTATTCCATTCTTTTGCCAAACTTAATGAATCCTTTTTAATGATAAAATTTACTTCTTTATACATATCATCAGGTAAATTATTATCTGATACTATAGTTGTCGTATTAAATAACTCTATCTTATCTGTTTGTACTTTATTCCAACTTCTAGCAGCAATTAAAATAATAAAGATTAATGCCATCAACAATATATCAGGCTTGATTGGCGTATCATCTAATTGATAAAATGTTGTTTGTATTCCTTTTCCAACTAAATCTTCCATATAAACTGAAATATCATGTTGAGAATAATGTATAAATTTATAAGTTGTATTAGATAAATTTTTATAATTTTTACTTTTTATATCTTTTTCAAGTTCTTCTATACTATATTTAATTAATGCTTCTTGTTTAATTAAATTTTGTTGTTTCTTTTTCCTTCTATACTTACTTAATTCATTTTTAAATCTAACAGACATTATAATTTCAATTATTATAGATAATAATATTAATATTGGTCCCCATATCCACACATTAATTTCATAATTATATGTATTTTTATAATATAGATACTCAAATAATGCCGGTATTAATATAATAATACTCCATAAGTTTAATATACCTATACATAACAAAAATATTATTCTATTAATTTTAGGCTTCTTTGCCTCCTCAACATGAGCATTTTTTTCAAATTTTTTATGAAATTTCTCAAGTTTTTTCAAATTTTCTTTGTAAACATAATCAAGTATTTCTTCTCTGTCATTTTGCTGCTTAAAATTTACCAAATAACCTTCTGTAATCATATTTTTTGCAATAAATTTAGGAAGATACACCTCACTCTCCACCTCAACCAATTCATATTTTTTAGATTTAGGTATAATGTAACTAGAATATGGATTATACATTTTTTTCTCTACCAGAATTGACTCTTGTATAAAAACAACTCCAGTTGTATTTTTTAGAGTAAAATAATTTAATTGTTCTTCTATATCATCAAAAAAATGAATATATTTTACAAAAAACTGTGTAGTTTCATTGTATTTATTAATTTTATTAGTTATTTCTATTATCTTATCTCTTACAGAAACTGCACCTCCATTAAAACCATAGTTATCAATTTCATTAACAAACGATGTATAACATTTGTAATAAAATGAATTTCTAATCCCATCAATAATAGATTTATCCTGTGATAAATCATAAATCGCCTCTAAAAATCTAATTATAGGGAAAAAGGCTTTATCTGTACTATATTTTACATTAATATCTACCAAATTTAAACCAAATCCATTTCTTATAAGAAGAGTATTTATCTCCTCTCCTTTGAAACATTTGATTGCATATTTTACTATATCATTTTCTATGCTTTGTTTATTCTTCCTGTAATTTACAGCCTTGTCAAAACCTGATTCATTAAGATTATTTATTATTATTTCAATAAACCCATCTAGGCAATTACAAGTTCCATTTGTAAACTTACGAACAATAATGCCAGGTGAAAGTAATTCTGCATAATATAATTGTGCTCTTGACATAGATTCTTCTGATATCTTTAATATATCATCAATCGCCTCAATATTAGCTTTTCTTTTTTCATTCACCTCATAAAATACTCTTATTGCCTTACTAGAAAAAAGAGGTTCAAATATATGATTATTTTCAGCAACAGCTTCATATAAATCTTCGGCAATTTCGTCATTATTATGATATAATTTGCCATTCCAAAACAAATTTATTTCAGGTGCAATATTACATACAATTTTAAATGCTGAGACAGGTCTTTCATCTATGCTCTGATTTGCCTCTCTTATATCTAATATTTTTGAATATATTTTTTCATCATACTTTTCAAAAGCATTATATAGAGTTTGTCTAAATACATCCCTTATAGTTGCATTCCAATCCCTTTGGGCATAAGCAACTGCTAATTCATATGGACTTGTATATTCTTGATCAATAAAATAATGTTTAAATGAATTTACTCCATATGATGTACTATAAACTTGTAGTTCTTTCCCATCAAGCCAATCATTAACTTCACTATAACCTGCTCTAACATTTGGATCATATGATAATAATGCTTTAATTAAATTTAAAAATCTTTTATTATTCTCTACTTCCTTTGGATAAACAACATTATCATCTTTAAATCTGAGTACAATTTCCTCATTACTTCTGAACAACCTATATTTAGTATCATTTACATACATTTCACATAAAGATACTCCCAATGCAAAATAATCCGTTTTATTAGCAACTGCTATTCTTTTCCTATGATCCATACTTGCACTTACTGCTGCATATACCGCTGCATCAGGTGCTAAATATCCATCACTTACCTTTCCATCCGCCAATGTAATTGATCTGTTATCAGATACATTTTCATCCCCTTTAGTAACAGAACCAAAATCTGATATAATAGGAATATCATTTTCATCATCTATTAGCATATTAGCAGGTTTAATATCAGAATGTATAAATCCTGCTTTATGAATACAATTTAATGCTTCATTTAAAACTCTAATATATCTTTTAAGACGTGATTCATTATTAGAAAAATCTGGTTTATGTAAATCAAGACTCCCCTTATTATAAATAGGAAATATATAAAAATATCTATTTTTATATATTCCATAATCAATAAGCTTAATAATACCAGGTTTAGTATTATTTGACAAAAACCTTACTATATCGTCTGAATATCTATTTTGTTTTCTAACTCTGTATATTTTAGCAATATATTTTTCTCCCAAAGCAGTCTGAACTTTATATATTTCTGCTTGACCACCATAACTAAACGATTCAACAATTGTATAATCATTATTATTACCTTTTATTACCTCACCTATCTCCAAATCATATATATATTGATTTTCATCATTATTATAATAGTTTTTGTTTGAATTTATATCATCTTGCAATGTTGATGTCATTCGATTACTTTGATTATCTATAGGCAACGTACCTGTTTGTCTATCTATTGGTAACGTTCCCGTTTGTCTATCTGAAGCCAATGTTCCCGTTTGTCTATCTGAAGCCAATGCTCCCGTTTGTCTATTATCTTCTGGCAATGTACCTGTTGTTCTTTCTCCCACTTTAAACACTCCTTTCTTATAATCTATTAACAAGAATTAATGATATGTTATCCCCTGCCCTATTTGAATATATTTTATCTAATATAATATCTGCCTTTATGCTCAATTCATTATCCGTAATTAATACATCTTCTACCTCATCAATACTAATATAGTCTGAAACTCCATCTGAACATAACATCAATAAATCTTTTTTGCGAAACTTTTCTCTATGAGTAATAACATCAATCCATTTAGAGTCAAATTCATCACAGCCAACATAACCACTAATTATATTTTTTTCTGGATGTGTATACATCTGGCTTTCACTAATTAAACCCATATCATACAATTGTTGTACTTTGGTCTGATCTTTTGTTAACTGTAATAAAACTCCATCTCGAAATCTATATGCTCTACTATTTCCTAAATTATATGTAGTTATCTCATCTTCTAGTAAAGCCACTATACACAAAGTACTACTAATGTTTGGAAATAACTTTCTTTGATTTCTTATAGATAATATTTTCTCATTACCTTTTTCCACACAATTTATTATTTCTTCTTTATTTCTCGCATTACATTCTGCAATATTCCTTAAAATCTCCCTAGAAGCTAACTCACTAAAAGGCAAACCACCTACACCATCTGCTACAGCAAACACACCTTCATCTCTATCTTCACACCCCATTAATTTTCCGTTACTAATAATATTATGCCCAACCAATATTGAATCATCACAGGTAGTATGTACCAGTCCTTTATTTACTAACGCCACATATTCTATCATTGTTAATTCCTTTCCAGACTTGCAATAATTTTAGGCATTTCCAACTCAGATTCATCTGAGTTTAACCCAGTAATGTCCTCAATAATTATTGTCTGACCATTTTCAATCCGGTTATCAAAAACATATGTTGAGAGCGGTGTTGTAAAATACTCCTCTACTATATTTCCTACACCTCTACCGCCTTCCTCAAGATTTGTAAGCACTTTTTGATATAATTTTTCTTTTACAATATCATTTCTAAATTCAATTCTTATTTTTTTCATACTATAAACTGCTTTACAAATTTTATTAATTTGAGAAAATAATATTTCCTTTGCTGCTTCTGGTTGTATAAAATTAAATACTATAAGATTTTTACCTATTCTATTTAATACCTCTGGTTTTCCTTTACTAAAGAAATAATCCTGTATTCCCTTAGTTACAACTTTATTTAATTCGTTATATGACATATTCATATCAACAACTCGCTTTTTTACTCCGCCAACATCTTGATATATGCCTAAGTTACTTGTAAATACAATTAAACACTCTGAAAAATAAACTGTATTTCCCTGTCCATCAGTCATTCTTCCATCTTCAAGTATCTGTAAAAATTTATCCCAGATAGTTGGTGAAGCCTTTTCAACCTCATCAAATAATAATAAAGAAAATGGATGTTCCTTTATAGTATTGGTTAATTGACCTCCTGCTTCATATCCAACATATCCTGGAGGTGCTCCAAATAACTTCTGAGCCGAATGACTTTCAGAATACTCACTCATATCAAATCTTCGACAAGCACCTTCATCTCCAAATAATAATTCAGCTATTGCTTTAGCCAACTCTGTTTTTCCTGTACCTGTCGGACCAGCAAAAAACAAAATCCCTTTAGGCTTAGATGCAGAAGAATGTTGCAATCCTGAAAATCCTGTCTTTGCCCTCTTTATAATAGAAATACTCTTTTCAACAGCAACATCTTGTCCTTTTATTCTATCTTTAATTTTATTATTTTCGAGTTTTTCTCTCTCAATGTCATCCCAAGGATTTTCTTTAATCCCATACTTATATAAAGAAATCACATCATTTAATTGTCCTGATGTTATTTCCCCTAACCTTTTAAACTCACGAATTCCTCGTAAATCTAATATTTTCATTCCCTCAGTCATATCAATAAATTGCTGAATATCTTTTTCGTTTTCTTCATCATCTATAAAATAATCATAATAGCAATCCAAATATAATTTTCGTACGTATTTATCTGGTAATGTTATCATTATATTTTTCACATATGGATTATCCAGATAAAACCATGTTGGAATATCATTAATTTTATCAACTATAAGTATTAATATATTTTGCCTTGTAATTCCGTCATTCCCATAATTGCTTTTTGCATTCATAGAAGCGTAAAGATAATTACTAAATACTGCTCTCTCCTGTTCACTCATATGACTAGGTTCCGTTAAAATTCTTGATGCGTAATTAACGCAAAATATGGTTGGTCTATCACTTTCTATCAAAGTCGTCTTAATTACTTCACTAGCATCAAAATAATTGATAGCAATTGAATTTGCTATCTGTCCATCTGTTCGCTTTTCATCTTGATTATCTTTATATTCTTTATATTGTTCTTCAAATGTATCAACAGAATATTGATTGTACATACTATCAAATACATCTATCAATTCTGCCTGCTTTTGTTTGTTATAAAAGCCATTTATCATATCATAATAACAAATGTTATATCCCATTTTTTTATAATATTCATATACATACGAATTTAAATCGTAAAAATCTTCACATTCTGTTTTTTTTTCATTAAAAATAGGGTATTCATCATATATGTTTCCTTCTAAAATAATGCAACTTTTTATTTTAGAAAAACACTCAATTTCTCTTATCCACTTTGGTATTTTCACCTTTTTTCCTCCTGCTATTATGTATTCCCACCGATATTAAATTGTCATTATAGTAAAAATTTTCTATTATCCTTCCATTGTTCATATAATTTATATATTTATTATTTATTTTAGGATTATGAAACTCTATTACTTGATTAGAAGAAGCTATGAGTGGTGTATGATTATCATTAAGTTCATCTACATATTCGCCATATATCACCACTGTCGCTTTCTCTATACATTTTATGGCATAATCATTATTCAAATCATATATTTCTTTTTTCGAATAACCTGTAAATATCAAAATATCGTCTGTTATTTCCAACATAAATGTAATTATTTCAAATAAATCCTTAGCTTGGCAAAACGGCTCTCCACCAGTAATTGTAATTCCATCAATTTTTTTATCAATTTTACTTATCATCTCTTTTATGACTGTCATAGAAACTTCACTATTGGGATTAAATAACTGCAACTCAGGATTTGCACAATTAAAGCATCTTTTTTTACATCCTCTTATCCATATAGCCAATCTATCACCTGGACCTAATGAATGAACTGGATATAATAATCTATCTATCTGCATATACTTACCTCAAATTTCTGATCCGCCAAAGTAAGCTCATCTCCATCCACCAGTATATTTTTATTGTTAGGAAAAAGCCTGTTTCCATTTATATATGTAAAATTTCTACTGTTATTATCTGTTACATACACTTCTGTATTAGTTACTTCTATCACTGCATGTTTTCCACTTACATAATTTAAATTCCAAAAATACTCTGATTCGATATTTCCATAAGCCCCTATCATATGTTTACCAGTAGGAATTAATATCTTTTTTCCATCTCTTTGATTTATTAATCGTAAAGCTGATATTCCAGCCTCACTCCCATTTAATTCTATCCCTTTATTTTCGATATTATCTATTTGCTCTTGGTTAATTTCTTGTTTCTGCACAGAATCTTCAGTTAACCTTTTAATAGCATCATTTCCACAATATGGACATTGACGAATTTTTTCTTTTTCATTTTTTATATCCACCTTATGATTACATACCGGACATATTTTAAAATATCTAATATTAGTATTCGTTAGCTTTTCATCTTCAATTTTAATTGGTAGTAATGAAATATCCGTTCCACAAGTTACACATATAAACCTATTTGCTGGATTTTTCTTACCACATTTATCACATACTCTAATTTGCATAATATTTTTCCTTCTCCCTACTTTATGAGTCAATATGCATTACTTTACGACCATGCTGTTCATAAAAGCCCATTGAAATATCAGCATTTCTTCCAAATCCAGTACTATAAATTTTCTTCTTTCGTTTACTATGTGTTTTAGATATCGAAATATTCATAACTGTATCTTCTGATACAGGTGTACAACTTTCATTAACAATATGAATATTATTCTCTTCCATTTTTTCCTTAATTTGTGGATATAACGAACATAATGCTCCCTGCTGTTCTACCTGCTTCTGAACCTCTTCTTTTGTTGGCTGTTCTTCTCCTATTCCAACAACCTGAATCATAACCGCATCCTTGCTAACTGAAGAACAAATATTAATATTATCATTAGAAAATACTATCCTTGAATTTTTATTATCTTCACCTATATTATATGAAACCACACTATCATATCCATATTCTTTCATTATATTGCTAATAGTGTCTTCAACATACATTCTGTATGCTTTATCAGATGCCTGTCTAGTTAAATCATTTATTATATTTTCAAGCTTGTCATTATCCATATTCTTGATATTATTTTGAGGCTCTGTTTCAAGATACTCACATAAAAATTGATATTGCCCTAACATCTGTTTCTTTTTAGTATCTTTCAATATTTCATCTGATAATGAATAAGCTATACTTTTCTCTAAAATGTGATAATATGTAATAATACTTACAAGTATATTTTTTCTAGCTGAAACAGAATATTTTCCTTTTTTATTTATATTATCTACATCCTCTAAAATCATTTTTACATATTTTTTATCTTCGGAAGTTAAAATATCCATTTCCCTTATTTCTGTTACACCTTCTTTTATGGTATTTAGCAACACATAATCTTCTGACGGCAAATCAATTTCTTCAATATTCTTTTCACCATCAGCATCATCCAATATAGACGCAAATACCTTAGTTCTTACTGTTCTACTTCTATTTTCTGCAGCACTTTCCTGACTATTATATTCATCAATTTTTTCCTTCTGAATTTTTAATTGCTTTTCATATTCCTCTTTTTGAATAATTTTTTTAATCGAATCAATTTTATCTAATATATCTCTCATTAATTCTCTTTTTACTCTCGGCAATTCCTTTATTCTGGAAACAATGAGATTATTAAGTTCTGTAATAGATTTCTCGCTTATTATTGTATTACTTAACAAAATAGAGTTTAGCTTAATCAAGTAATTGTTTTGTATCTTTATAAGTGAATTATGTAAATACTCAACTTTGTCCTGTTGAATACTAGTATTATTCATTGTCTCATTCACATAATTTTTAATCCATATCATTTCATTTTGAATATCAATATTTATAGACTGAATTTGACTAGAAAAATAATTTTCCTTTCCAATAGTATTCAATCGATTATTAATTCTTTGAATAACTTTAGGATCATTTGTTATGTGCATTAACTTTGGTCCACTCATTTCTTACCTCTTTATTTTTTCCTTTTTGTAGTTATACTTTTAACAATAAAATATATACCCATTAACACAATTATTATGCCTGCTATTCCACTAAAGGACTGCATTACATCGGATAAAACATTATTAACCCCACCATATTGCAAATCCATTGCATACATAAATACTAAAATAACAATAGACGATGATATAGAAGCTGTTATTGCCTTTCCTATATTTGATTGTTTTAATGAATCTAATATGTAAGCATTCACAAATGCCTCTTGCTTTGTTCCTGTAATCGTTTTTATAATTAATAATGGTGTAACTACTATACTTCCTCCAGTAATAATGCATTCAATCGCATAAACTGCTAATTTAAAAAATATGTTTTTCTCTATAAATTGCATTATAAATCCATATATAAGAATTCCTATAAAGACAATAATGAATTTGCTTGTCAATATTCCTATAAATCCTGCCTTATCAAAACTCATAATATTTGAAACCCAATTGATTAATAATACTAATGTAACTAACTGTATAAAATCTAATGCAAAACCACCTGCTGAAGCCTTAAGATAACTTTTTAGTGTTCCATATTTAACAATACCATTCCAAAAAGGAATATTTAACTTGATTATTTCTGAATTTTTTGCTGAGAAAATAACTATTATCATTGAATATATAACAATTGCTGTAACACAATTATTAATTATTTGCATTCCTTTATTTTCATCACCAGTCAAATTACACAACAGTCCAAACAATATAAACAATACAAATAAACATCCTAGAAAATTCCCTACCATATTATGTCGTCCGCTTTCTTATTATATTTTTATAACTATTTCGATATACAAAAAGCAATACATATACTTTATTTATCATCACTCATAATAATATAATCCATAAGCATTTGTTTTTTTTCAAATCCCAGCCATCCAAATAATCCTTTTATGAAATCAGTTTCTGGTTGTATATCTCTTAATAATTTCATATAAGTTATAATATCTTCATCAAATGATTCTAATGTATATCCATTTGCCTCATAAAATGCTGCTGCTATTAACATATTGGGAGTTTTACAATAAACCTCTTTTCCATTCTTTTTTCCGCTTCTAACTGCAAAATATTTATTGTATAATTTATTATATAATAATAAAAAAGCACTATAATATTCATCATTCACATCAGAATTGATTGCAATTCCAATTATTGACTCTTTATATAATGTTATTTGTTCATCACTCAGCTCATTTAAAAATAATTTTGAACATATATACAATAATTCCTCTTCTGTTGATTTTTCATCATTATAAACTTCTATGGCATTCTTTCGATTTTCCAAAATTTTGTTTACAATATTTAAATACTCATTTGATTTATCACTAAAATTCTGTATTTGCTGCTCCAATGAAATATCTGTAACAAATGAGTATTCTAATCTTTCTCTGATTGAAAATTTGATTCTATTTTTATTACTTATTATTTTTATTTCATTCATTGATATATTGTTATCTATATAATTATAAATATCTTCCATATCATACTCATTAAAAAACATTTTTATAACTGTTCTTATCTGTTCTAAATTCTTATTTTGCATAACGAATCTCCTTTTAATCCTGTCTAGTAATATGAACAACTATCATTTGTCCATAAAACACCATCGTAATATTTCTATAAATTATATTTCTAAATCAACATTTTTCCGTTATTTCCAATGATACATCCTATAAAATGCATTAATATACCTATGGAAAACCGCCAACTATGTCAAAGCATAATTGGCGGTCATAACTACCATTGCTTATTTACTTACCACGTTGCACCATCGCGATAGTAACAGCAGGAATTACTACACTTAGAAGGTCCATCTGCAGAATTATCCCTATGACTACCTTTAACATTCAAAGATACAGCAGTGACCTCAGGTTTTTTGTATTCCATATTCATTCTCCTTTCGATATTATTTCCAAACTCTGTATAGCAGTGTTTAGGAGCTCAATCAATTGAGTTACACATATTAACTCGTAAATGTGTTAACTGACAAACTGTCTCAGCTGGTGTGTTATAGTCTCCAGTTGATAAATAATTTACTACAATGCAAGGACTGCACATCATCAAATACTTACATTTTAGGCATTTATTATTTTTTGAAGCTTTCTCTTTAAGTAATAATTTATAATCAGCCCATGCAATATTAAAATCGTCTGACAAGAGATTCCACTTCTTAAATCTGCATTTATGACACGGATTAAGATAGCCCTGATAATCAACAAGAAAATTTGAAATAGCCATATCACATAAATACAACGGAACATCTTTTTGATTAACAAAAGGATTCGGAATTTCTGAAAGTCGTCTATATTCTTCTTTTTTTCCAGGTATTTCTTTTTCAATTTCAATTATTTTTTCAAGTGATATCATATGATTTTTAGTGCACTCATTTCCATTCAAGGTAGGAAACAGCTCCATAGAATAGGAAAACTCTGCACCATACCTTTCAGCAAGCGAACAAATTGCAGGATAATCATCTTGATTTTCTCGCATACCAATATATTTTATTTCAAAGTGAATCGAATTTTGTGATAACATCTTGAGCGTATTTATCACCTTATTGTACATTCCATTCTGACCAGTTACTCGAAAATAGCTTTCTTCATCTTTTCCATATATACTAATGCTTATAGATGCTGGTGGATACTTATTAAAGATTTCAATTGCCTTGGAATCAATCAATGTTCCATTTGTCAACAACTCAATAATAAAGCCTTTTTTCTTTGCGTAAATATATATTTCAAAAAAATCTGACCTAGTTAAAATTTCTCCACCTGTGAAATACAAAAACAATACCCCAACATCAAATAGTTTATCAATAATATACTTAACTTCTTCTGTCGTAAGCAATGTATGCTTTTCTTGATCCTGTAAATAACAATGAACGCATCGTAAATTACAATAAGGTGTTAGTTCAATCCCTCCTACATGAGGATGCCTTTTAGGTATCCAAACTTTTTCTCTGATTTGCTCAATAGAATTATCATTTTTAACAAGCGATTCCTCCGCAAACAATTACACCACCTCCATTAGATACCCTTTGGATTCAAGATTCTCAACAAACATTTTGCAATCAGAATAAATAACCGGATATAATTCTGCATTATAATTTTTTATCAATGACCGCAAATATGATACAATACCATCAAGAGTACAAACCCCATTTGTCATCAAATATTTGATGATAACTTGACCTGTCTCATTAACAGAAAATAATTCTTGAAAATCGTAATATTGTTTTTCATATATATCAATTAAAAAAGAGATTCCACCAATATCCCGAAGGACAAGTCCTTCTCGCATTGAAAAATATGTCTTTTGATATTTTGTCTGACTTTTCATATACATATTAATACTTTCATCTCCATTAGAAAAACCACTTGAAACCTGCAATAAATTACACTGAAAATTTTTTATGTTATGTATGATTGTACATAACGCATCAACATTACAAACGTACTGTGAATATTTTTTTAGTTTTAAAAGCAATTCCGACATATCATCACCTCCGGGGATTTCACAAAGGTAGTATTTTATCTTCACTGAATAATTGTCTGAAATATCCACTCCAATGCATCTTAACCCAGCAGACTTAGTTAAAATTAAATCACGTACAATTTGAAATGTTGCATCTCTTTTTATTATTGGACATTGCTCACAGTAATTAATGTAGTCAGTATCATAACGCTTTGACTCATCTGTTGTAAAAGTTTTGAAATAGAAACGTATGTTATTATAATTTAAAGATTTACACATTTTCGAAAAGCCACAATAATATAATGGATGATAATCATCGAAACTTTTTATTATAGAATCCATATTTCTCAAATGGTCTAATAGCTCCTTTTGTTTAAGAGTTAACCTATATCCCTGACATAAATAATCAATCAATCTTAATTCCTGTTGTTTATTACTAATATTTACTCGTACATAAAATCGATCTAACGTGCTACTTTCACCAACCATTTTTTCAGATATACCATAACTATTGATGCCACGAGTAAAATTAATAAAATTTATATCAGCTTCAGTTAATGATGATTCAAAAAATTTATGTCCATCCAAATAGTATATATCTTCGAAAAGATCACCTGATTTTGCTTTTATACAAACATAATCAATATGACTCCAATCCTTAATTTCAGAAATTGACTTTTTTTCAAACATAATTTATCCTTTCACATTTGTGTGTTGTATTATGTGCTTATCACATACCCACATCCATTTATATATGCGATTATTCTATCAATAACTGTTTTCTAACTAATTGAATATGAACTGTAGGCTAATTATCTTAAATCTAAGATTTTAAACTACTGTTTCTTTCGTAGAGTATTACACTTTGCGAAAGAAAAGCCTGGAAATGTTGATTCTCAACAATTTCCAAGCTTTAAGATGGTTTATTTGACGGCTAATAGATTTGAAAGTTTATTCATATTTTGCTGCTTAAGATACATAGATGGATGTACATATCTATTAAGTGTTATATTCACATTTGCATGACCAAGAATTTCACTCAGACTTTTTATATCAAAACCAAGTTCAATGCACTGGGTAGCAAATGTATGACGTAATATATGGAAATTTGCATTTTCAATATTACACAGCTTTAAAATGCGCTTAAAATAATTCTGCATAGTTCGTGGCTCAACATAATGAACTGAATTGCCAGATAATATGTACGCATTTTTGTTTTCTGATTTATTTAAATATGGCATAAGAATATCCGGGATTGGAATATCTCTTACCGAGCATTGACTCTTTGGAGCAGTAATCTGTATGGTTGTTTTATTGCTCCCATCTAATGTTTGGAGTCTTTGCATTGTTTTATGAATATGTAAAATTTTTTTTTCAAAAGAAAAGTCTCCCCAAGTAAGAGCACATAGTTCACCTATTCGGATTCCTGTAAATGCACAGATTAAAATCCCTTGATTTAAAAGATTAGGTTCATTCTGAAGATACTCTATCAATCGCTTATAATCCGTTGTTTCAAGTGTCTTAACCGGAGTATTTTTCTGCTTTACAGCTACATTCATTGCTGATAAATCCACAACATATTTACATCTGGATGCATACTTTAAAATTGCCTTTATTACTGCTAAAATGTCTGCAACTGTTTTTCTTGATAATCCAGTTTCTTTTTTACCTCCAGTTGATAATAATTCAGATACATACGATGATAATAGTGCATAATCAATAGAACTAGTAGCTATATCTCCCAAAGGCATAATAATATAGGTTGAAATTATATTCCTATACCTGATATAAGAAGATTCTTTTATTGATGGTCTAATATCAGCAAGCCATAATTCACATATTTCCTTAAATAATACAACTTGTTCTACAACCTTTTGTACATTTGCTTCTTGATAACACTGCACCTTTTCAAACTCTAATTTCTTTTTTACTTCCAAATATGATTTTCCATAGATATAGCCATATTTTGCAACGTCTGAAGTCCGTTGCTTTATAAATCGCCCTTCCCATCTGCCGTCTTTGCGTTTATAAATATTTTCGCCTTTTCGTGGCATTGTATCACCTCCTGCCTATGACTATAAAACTGACGGCAAATCCTTTAGTTTGTCAATTAATTTTATAAAATATTTTTTGATTTACTACATTACAAAAGGTGGCATATTGACAAAAGCAGTGTCAAATGCTAAACTTTCGGTAAAGAAATCAAAAAATGTATTTATATTTATTCGCAAAGTGTAATACTCTACGAATATTTTAGTCTATATATCTTGTGAAATATATCTCTTTTACTTGTTTTTCCACATTATAAATTTTTAAGAATGACCTTATTCTTGTATATTGATTTCATTCGTTTTTTTTATAAAAGTATTTAATTGCATTATAGTAACTTCTTGCTCAGTAATAATTAGCTCATCACACACTCTTAATATTTGATATCTCATACTACAAACATTTTTCTATATGCGAATCTGTAAAAATATTTACTAATTTCCATAAAATCATTCTACTAACAATAGATTATAATCTTATTTATGCTTTTATCTAAATGCTGCTTGCTTGTATTTGTTCTGTGATAATAATAACTCTTTATATAACTATTCACTTTTTTATCAATATTGAAATGTACACTTTTTGAAACTACAAAAAAAGGACTGATAAACAGTCCCGAAATGTATGGACATCCTTTTACGGAACGTCCCAGTATTTATGTATGCTTTTTGACACCACCTCCTTAAAAATGGGTATAAAATAAAGAAGGTATTTTCAACCTCCTTCTCTGACTACTTATGACTATTAAGAAATGACACCACCTCAACCCTTGATTTATCGTCATGGACGAAGCGGTGTCAATACTTGTAATTTTTGAATCCTTTTAAAACTCTTAGGTGGATTCTAGTTTTTCTAGTGCATTGCTCACTTCTATACTTAATCCTTCTACTCTCCTATATGCTAATTCTCCCATACTTAGGTCATACACTAGTTTCTTTTTCATTTCAGCCTCTATATGAACAGTATTTCTGTATTCATATAATTTGACTAAATCATCTGCCAATCCTTCACTTATCAGATTCAGCTCTAATAATGCTGCTACTTTTTGTTCATAGCGAATTTTAGTTTTATCAACAGCTTGAACCTTATTATAGCATGGAATAATATCTTTTTTATCATGTTCCAGTTCTTTGGCTATTTTTTCCAATTTATGTCCTGGTATTCCAATTTTGACCAAGCGTTCTTGAAACAGAAGATTTTTTACTGTATTCGTTTCCTCAAATAGTTCAAACAACAAATAATTAACAACAGCCTCTTGAATAGACACATACATTATTACCTGTGTCTTTATCTGAGCTAATAAAAGCTCGTCCGAAGCTTGTAAACCCTCAAAGAATTTATAAATTTTTCTCGCATTTATAAATTCTACAATAAGTCTATCTCTCAAACTTTTATTCTCAATAAATGGATAAAAATGTGACTCATACCACTCTTTATTAGGTAAATGTCCTGATATATAATTCTCTAGTTCTTTTTTAGTCTCACTTGTAAATGCCATTTTCTCCTATCTCCTTTGTCGTAATACTTACTTAATATTAATCGATTTTGAGTTTGATATAAAAATCCTGTCCCTACTTTAAGATTGACTTAATTACTGCTTCGAGAGGAACTTTTTATAATAATGCTGTGGCATACTAATATACAGTTACCAAATCAGCTCGAAATGCCTCAACGCATCCTTAATATACTCCACCTTCTCCTGTGGACACCGCTTTACCTCTGGATTCTCTTTCTTAGACTTATTGTAATTCTCGCCTATGTCCAGACCACACATCCGCTTCACCTGTGCAATATAAGAAGTATGCACATTCACACCATACTTATCCTTCACATATTCCTTAATCTTTTAATAAGTAGCCTTTTATTGTGGTGTATAATTCCTCTCTTCTTCAAGCTACATCATAATCTTCTACATATCATTTCGCGACAACAGTACCACCGTCTCAACATGCCCCGTATTCGGAAACATATCCACGCAGCACCCCTTCTTAACCTCATACCCGCTCTCCTGCAACATAACCAGATCTCTTGCAAGACTTGTAGGCTTGCAGGAAATATACACCATTGACTCCACGCCATAGTCAATTATCTTCTTAAGTGCCTTTGGATTGATACCATCTCTTGGTGGGTCGAGGACGATAAAGTCTGGCTTGTCCTTTATGTTATCGAGGGCATTAAGCACATCATCTGCGATGAACTCGCAGTTATCAAGTCCATTTATGCCCGCATTAATCTTGGCAGCTTCTACGGCTTCCGGTATTATCTCAACGCCAATGACTTTCTTTGCAACTGGGGCTAACATCTGCGCTATTGTTCCTGTTCCGCTGTACAGGTCGAAGATTACCTTGTCTTTGGTTGTTCCTACATAATCTCTTGCCTTTGAGTACAGGACTTCTGCGCCAAGTGAGTTAGTCTGCGGAGCTGACCCACTGGCGGAGCAGCGCCTAATCCGCTGGCTTCGCACCATCGGTGCAAACGCAAACTCTTGGTAAAACTTATCGCACTATGCTGCTTATATTTTATCCTGTTTTTTTGTTCGCTGTTTGAATCTATATGGTTAAATGTAGCTTTCTATTTTTTGTTGAATTTCATTTTCTTAGTTATCCAGTTTTATCTAAATTGGTACACAGCATTATTTCATTCATCTATCCTGACAGCAGTTATGTCCATGAGCGAGTTGATAGTATATGGAATTATCAAGCGGTTTGCTCCTCATTTCCTTGATAATGGTAGGGAATTTAATCATCTTTTGGTTTTTACAGTCTTTAATAAACTTATATTTTTTACTGTTATATATCTCCTCATTCATTTTATAAAAAAGCAGGAAAAATGCAGTCGGCAGTATGATAAGTCCATATTTTTGCTTGTTTTCATCCCTATAGCCTCTGTCTTTGTTATGTTCACGTTTATAAATATTGGAGAAAACGCCACCCTTCCACCATCTCTTGACTGGATGATTACATTGAGTGCTGTTTTTCTACTGACAGCTAATCTGCTTATGTTCGGAATCAATCAGTATCATCAAAAAAAAAATATGGAATTTACAGAAATGCAGTTATTGCTCCAACAAGAGTCGGATTCAGCGAGGTATTATGAAATGTTACATCTGCAGAACGAAAATCAGCGTATTTTAATCCATGATATGAAAAAACATCTTCAATCCATTGCACTGTTAAATGAAGATAACGAGAATGAAAAAATCAGAGCTTACATTGATCAACTAATGCAGTCCTCTGATTTATTGGAATTTTCTAAGATATGTGATCACAAAATATTAAATAATATTTTGTGCCGCTATAAAAAAG
>OGZW01001424.1_pt1 | contig 19414 bp, 9 predicted proteins | sample 1577001 | NCBI WGS metagenome assembly OGZW01 (sample SAMEA3541519, study PRJEB24748) | human gut metagenome | biome: human gut; feature: human-associated habitat; material: faeces | place: China | collected 2012 | reverse complement strand
ACTTATGGGAATAGCTGATAGGATTATGGTTATGTCTGATTATGAGGTTACAGGAATAGTTAATCCCCAAAGTGCATCAAAAGAGTATATTGGTTCATTAATGATGGAGACAGAAAAGGTGGTGTAATAGAATGAGTAATAGTTTATCTAAGGCACCTGCTGTTAGAATAGTTAAGCGTGGAAATGAGAGAAAGAAAAGTATACCTGTTATATATTTTGCAACATTTGTTTTAGCAGGTATTGTCCTTAGTTTAATGCTGCTGGCAATGAAATTTAATCCTGTTAAGGTTTTGGAAGTCATGGTTCAGGGGGCACTAGGTAAGGAATTTCTTGTAAGAGAGACTATTAAAAATACAATTCCCCTTGTAATTACATCTATGGGATTGTCATTAGCGTTCAAAATGAAGTTTTGGAATATTGGAGGAGAGGGACAAATCCTAATAGGTGGTATTGGAGCAACATTTGTCTCATTCCTTGTTAATGACTCGATACCACAATGGATGCTGCTAATACTAATGGCATTAGCGGCAATAGTGGCAGCAGGAATATATGGAGCCGTGCCGGCATTTTTTAAGGCAAAGTTTAATACCAATGAAACCATTCTTACCCTGATGCTTAATTATGTGGCAACACAGATTATTATATTGTTACAGAATACGGCAAGTTGGCAGGATTCCACTAACAGCTTTCCCAAAATAAGGATGTTAAATTTTTACAGCAGGTTGCCCAGAGTTTGGGGAATACATATTGGTTGGATAATTGCAGTTGTGTTATTGGTAGCATATTACATTTATATAGAAAAAACAAAACAGGGTTATGAAATCAAAGTTGTGGGAGATTCTGAAAAGACGGCAAAATATGCAGGAATTAACAGAACAAAGGTAATTATTAGAACTATGTTTTTATCGGCAGCATTGTGTGGATTAGCAGGATATTTTCAGGTAGCGGGAGCTGATGGAACTTTGTCAGAAGCTACTGCCGGTGGAATTGGATTTACGGCGATTATGATAGCATGGATGGCAGAAATGAAACCTATGGGAATGCTTGCAATGTCATTATTAGTTGCAGTTTTAAACAGAGGAGCTGACAATTTACAGACCGTATTTCTTATACCATCATCTTTTGCTGATATAATTATTGGAATTATTTTATTATTCATGCTTGTGGCAAAATTTATGATAAGCTACAAAGTTGTATTTGAAAAGGGAGGAGTTGGCAAATGATTATTAATTTTTTAGTGGCGGCATTTTTAGCCGGAGCACCTCTTATTCTTGCGACGGTGGGAGAAATAATTACGGAAAAATCAGGAAATATGAATTTAGGTGTGGAAGGAACTATGTATATTGGGGCAGTGTCGGCTTTAGCATGTGCTGTGGCAGCTGAGAAAATTGGTTTAGCCGGAATAGGTGCAGCAGTGTTTGCGCTGTTAGGAGGTGCCATAAGCGGAATGTTAGCATCGGCATTGTTTAGTTTTATGACAGTTACATTGAGGGTAAATCAAAATGTGGTAGGACTTATAATAACGATTATGGGAACCGGAATAGGAAATTTCTTTGGAGAACTTATGGGGCAGGGCAATGGGGGATATATTTCAGTATCAGGAAAGACAAAAGCTGTTTTTGCAGGGATAAGCATTCCGGGACTTTCAAAAATACCGGTATTAGGCAAACTGCTTTTTTCGTATAATGCATTGGTATATTTTTCCTTTGCAGTGGCGATTGTGGCATTTGTTATAATTAGAAAAACAAAAGTTGGCTTAAAGTTAAATGCAGTAGGAGAAAATCCGGCAGCAGCCGATGCAGCGGGAATTTCAGTGGGCAAATATCGTTATATAGCCACTATTATAGGGGGAGCATTATGTGGACTGGCAGGTATGTATATGTGCATGGTTACTAATTCAGGTGTGTGGGTACATGGATGTATTAGCGGATACGGATGGCTTGCCGTGGCTCTTGTTATTTTTTCATCATGGAATTCGTTACAATCCGTATTGTGCAGCATTATTTTCGGAGCTTTAATGATAATGCGATTATATATTGAGATTCCGGGACTTAACCCGTTGTCTTCTGCATTTGTCTTAATATTTACACGTGGAACATTTACCACTGCTTCTACTCCGGATTTGAAGTTTATTTTCGCTTTTTCCATAATACTTTCACACAATGTATTTATGTTCAGTTCCTTTAGCGGATAATGTTCTTCACGTGTTTCTTCCAATGAAATATACGTCTGGATAGCTGTCATTAATTCTTTCAGTGCCTTGATGTTTTCATGTAATATTGGGGTGGATATTGTTTCCTTTGTTGCTTCATCTATTGTATTCAGACTTGGTTCAATTTGGGCGCTGATATTACCGATAAATTTAGACTTCTGCTCATTGTTTTCATTCGCTATCTGCAGGCTATGTTTCAATTTCTTTACTTGGCGGATATGTTTAAATAACAGGGTAGCTAAGAATAATAATCCGGCAGCCAATATGGCGGATAACACACATAGTGCAATGATAATAATTAGATTTGTGGTAATCTTGTCTTCTTTTTCCTGCAAAGTCTTTTGACTGGTTTCATATTTTTGTTGCAGTGTGTTTAGTTCATTGGCTGTTTTTACTGCTTTTATGGAATCTTGCCATGAAGTATAAAGTTTTCTCATTGCAATAGCCAATGGGGCATTATTATTCTGTTCGGCATATCCCAACATGTCTTTATAGCATTGGTCTATTCCTTTTTCGTCTTTACCGGCAGAGCGCTTTTGGAATAAGATGTTGTAACATTCCAAGCTTTTGTCTGTCATACCGAAAGTTTGATAATAATTGGCTTCCGTCATTAGAAGCTCTTCTTGTAAAGAGTCTGATTTTAATTGGTCTGTATAGGAATGAAGTTGTTTCAATAGTATCTTGCATTGTTCTGTATTTTTTAGATTCGTATACATACGCAGGCGTTCTTTACCCACCATGAAACGTAATTTGTATTCGGGTGATTTTTTTTCTTGCTCATTATAATAAATCAATGCATCCATTTGTCGGCAAGTGGCAAAGGCTTCTTTATATTGCCTGTTTTGAGTAAAGAGCGTACTTATCCGTATTCCCTCTTCTACCGCTTTATTTATTTGCTTTTGTTCGGCATATTGAGTGAATTTTGCCCACTTTGTATTTAACTCTTGAATATTGACATCTGCCGGTTTGGCTGTAGTTTGTCCTTGCCCTGCAGCACAACAAAAGGCAAGTGCTAATGTTAGAAGAATTTTTTTCATTATTGAAACAGGTTTTCTGCAAATATAACCTTTTTTTAAGCAAAAAGTTTAGGGAAGTGCAACTTTTTTTCAGCTTCTAGCGTCTAAACAGTAAAACAATAACTTTTAAGCAGGACAGGCCATCTTGTAAAAAGAATAAAATCATAATATTTAAAATGAGAAAAATAGTAATGATAGCCATACTGGTAGTCAGTATGGTACAAGGAGTTTTTGCCCAACAAATAATTATAAAGGGCACTGTGAAAGACGCGACAAGCAAAAAGGCAGCAGAATATGTTAATGTAGTTTTACAAACAGCAGATTCGGTTTTTGTTGGAGGGACTACTACGAATGGCAAAGGCGATTTCTTGCTGAATAAGGTTTATGCAGGCAATTATTTATTGGCACTATCCTGTGTGGGGTATCGTACGCAATTCATTGTATTAGACGGAATTAAACAGAATATAAATTTAGGGGAAATTTTGTTGGAAGATGATGCTGTGGCTATGGAAGGTGTAACAGTTAGTGCTTCCGGACAGATCAGTCATTCGGATCGTAAGTTGATTTTTCCTTCTGAACGGCAAATGAAGGTTTCGACAAATGGAGTCAATCTGTTGCAACAGATGATGCTTCCCCGTATTCAGATAAACCCCATGAATAATGAGATAGGAGTGTTAGGGGGAGGAGAACTTCAGCTTCGTATTAATGGAGCGAAAGCAGAAGTTGAAGAGATTAAGGCATTACAGCCATCAGACATTATTCGAATAGAGTATCATGACAATCCAGGTTTACGTTATGGTAATGCTGAGGTAGTGCTTGATTATATTGTCCGCCGTCCGGAAACGGGGGGAAACTTTGGAGTGGATTTGTCTCAGGGGATGAATGCCATGTGGGGAGAATATAATGTTTTTGGAAAAGTGAACCATAAGAAGTCGGAGTTTGGCGTTTCGTATTACATGGGACCTCGCGATTTCTATGGTATGTACCGGGATAATGAAGAGGAATTCCATTTGGCGGACGGAACGACATTACATCGTATAGAAGAAGGTGAACCGGGGCACGGATCTATGTTTATGAATAATTTAAGTATGAATTATAATTTGCAGCAGACCGAAAATTCATTGTTCAGTGCTACTTTTCGTTTGAGAAGTAATAGCCAGCCGCATTGGAATTATCAAGGAGTATTGACTAATGTTGCCGATTCTGATGATAAGGTGGATATGATAGACCGTACTAAAGAAAGTTGGTCTCGTCCTTCGTTGGATCTTTATTATCAACAGGGATTGAAAAATAAGCAACTTTTGGTATTCAATGTGGTCGGTACTTATAATAAGGAAAAATCACGCCGTTTGTATCAAGAAAGTTTGCAGGATGAGTTGTTGACTGATATTAATAATAATGTATTGGGAGATAAATATTCTCTGATTGGGGAGGCTGTTTATGAGAAGCAATTTTCTAAAGGAAATTCCTTGAGTTTCGGTTTGCGCCATACTCAGTCTTTTGCCAATAATGAATACCGTAACGGTCATTATTATGAAACGGATATGAATCAAGGGGATACATATGTTTATGGTGAATATAGAGGAAAGGTGAAAAAATTGGACTACAGATTGGGGGTAGGCGTTACTCGTTCTTATTATAAACAAAGTGGTGATGATTCGTATGAGAATTATAGTTTTAATCCCCGTTTGGTACTGCATTATACATTACCGGGAAATTCATTTGTTCGTTGGAAATCCGATATCAGTAATGCTTCGCCGTCATTGGGGAATTTAAGTGCAGTAGAACAGATTGTGGATTCGTTGCAAATCAGACGAGGCAATCCGAACTTGAAAGCCTATTTGCGTTATCACACAGAGTTGACATACGAATGGCAGAAAGGTATATTTTATTCTAATCTTTGGGGAGCGTATGATTATCAGCCGAATGCCATTATGGACGAGAAGTATCAGGACGGTGACAAGATTGTACAGACATGGGACAATCAAAAGGATTGGCAGAAATTATCGGGGCGTCTGACTTTGCGTGTCGGTCCTATTAAGGATATGCTACAGTTCTCGTTTACCGGTGGGGTAAACCATTATATGAGTCATGGTAATACATATTCTCATACTTATACAAACTGGTATTGTAATGCTGAAGCATCCTTTAATTACAAGCAGTTCTCTCTTTACTGGCAGATGAATACTAACTGGAATAATTTCTGGGGGGAAACCTTGTCGGGGGGAGAGAATATTCAGGTATTGGTGATGTATTACACGCATAAGAATTTGCGTGTGGGGCTAGGCGCTTTCAATCCGTTTACGGATAATTATAAGCAACAGACTGAGAACTGGAATAAATATGCTTCTTATAAAAAAACGAATTATGTGAAGGAGAGCTCGCAAATGTTTTTGGCAAGTGTTTCTTATAATTTCTCGTTTGGCCGTAAGTTTAAGACAGGTCAACGGAGGGTGAATAATAGTGATAACGATTCCGGAGTGATGAGTACCGGAAAATAAACAAGATAATCATTTGAATGAACTTAAGTTCATGGGGCAAGTAAGTTAAGTAACTTGACTCACGAACATAAGTTGCTTGGCTTACGAAGTTAAGTTCATAAATTTACCAGAATAATAGATATATTACCCTTAACAAAATCATATATGAAAATGAAAAAAAACTTGATTGATTATGAGCTCCTGTGGGAGAAAATTACGGATTACGCAAAGGCCACCGGTAGAACGACTGCTCGTCCTGTACTTCTATTATATTATGTCTTGCGAAGCTCCGAAACTCCTTCTTCGGATAAGATGTTGATTGTGGCGGCACTTTCGTATCTGGTATTGCCGATTGATTTGATTTCGGCTAAGCGGTTACCAATTATCGGCTGGATTGATGAAGCGGTATCTTTGGTTTATGCTTATAAAAAGGTGTGCCGCTATGTGACTCCTGAGATTGAATCAGAAGTGGATAATATATTGGAACGCTGGTTCCCGGAAGGAAAGTATGAGTTGATAGAAGAATAAATATTGTACTTGTCTTTGGGGAGTAAGGATGGGTAAATGGAGTATTTTAGGAATGGGCTTCGTCGAATTTCGGCGTGGCCCTTGCTGATTGTAGACAAAGGTAAATTGTAACTCTCCCCAAGGAACTTCATTTTGTCTGAGAATATGTGAGGTATGTAAAAGTGTTACAATATGTTTTGAGTCTTATTAATTCCCTATAATTCAATTATTAACATGACCTAAGTTCTCTTAGAACTTTATATTAAATATTGCTACAAAGATATGAAAATATATTAAATACAAAAGAAATAGCAGATAAAATGTTGGATAATAAATAATTTTATTCTATTAAGCCTTACTTTTTGCTTGCCAAATCCAGCAAAACAACTCTTTTTGAGCGTTTTTATCTAAGTTCTAAGAGAACTTAGCATTTATGAACGTTAAATTAAAAAGTTTTTTTATGAAAAAGAGAGTTTTGTTTACGTTGGCTTGTCTATTCCTATGGACAGGTATGGCAATGGCTCAAGTATCCCGAATTACTGGAGTTGTAGTTTCGGCAGAAGACAATGAGCCGATTGTCGGAGCTTCGGTTCTTGTGAAAGGTACTACCCTTGGAACTATTACCGATATGAATGGCCGGTATAGTATAAACAATGTTCCGGTCAATGCAAAATCTTTGGTAATATCGTTTGTCGGTATGAAAACACAAGAATTGGCTATAAAGGGTGGTGAGCAAAGAGTAGTGATGCAAAGTGATACGGAATTGATTGATGAGGTCGTTGTAGTGGCTTATGGTACACAGAAAAAATCATCTTTTACAGGAGCTGCTTCCACAGTAGGGGCCAAATCCATAGAGAAACGTGCTATCACTAATGTTACAGCTGCATTGGAAGGAAATGCTTCCGGAGTTCAGGTGACTGCTGCCACCGGACAACCTGGTGAATCTTCTTCTATCCGTATTCGTGGGTTTGGCTCAGTCAATGCATCCAATGCTCCTTTATATGTAGTGGACGGAACTATATACAATGGTAGCATAGGTGATATTAATCCTGCGGATATTGAGTCTATGACTATATTGAAAGATGCGGCATCTACTTCTTTGTATGGTTCAAGTGCGGGTAATGGTGTGATCTTGATTACTACTAAAAAAGGTAAAGAGTCAGGTGGAACAGGAGTAAACTTGACCATTAACCAAGGATGGTCAAACAGGGCTTATAAAGATTATAAAAAGGTGGGGATTTATGATTACTATCCTTTACAATGGGAGATGTTGAAGAACTCTTATATTACATCTGGTAAGGATGCTGCAACGGCGGCCTCATTGGCAACATCTAAAATTGGAAGTACATTGAAGTATAATCCTTTTGTTGGTGTCGCAGATGATGCCATTGTCGGAACTGATGGAAAACTGAATTCTTCTGCTGATGCATTGAAGTGGGGGGATGATTTGGATTGGGAAGATGCAGCTTTCAAGACCGGCTATCGTCAGGAATATAATTTGAGTTATAATACAAAAACAGAAAAAAGTGATACTTATGCTTCTGTTGGCTATTTAAATGATGATGGTTATATGATCAAGACTGACTTTGAACGTTATTCTGGTCGTTTGAATTATAATGTGTATCCTACTAAATGGTTCAAGACTGGTTTGAATTTGGGAGTAACGCGTACGGTATCCAATTATTCAACTTCAGATTCGGGAAATTCGAGTTCATATAGTAACCTTACCCGTTTTATTCGTACCATGGCTCCTATATATCCCGTTCATAAACATGATTTGGAAACCGGTGCTTATTTGGATGCTAATGGTAAGGCAACTACTGATCCGGGTGAATATATTTATGATTATGAAGGAACTCGCTTGTCGAATAATGGACGTGATGCGATAGCTGAAACAGAGTTCAATCAACGTGAACTGGTGCGTGTTAATCAGACTGGACATACTTATCTCACTTTGACTCCGGTTGAAGGGTTGAACCTTACAGCCAATTACTCTATCAATAATATTGATTATCGTCGTAAAGTCTATGAAAATCCTTATGTGGGCGATGGCACTGCCGGACCGGGTCGTTTGAACCAAATGTCTACCCGAACGCTGACTCAGACCTTCAATCAATTGATAACTTATAGCAAGTCTATCGGAAATCATAACTTTGACGTTCTTTTGGGACATGAAAACTATTCTTATAAGTATGAGTATTTATATGGCATGAAGACCCAGGAAACAGTTTCGGGCATGTATGAATTTGGTAATTTCGTAAATATCAGTTCACTTAGCTCCTATACGAACACCTATAAAAAGGAAGGTTACTTTGGCCGTATCAATTATGATTATGCGCATAAATACTACGCTTCACTTTCTTATCGCCATGATGGTTCCTCGCGTTTTGCAAAAGAGAACCGATGGGGGAATTTCTGGTCGTTCGGAGCAGGCTGGAGAATTAGTGAAGAGGCATTTATGAAGGATGTGAAATGGGTGAATAACTTGAAATTACGTGCTTCTTACGGTGAAACAGGTAATGATAATATATTGGATAGTGATGGTGATCCTGATTATTATCCTTATCAGACCTTATATGGTTTGGGATATAAGAATGGCTCAGAAGCTGGAGCCTACTTCACGGTGATAGCCAATCCCTCATTGAAATGGGAAACACAGATATCTACGGATATTGCTCTTGAATTTGGCTTGTTTGACCGTTTGACGGGTACTATTGAATATTTTAAGAAAGATTCCAAGGATTTGTTGTTTGATGTTTCCCAGCCTGCTTCTGTCGGAGTAACATCCATTATACAGAATATCGGTAAGGTTACTAATTCAGGAGTGGAAATAGAGTTGGATTATAATGCATTTAAAAATAAAGATTGGAGTGTATCTGTTGGGGCCAATGCTACTTTTGTGAAGAATAAGATCAAGAATCTGCCGGCTACAATGAAAGAAAATGGATATATCAGTGGCTCTAAAAAGTGGTTGGAAGGAAAGTCCATTTATGAATTCTGGCTTCGTCAATGGCATGGGGTAGACCCTCAGACCGGTGATGGTTTATATGTGGCTGATGTAAGTAAATATAATCAAGGGAATATCGGAACAGGGGATGGAAACATTACGCAGAGCCAGTTTGATGAGTATAAAAAAACAGTAGTGACTATTGATGGTAAGGAATTGACCAATTCGTATACTTATGCTAAATACGACTTCAGCGGTTCTTCTATTCCTGATGTGTATGGTGGGTTTAATGTCAGAGTTAGTTATAAGAACTTTGATTTGGCTGCTGTATTCTCTTACCAGTTGGGCGGTCAGATTCTGGATACTAATTATGCTACCATGATGAGTATGACTGAATTTGGTTATGCACAAAGTCCGGATTTGTTAAAAGCATGGAAACAGGCAGGGGATATTACTGAGGTTCCCCGTATAGACAATAGTGCGGCTCATACCACGAATATTGGTCAGTCTTATTCAACTCGTTGGCTTACCAGCTCGGATTATTTTAATTTAAGATCTGTCACTATTGGCTATCAGCTCCCAAAAACTTGGTTGAGCAAAGTGATGCTTAAGAGTGCCCGTTTGAATCTGACTGCGGAAAACTTGTTCATGTTGAAAGCCCGTCAGGGATTGAACCCGATGGCCAACTATTCCGGTGTGACTTATAATGAGTATATGCCGTCCCGTAATATCACGTTAGGGCTTAATGTTTCATTCTAAAAATAAAAGAATTATGAGATCAATTAAAAATATAACATTAGGATTAGCGACAGTTGGAGTAATGTCTCTATCCGGTTGTGCCGGTGATTATCTGGATACCATTCCGTCTACCTCTGTTTCAGAAACGACAATAAACACCTCGTTGGACAATCTTTATATAGCATTGAACGGAATTCATAAAGAGATGGTTTCTCAGGAAAGCGGATATCAGTGTCTGGGCGGTGAACCCGGTTTTATGATGTCACGTGATGCAGAGGCTGATGATATGAATTGGCAGACAAATACATGGATGAAGGCGGCCTATTTAGGATGGCAATGCAATATGAATGAAACGAATGGTTATAATTATAAGTTCTGGCAGATTTATTATCAATGGATTCTGAATGCCAATAAAATTTTGGCGGGTTTGGAGGAAGTTGAAATAACTAGCCAGGAATTGTTTGACCAGATAAAGGGAGAAGCTTTATGTATTCGTGCTTGGGCTCATTTTAATTTGGTCCAGCTTTATGCAAAACGTTATGAAGCCGGCAAGGATAATACACAGGATGGAATTCCTTATCGTGAAAAAGCTGTGGCCGAAGAGCAGGCACGTAATTCCGTAGAAGATGTTTATGCTAAAATCAATAATGATTTGGATGAGGCTTGTATACTTTTGAGTGGAATAAAAGTAAATGATGTCAATCATTATAGCGAGATGGTGGCATGGGGATTGAAGGCACGTGTAGCATTGGCCATGCAAGATTATAATAATGCGGCGGTTTATGCAGGGAAATCTATTTCTTTAGCTGAAGCTGGTGGTCACCGGTTGATGACTGGCAGTCAGTTGAATTGTGGGTTTGCCAATATCACGACGGACACTAAAGAAGCGATGTATGCTGCAATGACTCCCGATGATAAGACTGTCTATTTTTATTCTTATTACGCATATATGTCATGGAACTTTAACTCCAGTGCCATTCGTCAGGGAGTGAAGTGCATAAATGTGGATGCTTATGAAACGATGTCTGAAACAGACTTACGGCGTGCGTGGTGGGATCCGACAGGGGAAGCATCTGTTCCATCATCAAGTTATGCAAAGAATGCTTATCAAAACCGTAAGTTTACTGCCCGTTCTACAGCCGATGCTGTAGGTGATGTCGCATTTATGCGTTTGGCAGAAATGTATCTCACTCAGGCCGAAGCATTGGCTCGTGCAGGAAAAGATAGTGAGGCGCAGGCTGTGTTTACTAAATTCCAGATAACCCGCGATCCCTCTTATGTTTCAAAAGGAAATATCGGTGATGCTTTGGCAGAGGAAATTATGAATAGTCGCCGGGTGGAATTGTGGGGTGAAGGTTTTCGTTTTTATGATTTGAAACGTTTGCATTTGTCTATTAAGCGTGGATCAAATTTTGATATAGCTTTCTGTACTTTTCTTGAAAAGGATAAAGATGCACAAGGTTGGGTGTGGGAGATACCTAAAATTGAAACTGACTTTAATTCACTTTGTACGAAGAACTATTGATAATTCTCTCTAACACATAAATTTTCTCTTAAAGGAGGTGGGCAGAATTTTTCTTGAAAGTTTTGTACCACCTTTTTGCTTGACATAACTTTTGTTTTACAAGACCGATAGCTTTTCTGGTTTTCTTTTTGTATTACTAGGGTTGTCTAATATCAATTTTGTTGATGTTTTTTGGTAATTTAGAAGAAATGGATTTAATTTCTCCTTGGTCTATCGTTATAATCCATTGTCTTGAATAAAGTAAAGAACCTGTAAACACGAAATAAGTGTAAACAGATTCTTTACTATTGTTTAAAATGATAAACTATTCAGGTGAAAAAGCTTATTCCTCTTCGTCCAGTAAAATGTCCATAATCTGAACTGCTGCTTTGGCAACAGAGGTTCCGGGGCCGAAAATTGCTACAACACCTGCCTTGTATAAGAAGTCATAGTCTTGAGCGGGGATAACACCACCGGCGATGACCAAAATATCTTCACGACCTAATTTCTTTAATTCTTCAATAATCTGCGGGATCAGTGTCTTGTGTCCGGCAGCCAATGAAGAAACACCTACTACATGAACGTCGTTTTCCACTGCGTCACGAGCAGCTTCGGCAGGAGTTTGGAACAACGGTCCCATATCTACGTCGAAACCACAGTCGGCATAACCTGTTGCAACTACTTTTGCACCACGGTCGTGTCCGTCCTGTCCCATCTTGGCAATCATGATACGCGGACGGCGGCCTTCCTTCTTTGCAAATTCTTCGGTCAGTTCGCAAGCTCTTGCGAAGTCTGTATCCTTTTTACTTTCTGATGAGTACACGCCTGATATAGTTCTGATTACTGCTTTATAACGTCCTACAATTGTTTCACAAGCATCCGAAATCTCGCCCAAGGTAGCACGGACATGAGCTGCCTCTACAGCCAGTTCCAGCAAATTGCCTTTACCTGTCTTTACACATTCGGTGATGGCTGCCAAAGCTTTGTCTACTTCTGCTTGATTGCGGCCTTCTTTCAAACGCTTCAGATTTTCAATTTGTTCCAAACGTACAGCTGTATTGTCTACTTCAAGGATATCGATAGGATCCTCTTTTTCCAAACGATATTTGTTAGTGCCGACAATTGTTTGGGCACCGGAGTCGATACGGGCCTGAGTACGTGCCGCAGCTTCTTCAATACGCATTTTGGGTACTCCGGTTTCGATAGCTTTCGCCATACCGCCCAAGCTTTCAATTTCCTGAATATGTTCCCAAGCCTTGTGAGCCAGTTCGTTAGTTAAAGATTCTACATAGTAAGAACCACCCCATGGGTCCACGTTCTTGCAAACATATGTTTCTTCCTGAATATAAATCTGAGTATTACGTGCGATACGTGCAGAGAAGTCGGTGGGCAATGCAATTGCCTCATCCAATGCGTTGGTGTGCAGTGACTGGGTGTGTCCCAATGCTGCTGCCATGGCTTCAATACAAGTACGACCTACATTGTTGAACGGATCTTGCTCCGTCAATGACCAGCCCGAAGTCTGGGAATGGGTACGCAATGCCAGTGATTTCGGATTCTTCGGGTTGAACTGCTTGACAATTTTAGCCCACAGCATACGTGCCGCACGCATTTTGGCAATTTCCATAAAATGATTCATGCCGATAGCCCAGAAGAATGACAGACGCGGAGCGAATGCATCGATGTCTATACCTGCGGCTACTCCGGCCCGAAGATATTCCAAACCGTCAGCCAGTGTATAAGCCAATTCAATATCTGCTGTGGCACCTGCTTCCTGCATGTGGTAGCCCGAGATGGAGATGGAATTGAACTTAGGCATTTTTTGTGAGGTATATTCAAATATGTCAGAGATGATCTTCATGGAAAAGGCAGGTGGATAAATATAAGTGTTACGCACCATAAACTCTTTTAAGATATCATTCTGGATGGTTCCGGCCATTTCTTCCAATTTGGCTCCCTGTTCCAAACCTGCATTGATATAGAATGCCATGATGGGAAGTACGGCACCATTCATGGTCATGGAAACAGACATCTTGTTCAAAGGAATACCATCGAACAAAACTTTCATATTTTCCAATGAGCAAATAGACACGCCTGCCTTACCTACGTCACCTACTACACGTTCATGGTCGGGGTCATAGCCGCGGTGTGTCGGAAGGTCGAATGCGACAGACAAGCCTTTCTGGCCTGATGCCAAATTACGGCGATAGAATGCATTACTTTCTTCGGCAGTGGAGAAACCTGCGTATTGGCGGATAGTCCAAGGACGGAAAGTGTACATCATGGAGTACGGGCCGCGAAGATAAGGAGGAATACCTGCTACATAGTTCAAGTGCTCCATGCCTTCCAAATCTTCTTTAGTGTAAACAGGCTTCACATTGATGTGTTCCGGCGTTTTCCAGTCGGCGGTGATGCCATTTTCTTTTTGCCATTCCATACCATTCTGAGGTTGAAATCCGGCATATATATCTATATTTTTAAAATTCGGTTTCATTGTTCTTCCTTACTTAATTCCTAACTTAGCGTTGTATTCTTTCAATGTGTCCAATACGTTGACACGTACATGGATAAAGTTTTCGATGCCTGCGGCTTTCAGCTCTTCCATACAAGCAGGAGCACCTGCAACAATGAAAATAGCTCGTCCGTCCAATGCCTTGAATGCAGGAATAGCATATTCTGCGTATTCATCATCGCTGGAACAGATAACTACGATGTCTGCACCGGCTTTCATAGCTGCTTCGACACCGGCCTCTACTGTGGGGAAGCCCAAATTGTCGATTACTTCGTAACCGGCACAAGCCAGGAAGTTGCATGAGAATTGGGCACGTGCTTGACGCATGGCCAGATTACCGATAGTCAGCATAAATGCTTTCGGACGTTTGCCGGATTTCTCTGTCTGCAAACGAAGTGCTTCAAACTGGCTGGCAGCACGGTCGAAGTTTAATGTGGCAAACGGCTTTTCACAGCTGTCATGATTACCTCCACAACAACATTTGGCTTCTACAGGAGCCTTTTCGCCTGCTTTTTCATTGAAGTTAGGATATTGGTTGGTACCCAGTAGAATTTCTTTGCGTTTTGAAACGGAATCGTGGCGGGCCTTGTTGCTTGCGTTGATCGCTTCCTGTACTTTTCCTGCTTTTACTGCTTCCAGCATTCCTCCTTCGTCTTCTACTTTCAAGAATAATTCCCATGCCTGTGTGGCAATAGAAATTGTTAAATTTTCAATAAAGTAAGAACCCGCGGCGGGGTCAACTACTTTGTTGAAATGACATTCTTCTTTTAGCAATAACTGTTGGTTACGGGCGATACGTTCAGAGAAGTCGTCCGGAGTTTCGTAAGTCTTGTCAAACGGGGTTACGGTGATGGAGTTGACTCCTGCCAAGGCGGCACTCATCGCTTCGGTTTGAGTGCGGAGCAGGTTTACATGTGCATCAAACAAAGTCAGGTTGAAAGTGGATGTTTCAGCATGTGCCACCATTTTGCAGGCACAGAGACAAGTACCGTCTTCCGCTTTGTTCGGACATTCGGGCTGGCGGTTGCATTGAGGATGATATTCTTTTACGATGTCCGCCCATAACATACGTGCTGCGCGGAACTTGGCAATTTCTAGAAAATAGTTGGAACTGATGCCGAAATTGAATTTTATTTTCTTGGCAGCCAGTGCGGCAGGAACTCCTGCTTCTACCAGCTTGCTCAGATATTCGTTACCCCAAGCCAATGCATAGCCCAGTTCTTGTGAAATATAAGATCCGGCATTGTTCAGTTCTATCGCATTGACACAGATACAACGGAATTTAGGTAGCGGAGCCAGTACTTCTACCAATTCTTTGGCAGTAGTGATGAAATTGCTAAGGTCTTTGCCTTTTACCATCATTTTACCCATAGGGTCATAGTTGACGGAGCCTTGCAACTTGGTCAGGTCGTATCCTTTCTTTTGGAAGTAAGCAACCAATAATTTGGCTAATTCCACCGTATGTCCTTGGCAAGTGGAGAAGTTTAACTCAATGCATTCCGCACAGATATCATTCAATAATGTTTCGATATATTCAGGACTGAGGTCTTTCTTCTTTACGTAGAATCCCAATGAGTCAACACCTTTGTTCAAAATATCCAGTGCTTTAGCATTAGCCTCTTTAGGGCATTCTACTTTGATTTCCTGACGCACGAACCAAGTATTGTCGTTTTTCTTCGTGCCTCTTACATAGGGGAATTCTCCGGGTAGTCCTTCAGTTGTTTTCAAACCTTCCAGATCTTCCTGGCGATAAAATGGTTTTACTTTAAAACCTTCGTTGGTTCTCCAAACCAATTTCTTTTCAAAATCAGCGCCTTTCAAGTCTGCTGTAATCTTTTCCATCCACTGTTCCGTAGAAACGGCTGGGAAGTCCGAAAAGAGTTTCTCTTTACTATCTGCCATAGTTTATTCGGTATTAATATTTAAGAATTATATCACATACTTTTTCAATAGTATGGGCAAATATACTAAAACCTTTTAAATAGAATCCTTTTTTTAGCTATTTTCATAAAGGAGAAAGAGAGGTTTCTGTCATTTTGTTAAGTGACGAAAATAAAAGATGTTCTTATTGCAAAGTGGATATTGCAAAATAAATAGGAATCATGAAATAATAGTTTTCAAATTGTTGGGCTGAGTGAGGGGAATTCATTAATTTTGCGGCAATTTATAAAAACATAGTATTATATCATGGACTGGTTACAAAATCTATTATTTGATGAAAACTCAATAGCGCATATCGTGCTGCTTTATTCCTTTGTGATTGCAGTAGGAGTGTTGCTGGGAAAAATTAAATTTTTCGGGGTATCGTTAGGTGTTACTTTTGTTTTGTTTACCGGTATTGTCTGCGGACATTTCGGCTTAACGGGGAATACACAGATACTTACATTTTTACAGGATTTCGGACTGATATTGTTCGTGTTCTGTATCGGACTTCAGGTAGGTCCTTCTTTTTTCTCTTCCTTTAAGAAAGGAGGGATTGCTATGAATCTAGTGGCAATGGGGATTGTCGCATTGAACATTGCCGTGGCAGTGGCTTTGTATTATGGTTTGAACGGCCGGATAGAGCTGCCTATGATGGTGGGTATTCTTTGTGGTGCCGTAACGAACACGCCGGGACTGGGTGCTGCCAACGAAGCGTTGAGCCAGCTGAATTACAGTGGCCCGCAGATAGCGATGGGATATGCATGCGCTTATCCGTTGGGAGTGCTGGGTATCATTGGTTCCATTATTGCTATCCGCTACATTTGCCGGATTAATTTGAAAAAGGAGGAAGAGGATATCGCTAAAGAAGAAGCTGCAAATCCTCATCTGACTCCTCGTATGATGCACCTGGAAGTACATAATGAGGCGTTGGCAGGAAAAACGTTGCTTCAGGTCAGAGACTTCATGGGGCGTGACTTTGTTTGTTCACGTATATTGCAGAACGGTCATGTCAGTATTCCTAATCGTGATACAGTCTTCCATCTTGGTGATCAGTTGTTTGTGGTTTGTGCAGAGGACGATGCGGAAGCCATTATTGCTTTTATCGGTCCTAAAATTGAAGTGGATTGGGAAAAGCAGGATACTCCGATGGTATCCCGCCGTATTTTGATTACACAACCTAAAATGAATGGTAAGCAATTGGGTGAGTTTCATTTCAGTAGTATGTATGGTGTGAATGTGACCCGTGTCAACCGTTCAGGTATGGATATTTTCGCTTCACGTAACTTGACCTTGCAGGTAGGTGACCGTGTAATGGTGGTAGGTCCTCAGGATGCGGTGGAACGTGTTGCCAATTTGATGGGTAACTCATTGAAACGTTTGGATCATCCTAATATCGTGACTATTTTTGTGGGTATTTTCCTGGGTATTTTCTTTGGTAGTCTGCCTATTGCGTTTCCAGGTATTCCTACTCCGGTAAAATTGGGTTTGGCCGGTGGTCCGTTGATTGTATCTATTTTGATAGGTCGTTTCGGATATAAATTGAAATTAGTGACTTATACCACTATGAGTGCCAATTTGATGTTGCGTGAAATTGGTATTGCTTTGTTCCTTGCCAGTGTGGGGATAAAGGCTGGTGCGAATTTTGTGAATACGGTTGTCGATGGAGATGGTTTGTTGTATGTGGGTTGTGGTTTCCTTATTACAGTTATACCTTTATTAATAATGGGAGCGGTTGCACGCTGGCATTACAAGATGAATTATTTCATGTTGATGGGGCTTATTGCAGGTAGTAACACAGATCCCCCCGCATTGGCGTATTCTAATCAGACAGCAGGTAATAATGCTCCGGCGGTAGGTTATTCTACTGTGTATCCGGTGTCCATGTTCCTTCGTATTCTGACTGCCCAATTATTGATATTAATATTGGCAAGCTGATATTGGTAAAAAGTATAAAAACAATAAAGTATAAAACTTGTAGGAGGGGGTGTCAAAAAAATGGTAGCTTGAATCATTTTTTTGACGCACCCTCTTGCTGATTAAAAGAATAAATATGATTTCAGTAGATGGATTGACCGTTGAGTTTGGCGGTACCACCTTGTTTAGTGACATATCTTTTCAGATAAATGAGAAAGACCGTATTGCCTTGATGGGGAAAAATGGTGCGGGCAAGTCTACCTTATTAAAGATCTTGGCTGGTGTGCGGCAACCTAGTCGTGGAAAGGTGTCGGCTCCTAAGGATTGTGTGATAGCTTATCTTCCCCAGCATCTGATGACAGAGGATGGGCGTACTGTATTCGAGGAAGCTTCTCAGGCATTCGCGCATCTTCATGCTATGGAGGCAGAAATAGAAGCCATAAATAAGGAACTTGAAACACGTACCGATTATGAAAGTGATTCATATATGGAGTTAATCGAGAAGGTTTCTACCATGAGTGAGAAGTTTTATTCCATTGATCTTACTCATTTTGAAGAAGATGTGGAAAAGGCTTTGCTGGGACTTGGTTTTATGCGTGAGGACTTCAATCGCCCTACCAGTGATTTCAGCGGTGGCTGGCGTATGCGTATTGAGTTAGCTAAATTATTGCTCCAGAATCCGGATGTATTATTGTTGGATGAGCCCACCAACCATCTTGATATTGAATCCATCCAGTGGTTGGAGGATTTCTTGGTCAATAGTGCCAAAGCGGTAATTGTCATCAGCCACGACCGTAAATTTGTAGATAATATCACGACCCGTACCATTGAAGTAACGATGGGACGTATCTATGATTATAAAGTGAATTATTCCCAATATCTGATATTGCGTAAAGAACGTCGCGAGCAACAGATGAAGCAATATGAGGAGCAGCAGAAGATGATACAGGAAACCAAGGATTTCATAGAACGGTTCAAAGGAACTTATAGCAAAACTTTGCAAGTGCAGAGCCGTGTGAAGATGCTTGAGAAATTAGAATTGGTTGAAGTGGACGAAGAAGATACCTCAGCATTGCGGTTGAAATTCCCGCCTTCTCCGCGAAGTGGAAATTACCCGGTCATTATGGACGGGGTAGGAAAGACCTATGGTGATCATGTGGTTTTCAAGAATGCCTCATTGACCATCGAGAGAGGGGATAAAGTGGCTTTTGTGGGCAAGAACGGTGAAGGTAAGTCTACTTTGGTAAAATGTATCATGCGTGAGATAGAGCATGAAGGGACTTTGACGCTGGGACACAATGTGCAGATTGGTTATTTTGCTCAGAATCAAGCCTCTTTGTTGGACGAGAACCTCACGGTCTTTCAAACGATAGATGATGTGGCGAAAGGGGAGATCCGTAATAAAATACGAGACTTGCTGGGTGCATTTATGTTTGGCGGCCCCGAAGCTTCCATGAAGAAGGTGAAAGTGCTCAGTGGTGGAGAACGTACTCGTCTTGCCATGATCAAACTATTGTTAGAACCGGTGAATCTGTTGATTTTAGATGAGCCTACCAATCACTTGGATATGAAAACCAAAGATATCCTGAAACAAGCTTTGATGGATTTTGACGGTACATTGATTGTTGTATCTCATGATCGTGACTTTTTGGACGGATTAG
>OGZW01001419.1_pt1 | contig 19453 bp, 15 predicted proteins | sample 1577001 | NCBI WGS metagenome assembly OGZW01 (sample SAMEA3541519, study PRJEB24748) | human gut metagenome | biome: human gut; feature: human-associated habitat; material: faeces | place: China | collected 2012 | reverse complement strand
GACTTGCTTTGCAGTTCTGTTTTATCTGAAAGGATTGGTTTTTTGTGAAAAAAGAAGGGGCTAGCGCAAAAACAAAGTTTTTTAAGCCGCAGACCAGAAAAAGCTTTATCACATACGCAATGGTAATAGTTGCCTTTGTGGTAATGCAGATACTCAGCAGCGGCGGATATATCTCAAGTATGCTCACAGGACTTCTTGTTCCTCTGTGTGTATACTCTATACTTGCAGTATCCCTTAACCTGACAGTTGGTATACTTGGCGAGCTTAGCTTGGGTCAGGCAGGCTTTATGTGCGTTGGCGCATATACAAGTGCGATATTCTCTATCGTTACTTCTGAAACTATTGAAAATGTGTGGATCAGATTTCCTTTGGCTATACTTATAGGCGGAATAATTGCCGCAGTGTTCGGCATACTTATAGGAATACCTGTTCTCAGACTTAAAGGTGACTATCTCGCTATCGTTACACTTGCGTTCGGTGAGATCATAAAGAACGTTTTCGCAGCACTTTACCTTGGTTATGATTCAAAGGGCGTTCACGTTTCTCTCAAAAGTCTGTCAAATCTTAACCTTGAGCCTGACGGAAAGCTTATACTGAACGGCCCTCAGGGTATCAGCGGCACACCTAACGATTCTACATTCATTATCGGCGCTGTTATGTTGCTTATCACTCTTATCATTGCCTATAACTTTGTATATTCAAGAACTGGAAGAGCAGTAATGGCTATCAGAGATAATGTTATCGCAGCCGAGTCTGTAGGTCTTAACATCACAAAGTATAAGCTTGTTACTTTTGCATTGACTGCATTCCTTGCAGGCTGTGCAGGTGCGCTTTATTCTCATAACTTCTATACGCTCCAGGCTTCTAAGTTCGACTATAACCTGTCTATCCTTATCTTGGTATTCGTTGTTCTGGGCGGTATAGGCAGTATCAGAGGAAGTGTTATCGCAGCTATCGTGCTTGTTCTGCTTCCAGAAATGCTAAGAAGCATAAACAGCTACAGAATGCTTATCTATTCTATCGTTCTTATCGTTATGATGATAATAACCTCAAATGAAAAAACAAAGACTTTTATCAGTGCAAATACTGCTAAGTTCAAGGCTTTGTTCAAGCGTGAAAAAGTAAAGGAGGCTGAGTGATATGGCACTTCTTGAAGTAAAAAATCTCGGCATCTCATTCGGCGGACTCCGTGCAGTTGACGAGTTCAGCATAACAATAGAAAAAGGTCAGCTCTATGGTCTTATTGGGCCGAACGGAGCAGGAAAGACCACTATCTTCAATATGCTCACAGGCGTTTATAAGCCAACAGACGGCACAATCGTTCTTGACGGAAAGAACATTACCGGCAAAAACACTATCGAAATAAACCGTGCAGGCATTGCCCGTACATTCCAGAACATCAGACTTTTTAAGGATATGACGGTGCTTGATAACGTCAAGGTCGCACTTCATAATCATTATAAATACAGCACCTTTGAAGGCGTGTTCAGACTTCCAAGATATTTCAAGCTTGAAAAGGCAATGGACGCAAAGGCGCTGGAGCTTCTGAAGGTTTTCGAGCTTGACGATAAGGCGAGTCTGCTTGCTTCGGGACTTCCATACGGCGATCAGAGAAAGCTTGAGATCGCAAGAGCCCTTGCAACACAGCCAAAGCTGCTGCTTCTTGACGAGCCTGCTGCCGGCATGAATCCAAACGAAACAGCGGAGCTTATGGATACTATCCGCTTTGTAAGAGATAATTTTGATATGACGGTGCTGCTTATCGAGCATGATATGAGCCTTGTTTCAGGTATCTGCGAAAAGCTGTCAGTGCTGAACTTCGGTCAGCTCCTCTGCGAGGGCAAGACAGCGGAAGTGCTTAAAAATCCTGAAGTTATCACTGCATATCTTGGCGAATAAGGGGGTAAGTAAAATGGCAATGTTGGAAATCAATGATCTGCACGTCAATTATGGCATGATAGCCGCTTTGAAAGGTATCTCCTTTGAGGTAAACGAGGGCGAGGTCATTTCCCTTATCGGCGCAAACGGAGCAGGAAAGACCACCACTCTGCACACCCTTACAGGTCTTATCTCTGCAAAATCGGGTTCTATCAAATTCAACGGCGTGGAGCTTACAAAAACTCCTGCACACAAGATAGTCGAGATGGGTATTGCACACGTTCCTGAGGGAAGAAGAATATTCCAAAATCTCACAGTGCTTGATAACCTTAAGCTTGGAGCATTTACAAGAAAAGACAAGGAGAATATACCGAAGGATATTCAGGATATATACGAGCGTTTCCCTAGACTTGCAGAAAGAAAAAATCAGATAGCAGGTACTCTTTCAGGCGGTGAGCAGCAGATGCTGGCAATGGGCAGGGCGCTTATGTCAAGACCTAAGATAGTTGTAATGGACGAGCCGTCAATGGGTCTGTCACCGATCCTTGTGTCAACCATATTTAAGATAATCGAGGACATAAGAAAGAGCGGCACAACTGTACTGCTTGTTGAGCAGAACGCAAAGAAAGCCCTTGCTATCTCAGACAGAGCTTATGTTCTTGAAACGGGCAAGATAGTTCTGTCAGGCAAGGCGTCTGATCTTATCAATGATGAGTCGGTCAAGAAAGCATATTTAGGTGAATAGGAGTTGAGCTTTATGGCAAGGATCATAACCATTGCAAGGGGCATCGGCAGTGGCGGAAGAACTGTAGGAAAAATGCTGTCAGAGGATATGGGTATAAAATATTATGATAAGGAGCTTATAAAGCTTGCAAGCGACGAAAGCGGTATAAATGAACGCTTTTTCGGGCTTGTTGATGAAAAACTGAAAGGTTCTTTTCTGAGAAAGGGCGGAGTTTACAAGGGTGAGCTTCTTGACCCTGATGATCACGACTTTACTTCTGACAGAAATCTTTTCAATTATCAGGCGAAGATAATAAAGCAGCTTGCAGACAGAGAGCCTGCGGTAATAGTTGGCAGATGTGCTGACTATATCCTCCGTGACAGAAAAGACGTGCTTAAGGTTTTCATATATTCTGATATGGAAACTGCGGTCAAGAATATCGTCGATCTGTATGGTGTTTCTGAAAAAGAGGCTGCCAAGATAATCGAAAAGACAGACAAGGAGAGAAGCGATTATTATCGTTACTACACAGGCAGGGATTGGACAAATGCGAAAAACTACAATCTGTGTCTTGATACCAGCGACATGAGCTATGACAAGTGCGTTGATATCATTGAGGGATATATAAAGCTTCTTGAAGAGTAAGGCATAAAAAATAAAGCCGCATTGCTTTTTGGCAGTGCGGCTTTTGTGATATATGAAATCAGTTGAATTTTTCTGAAATAGTCCTTGCGGCAAATACTCCTGATGCAGAAGCCTGCGACAGGGAGTGCGTAACGCCTGAGCCGTCGCCAAGGACGTAAAGACCTTTGACAGCAGTTTCAAGGTTCTCGTCAACGTCAACTCTTGAATTGTAGAACTTGACCTCAACACCATAGAGCAGGGTATCTATATTCGCCATACCTGGTGCTATCTTATCCAGAGCGTATATCATTTCGATAATATCGTCAAGCTGTCGCTTTGGGATAACAAGGCTCAGGTCGCCCGGAGTAGCTTTGAGAGTAGGGTTAAGGAACGTCTGACCAAAGCGGTGTTCATTTGTACGTCTGCCTGCAACGAGGTCGCCGAAACGCTGAACAAGCACTCCACCGCCAAGCATATTAGACAGTCTTGCAATAGATTCACCGTATGCGTTTGAGTCCTTGAAAGGCTCAGAGAATGTGTTGGATACCAGCAGAGCGAAGTTTGTGTTCTCAGTTCTCAGCGCAGGGTCAGCATAGCTGTGTCCGTTTACTGTGATGATGCCGTTTGTATTCTCGGTAACTACCTCACCGTATGGGTTCATGCAGAATGTTCTTACAAGGTCACCGTATTTCTTTGTGCGGTAAACTATCTTGCTTTCGTATACCTTGCTTGTGATATGCTCAAAAACAGCCGCAGGTATCTCAACACGAACGCCGATATCAACTCTGTTTGAACGCCTCTTGATACCAAAGTTGTCGCATATTTCAGATATCCATTTTGAACCGCTTCTGCCTGCTGCAACAACAGCGTTTGAGCAGTGATACTCGTCTTTGTCTGTGATAACAGTGAAGTCGTTCTCCTTGCCTGTTATACCCTGAACACTTTCATAAAATTTTATGTCTATCTTGTCCTTGACAAAGTCATAGATGTTCTGGAGTATCTGCATATTTCTGTCAGTGCCAAGGTGCCTTACCTGAGCGTCAAGGAGGTGGAGGTCATATTTCAGGGCCATTGCCTTGATGTCGGAAGAAGTTGTGGAATAAAGCTTAGCGTCCTGACCGCCCATTTCAAGGTTTATCTTGTCAACATACTGCATAAGCTCGATAGCCTTTTCCTTGCCGGTAAATGTGTAAAGGTCACCGCCGAAATTGTTTGTGATGTTATACTTGCCGTCCGACATTCCGCCTGCACCGCCGAAGCCGTGCATGATAGAACATACCTTGCAGTGAATGCAGGACTTAACTTTTTTGCCATCTATAGGACACTTACGCTTGCTGACAGGTCCGCCCTGATCAATAATGCAAACTTTTATGTTTTTGTCAAGCTTGACAAATTCGTATGCCATGAATACGCCGGCTGCACCTGCACCGACAACAACTACGTCATAATTCTGAGCCATAACTATTTCCTTTCAAATCAAAATCCAATTTATTTTTATCCATAAAACGGGCGGCCGCACCTTTGCAGAAGATAGCCTGAAAGGAGATAACCGCCATTTTTTTATTTTATATCAAATACGATAGTAGCCAATGTGAAGAATATCAGTGTTGAGCAAGTGTCAACGATAGTGGTGATAAGCGGGGCAGCCATGATAGCAGGGTCAAGATGAAGTTTCTTGGCAGCCATTGGGAGCATACAGGCGATGAGCTTTGAAAGCACAACAGTTGCCATGATAGCCATACTTACCGTGAACGCAAGCTTGTAGCAATCCACAGATGTGTCACCGTGATACACCAGAACTATTCTTATAGCATTGACTATAGCGAGGATAACGCTGCAAAGAAGCGCGACTCTGAACTCTTTCCACATGACCTTGAAAAAGTCTTTCATCCTTATCTCACCAAGCGCCATGCCTCTTATAACAAGGGTCGAGGTCTGAGAGCCGCAGTTTCCGCCTGTGCCACTAAGCATTGACAGGAACGATACCAAAACAGGCACAGCCGCAAAAGCAGACTGATATTTGTTTACGATAGCACCCGTAAGGGTAGCCGACAGCATGAGTATCAAAAGCCATGCTATTCTGTTTTTCGCATGAGTGAAAACAGATGTCTTGAAATAAGAATCGTCACTAGGCGCAACGGCAGCCATTTTCGAGAAGTCTTCAGTAGTTTCTTCTTCAATAACGTCCATAGCGTCGTCGAATGTAACGATACCAACCATGCGGTTTTCTCTGTCAACAACAGGCAGGGAAATGAAGTCATATTTTGAGAACATGGAAGCAACATACTCTTTATCCTCAAGAGTATCAACGGAAATAACGTTGTCCTCCATTATGTCCTCTATTTTATCGTTATCATCAGCAGTTACGATATCAAGCAGTGAAAGCACGCCCACGAGCTTTCTGTTCTCAGTGACATAAAGTGTATTTACAGTTTCCTTGACCATACCAACGTGTCTTATCCAATCCAGTGCTTCCTTGGCAGTGTAGCTTCTGTGAAGATAAACGTACTCAGTGGTCATAATAGAGCCTGCGCTGTCTTTAGGATATTTGAGTATCTGATTTATCTGCTTTCTCGTTTCAGCGTCAGCAGACTTGATTATCCTTGCAACAACATTTGCAGGCATTTCCTCGATAATATCTACCGTATCATCAAGATAAAGGTCGTCAACGATCTCCTGAAGCTCTTTATCCGTAAAGGCATTGATAAGCATCATTTGTGTATCGCTGTCCATATAAGCGAAAACGTCAGCCGCAACGTCCTTGTTCAAAAGACGGAACAGCAACGGAAGTTCATATTTTTCGACCTCGTGATCGTCATAAAACTGCTGCAAAAGAGCAGCCACGTCGGCTTCGTTCATATCCATAAATATTTCACGGATAGCCTTGTAGTTTCTGCTTTTGAGCAACTCCAATACTGTGTTAAACATTATATTCCCCCTAACAGCAGCGGTAATAAGCACAACAGTACAAATAATTGTACTTATACCAACTCTGTACAAATATAAGAATCTACCAAAACACAGATCGTCCTATTCAATTAAAATTGATATTTAGATCACAAAAAGGCTGCCACAAACGGGCGAGCCGCTCTGCAATCGAGGGGCGATCGTATTCTGACTGGCATCGTCCATTTGTACACACTCCTTAAAAATCATGATTTATGCACGTTTTTACTATTCGCACACATAATATTATTATACGCTTACCTTGTTTTTTTGTCAAGAAATTGTTTAATTTAATTTTATGAACGTGCTGTAAATTTGCGAAGTATAATGAATTGCTTTTGACCTCTTGCCAAATGGGGAGAAATAGGGTATAATTATTACATGGATCGAATAATAAACCGAAAGGAATTGATAAAATGAGCGAAATAAGAGATGAAAGCTTGTGGGAAAGCGGTAAAAGAAAGATAGAATGGGTAAGACAGAATATGTCATTGCTCAGAAGCGTCGAGGAAGATTTCAAGAGAGATCAGCCTTTTAAGGGGCTGAAAGTTGCACTTTCTATCCACCTTGAAGCTAAGACCGCTTATCTTTGCAAAGTCCTTGCAGCAGGCGGTGCTGAAATGTACATCACAGGAAGCAATCCGCTGTCTACTCAGGACGATGTTGCGGCAGGTCTTGTGCATGACGGTCTGAACGTTTTTGCATGGCACGGTGCAACTGACGAGGAGTATCACAGACATATATCCGAGGTAGTCAAGGTAGGTCCAAACATTATTATAGATGACGGCGGCGACCTTGTAAACCTTATCCACAATGAATACCCAGAGCTGATACCGAACGTTATCGGCGGCTGCGAGGAAACTACTACGGGCATTATCCGTCTTATTGCAATGAACAAGGACGGTCAGCTCAAATTCCCTATGATGCTTGTAAACAATGCAAAGTGCAAGTATCTTTTTGATAACAGATACGGCACAGGTCAGTCTGTATGGGACGGAATAAACAGAACAACTAACCTTATCGTTGCAGGCAAGAACGTTGTTGTTGCAGGCTATGGCTGGTGTGGCAAGGGCGTTGCAATGAGAGCAAAGGGTCTTGGTGCAAGCGTTATCGTCTGCGAAGTCGACCCTATAAAGGCTATGGAAGCTGTTATGGACGGCTTCAAGGTAATGAAAATGGTTGACGCCGCTAAGGTGGGCGACTTCTTTGTTACTGTAACAGGCTGTAAGGACGTTATCACTGAGAAAGCTTTTATGAACATGAAAGATGGTGCTATACTCTGTAACGCAGGTCACTTTGATTGCGAGGTAGACGTGGCTGGACTTAAAAAGCTGTCTGTTGAAAGCAAGCTTGCAAGAAACAATATTGACGGCTATAAGCTTCCAAACGGTAATTGGCTGTATGTTATCGGCGAAGGCAGGCTTGTAAACCTTGCCGCAGGCGACGGTCACCCTGCCGAGATAATGGATATGTCCTTTGCTATCCAAGCCCTTTCTGCGGCTTATCTTGTTAAAAACAAAGACAAGCTTACAGACAAGATAGTTTATGTTCCTGATGAGATAGACAAGGAAGTTGCAAACAGAAAGCTTAAATTCTGGGAGCTTGAGATAGATAAGCTTACACCTGAGCAGGAGAAATATCTTAACAGCTGGCAGGTATAAAATATCATATTAGTACAATAAAACGGACAGCTTGGGTTGTCCGTTTTTATGTTGAAAAAATACCAAATCAATGGGTGACCACAGGTCACCGCTACATTCATAGAGCATATTTACGCAAATTGTAGGGGAGCAGCGCAATTTCTGCTTTGCAGAAATACGACGTCCCACTTGTTTAGTCCGTCTGCTACAGATCGTCCGTTTTTTTGTATCTTGAAATTGCCATAAATTTATTTTGTCTTCAAGGTTTTAAATCTCTGATTTCTGTACATTTTAATATTAGGGCGATAAAAAAACAGGGCGGTGAGAATGTGGCGGCAAAGATGTATAAGATACTTACGCTTTTTTCAGTGGGTGCAATATGCTATGGTTTCATGGAAATACTTAACAGGGGTTATTCTCATATCACAATGGGGGTGCTTGGGGGAACTTCAATGCTGGTTATCCATATCATGAATGGCGAGCGCAGGCGAGGAGTTAGCCTGCTGTCTGTGCTTGTAGTGTCGGCAGCATTTATCACTGCCATAGAATTTCTTGCAGGGGAGTATCTCAATCGCTATCTCGGCATGGGCATATGGAGCTATGAGGAAGTGCCGCTGAATTTTGACGGACAGATATGCCTGCCCTTTGCTTTCGTGTGGTTTGGGTTATCCTATATTGGTGTGCTTGCGGATAATTTTATACGCAGACATATTTTCAAGGAATACCCTGTCATTGTTAAACGAGGAAAAGAAAAAATACCTGCGGCGGTTGGATAAAAGTACGATTATTTGTACTGTTTATTATGAAAAAATATAATTAACGTGCGAACGCATATAAAAATAAACGGACTGTCTATCCAATGATAAACAGTCCGTATTTTTGTACATATCAGTCTTTTGTGTACCACTTTTTCAGCACTTCTTCGCCAAGTTTGCCGTAAACTGTGAAGTCACGGTTTTTCTTGGCTTTCTCTATTGGCGGCAGGATAGCTTTCCAATCCCACCAGAAATAGCCGCAGAACCAATCCAGATCCCAGGTCGCTTCCATTGCAGTGTCGTAGAAATCTGCCTGCTCCTGCTCGTCAAGTGGCTTGTCGAGCCTGTCATGGAAATCCCAAGGATACTGCGTGCAGCCCTCCTCGTTTCGCACGCCTATCTCAGCGAACATTATAGGCTTGTTGAAATGCTTGTGAGCCTTTTCAAGTGAGCCGACAACTTCATGCCAACGGCTGAGCATATGCTCCTTGCTTCTGTTCACACCGTCTGTAACAGGGTAGTAGCCTGAGATTCCGATTATGTCCACGTCGCTGAGCCAATCAAAACGCTGTTCGTCGCCGTGATTGATGTTGTGCATAACGATACCGCTGTAGACCTCTCTCACCTGTGCGATAAGCTTTCTGCATCTGTCGGACTGCTTGTCCATTCCTGCCATTTCACAGCCTGTGCAGAGCATTTCACAGCCGATCTTTTCTGCAAGCTTTGCATAGTGAAGCATGAAAGCTGTGTATGACTTGAACCACTTGTCCCAATATTCAGGGTTCTCAGGCGGGAAGTCTATCCTTGCACGCCATGAATGGTCAAGGCAATCCACCATTGGTTTAAGGCAGACTTTAAGTCCCAGTGACTTTGCTTTTTTTATAGCGAAGGCAATGTCCTCGTCAGATTGTGTTCTCTCATAATCACTGAAAACTCTTGTGCTTGCAAAGCTCTCCTGCAATGCGTTTACAGGGATACATATCCAGTTCAAGCCGTTTGAAGCAAGCCTTTCCATTGACTTTTCTGCCGCTTCCGTTTGAAAATCACCTCTCTTGGAGAAAAATCCCCAAGTATATCCTTTGCAGAAAATATCTTTATTCATGTATCAAAAACCTCTCTTTTTCGTAAATGTCCTGATAGAAAAGCCACAGGTAAGCTCAAGCCTGTTCACCTTTTTAAGCTTCTCCACCGCCTCGGCAGATGTTTTGTAGTAATACGGAGTCATTGTAAAAAGATTGAAAATATCCTCCTGACTTTCGAGCACCACAGGATATTCAAAAATCATCTCCTCTGACTCGTCAAATTTATTAAGTCCGTATACATTGGGCTTGTTTTCGTAAGGCTTTTCATAAAGCACTTCTTTAAGCTCAAACAGATGTCTTGGGGACGGAGAAACTACCACAAGCTTTCCGCCGTCTTTCAGCACCCTTGCGTATTCGTCATTTGAAACAGGTGCAAATGTACATACGATAAGGTCTGCAAATTTGTCTATAAACGGAAGCTGAAATGACGATGCCACTGCAAATTCGCAATTTGTGATATTCCCGCAATGTATCCTCGTCATGCAGTGGGCAACTGCCGCCTTTGATATGTCAATGCCGTAAAACTTCGCCTTTGGCAGTGCCTTGGCATAGTTCGCAGTGTAAAAGCCCTCACCGCAGCCACTGTCGATAATATAAGGCTGTTTCACATTTTCAAGCAGACCGCCCATTACCTCAGCCGTTTTCTTCGCAAGCGGCAGATAATAGTCACGGTCAAGGAAATCCGTTCTCGCCTTTACCATTTCCGCATTATCCCCTGCGTTCTTAGGGTTTCTGCCCTTTGTGGTAAGCAGATTTACATATCCTTTTCTCGCAATATCAAAGCTGTGACCGTTCTGACAGTGCCATACGTTGTCAAGCTTTCTGAGCCGTTTTTTGCATATCGGACAAACATACATATAAATCACCCTGAACATTATAGCATTTCCCTCTGCTTTTAGCAATGGATATTTTATTAATAAAAAAGTGCTTGACAATCGTCGGGTTATGCTTTATAATATCAATATATGCAAAATGCGGTGACGGAATTATCCGAAACAGTGTCGGTAAAGAGAAAAGGCGGTGGGTGAAAGCCTTTGCGGCAAGTTCGGTGGCTAACCTGAGCGGTGCTGAAAACAGCAACGTATGCTCTGCGTTAAAGGGCTTCGAGTGGTCGGGCGATGAGTTCGGCAATTTGGGTGGTAACACGGAACTGTCGGTTTCGTCCCATGTTTAGGGACGAGCCGTTTTTTTATTTTGCGAATAATTTCATTTGGAAGGATCTGAATTTATGGAATGGACAGGACTTAATGAACTGCGTGAATCTTATCTGAAATTTTTTGAGAGCAAGGGCTGCTTAAGACACAAGAGCTATCCTCTCGTACCTCAGAACGATAACAGCCTGCTGCTTATCGTTGCAGGTATGGCGCCTCTGAAGCCTTACTTCACAGGTCAGGAAACACCTCCGAGAACAAGAATGACAACTTGTCAGAAGTGTATCAGAACCGGCGATATTGAAAACGTTGGTAAGACGGCAAGACACGGCACATATTTTGAAATGCTTGGCAATTTCTCATTCGGCGATTACTTCAAGAAAGAGGCCATTGCATGGGCTTGGGAGTATGTTACACAGGTACTCAAACTGCCAAAGGACAGACTTTATATCTCTGTTTATGAGGACGATGACGAGGCTGAGAAGATATGGCATGAGGACGCTGGCGTTCCAATGGATCATATCGTAAGAATGGGCAAGGAAGACAACTTCTGGGAGGCTGGAACAGACGGTCCTTGCGGTCCATGTTCAGAGATATATTTTGACAGAGGAGAGAAATATGGCTGTGGCAAGCCTGACTGTAAGGTCGGCTGCGACTGCGACAGATACATGGAGTTCTGGAACCTTGTGTTCACACAGTTTGAAAGACATGAGGACGGCACTTATACTCCACTTAAACAGAAAAATATCGACACAGGTATGGGTCTTGAAAGACTTGCTTCTATCATGCAGGACGTTGACTCTATCTTTGACGTTGATACAGTAAAGGCTATCAGAGATCATGTTTGTAAGATAGCAGGCTGTGAGTACGGCAAGGAGTACAAAAAGGACGTTTCTATCAGAGTTATCACAGACCATATCCGTTCTGTAACATTCATGGCATCAGACGGAATCCTGCCGTCAAATGAGGGCAGAGGATACGTTATGAGACGTTTGCTCAGAAGAGCAGTTCGTCACGGAAAGCTTCTCGGCATAAACGGACTTTTCCTCAAAGACCTTGTAAAAACTGTTGTTGACTGCAACAAGTGTGAGTATAACGAGCTTGAAGAAAAGTATGACTATATCGTAAAGGTGCTCACAACTGAGGAGCAGAACTTCAATGCCACTATCGACAGAGGTATGAAGATACTTGACGATCTTATCGCACAGATGCAGAAAGACGGCAAGACGGAGCTTGACGGTGAGAGCTGCTTCAAGCTTTCCGACACATACGGTTTCCCTATCGACCTTACAAGAGAGATCCTTGAAGAAAAGGGCATGACTTGTGATGAGGAGGGCTTTGCTGAGTGCTATGCAAAGCAGAGAGAAACAGCCAAGAACGCTCATGCTGCAACAAAGTATATGGGTGCAGACGAAACTGTTTTCCATAAGATAGACAAGGATTTCCACACAGAGTTCATCGGCTATGACAAGCTCGAGGGCGACAGCGAGATATCATTCATAACAACTGATGATGAGCTTATCGAAAACGCAAAGGCTGGCGATGAAGTATATATCGTATCTTCACAGACGCCATTCTATGCAGAGAGCGGCGGACAGGTGGGTGATATCGGTACTATCGTTACAGAAAGCGGTAAGTGCAGAGTCGTTGACACACAGAAGGTCGTTGCAGGCAAGTTCGCTCATAAGGCAGTTGTTGAAGAGGGCGAGATAGCTGTAGGTCAGAAGGCTCACTTCACTGTTGACAGAAAGACACGTTATGCTGTTATGAGAAACCATAGCTGCGCACATCTGCTTCAGGCTGCACTGAGAAAAGTTCTCGGCGAACACGTTCATCAGGCAGGTCAGCTCGTTGACGCTCACAGACTTAGATTTGACTTCTCTCACTTCAACGCAATGACAGCAGAGGAGAAGCTCAAGGTCGAAGCACTTGTAAACAAGTATATCCTTGAAGCTCTTGATATAAAAATGGAAGAAATGCCTATTGCAGAAGCTCAGAAGCTTGGCGCTATGGCTCTGTTCGGTGAGAAATACGGCGAAACTGTAAGAGTTGTAACAATGGGTGACGGTGACGAAACAGCTTCTATCGAGTTCTGTGGCGGTACACATCTTGACAATACTTCAAGAATAGGTCTGTTCAAGATAATCTCCGAAAGCTCTGTAGCTTCAGGCGTAAGACGTATCGAAGCCGTAACAGGCAGAGGCGTTCTGGAGCTTGTTGAGGAAAGAGCCGCAACTATCCAGCAGGCGGCTGAAAGCCTTAAGCTTGCAAATCCACTGGACATCGTAAAGAGATGCCACACTATCATGCAGGAAGTCAAGGATCTTGAAAAGGAAAGAGACGCTTTGCAGGCAGAGATAACAAATCTCAAAACAAAGTCACTGTTCGATAACCCATATGAGGTAAACGGCGTTAAGGTAGTTACTGCAATGCTCACCAACACAAGACCTGATATGCTCAGAAAAATGGGCGACGATCTTAAAGCAAGAGAAGCTGACGCAGTTGCAGTTGTTGCAGGCGTTGACGGTGAAAAGGCAAACCTTGTTGTAGTTTGCGGCAAGAATGCAGTTGCAAAGGGCGCACACGCAGGCAAGATAGCAGGCAAGGTAGCAGCACTCACAGGCGGCAAGGGCGGCGGACGTCCTGACTCTGCTATGGCTGGTATAGGCGACAGATTCAAGATAGACGAAGCTCTCGATAAGGTAAACGAGATCGTGGGCGAGTTCGTAAAATAAAAATTGCTTGGCAGACGGCGCAGATACCCTCTGCGCTGTGCTGTTATAAATAATAGAAAGGCGGAGAGATAAATGGAAGATTGTCTTTTTTGTAAAATTATTTCCGGGGAAATACCCTCAAAGAAAATATACGAGGACGAGCTGACATACGTTTTTGAGGACATTGCTCCTACAGCTCCGATTCATTATCTTGTTATCCCTAAGCAGCATATTTCAAAGCTTGACGAGATAACCCCTGAGAACAGTGCAGTTATCGCACATATCTATGAAGTTATCGCAAAGCTTGCCAAAGACCTCGACCTTAAGGACGGTTTCAGAGTTGTTTCCAACTGCGGCGAGCAGGCAGGACAGAGCGTGTTCCACATTCATTTTCATCTTCTTGCAGGCAGACCACTTGCTTGGCCAGCCGGTTAAAGAAATAAAACGGGCGGGTAAATTTCTTATCCGCCCTTAGTTTTAAGGGGGACGGCGGCAATGGTGAGAAAAAGCTGTTATATTGGCTTTTCGTATTTTGCAGGACTTTTTCTCTGTACCATTGGCTGGGGCAGGAACAACGCAGTTTTTGCACTTGCGTCAGCGTGTGTAGCCATTACAGCCTTTGCGCTTTTTAAGAGATACCGAAAGCATATAGCTCTCTGCTTTGTTTCGTTCCTGATAGCGGTGGGAGTCAATACCGCTTATACTCACATTTTCTATGATAAACTGACAGCTTTAGACGGAAAGACCGTCACAGTTAAAGGCGAGATAACCGACATAAGCTATATAGGCTCTGACACCTGCCGACTAAGTGTCAATGGTACTGTTGGGGGAGTAAAAGGCAGGCTGACCTTTTATGCAGATGACATTGAATATGATTACTATGACAATATCGTGGCGACAGTAAAGGTCAGCAGGATAAAAGACAGCATCAATTTCAAATCAGAGCAGTATGACCGGCCTAAGGGCATTTTTCTCCAAGGTTCGACCGCTGAAAGCATAGAAGTCACAGGCGGTGGAAACACCATTTTACGCAGTATAATGCACTATCGTGACAAGATGTTCATGTTGATAAACGATATCATAGGCGGAGATGAGGGCGGTTTTGCCGCTGCAATGCTCTGCGGAGATAAAACTGAGCTTTCAAAGCAAACGAAGCTCACGGTCTATCGTAGTGGCATAGGTCATATATTTTCCGTGTCGGGAACTCATGTGGTCATAATAAGTGCCATGATAGGCTGGCTCATGCAAAAACTAAGCAAGGATAAGCGTGTGATATTTGCCGTCCAAACAGTGGCAATGTGGGCGTTTGCGGTCTTTGCAGGATTTTCAGTATCCGTTGTGAGGGCGGCTGTTATGCTGACCTTGGTCACTGCTGCACCGCTCCTTTACCGCAGACCAGACCCGGCAAATACTCTCTGCCTTTGCGCTGTTGTTATACTCACTCTTTCGCCCTATGCGGCGGCGGACTGCTCGTTTTTGCTGTCATTTACAGCTGCGTTTGTTATAAGCGTTGTATGCCCGAAAGCAGCGGCACTTGTAAAGGGCGAAGGCATTTTGTACAGCCTTGAACGGCAGGCAGTAAATGCGGTGACGATACTTTTTTGCACAATGCCTGTTCAGCTAATGTTTTTCAGTGAAATATCTCTTGTTGCACCACTATCAAATATCCTGCTGGTGCCTGTGTGTACCCTTGCTCTGGGTCTGACGGTAATAACTGCGGTCACAGGCGGTGCGACAATAATAGCTTATCCGGTGTTAACAGTGGTAAAGTATCTTCTGAAAGTCGTTCTGTTTCTTGCTGAGCTGTTTTCAAAATTCAGCTTTGCCTATCTTCCTCGTGGAGTAAGACCACTTGGCATTGTAATGCTCGTTACCTGCCTTGTTCCTGTGGCGGTCATGTTCCTGAGAAAGTCAGTAAAGCTTGGGGCTTTTTGCACTGCTCTAATGCTTGTATGTTGGACAGCGGTGTATAATTTTTCTCTTGCTTTTGGAGGCTCGGTAAAAATAGTTGTAATGCCAAAAGGAAATGCAGTGCAGGCTGTGCTGTATGATAAAACAAAAGGTATGGTTTTCGATATGGGCAGTAAGGGCAAGCTCAATAGCGGTATGGAAAGCTTTTTGGAGCTTTACGGCATAAAAGAGCTAAAAGGCGCATTTATAGAAAGCGAACAGTATTACACTATAACGAAATATAACGAGCAGATGACTATACGACCTGACAGATTTTATATAAATGGCGAGCCTGATAATGACAGCGAACTGCCGTTCATAACAGGCGCACAGCTTGATTGGAACGGTGTTAAGATAGAAGCACTGGAGGACGGCTATAAAATTACCACCGAGGGCTGTGTGGTCACTATAGAAAAAGGTTCTGTCACCATAAATGGCAGAAACCTTGACACAACAGATGAAGAATACCCATTGATGATAGATATGAAAAATTCGCAGATAAGGAGGACGGACTATGGCTTTGCTTACGGCTTCGGCTCTTGGTAAAACGATAAGAGAGAATGATATCGACAGCCTTTATTATTTTTACGGACATGATACAGCGGCACTTGAAAGCTTTACAAAAAGGCTTGTGAACAAGCTTTGCCCTGCTGACGCTCAGGTCATGAACTTTCATAAGCTTGACGGCAAAAATCTTGATTTTCCAATGCTTACAGACGCTTGCGAAGCTCTGCCTTTTATGGCTGAACGTGTGGTGGTGACTATAAACGACCTTAATATAGACGCAGTGACTAAAGATGATCTGGACGACCTGAAAAAGATCCTGGGCTCTCTTGACAAAACTACCACAGTGATAATCTATGCCACAGGAGTTGACCTTTTCAAGAACAAAAAGTATCTTACAGACAAAAACAAGCGCTTTGCAGATTTCTGCGAAAAGCACGGCACTGTCTGCAACTTTGAATACAAAAGGGCTTCCGACCTTGGAAAGTCTATATCCACCTATCTTGCAAAAAGCGGCTGTACCATAACAAAAAGCAACGCAGAGTATCTTGCAAACCTCTGTCTGTGCGACACTGCATTTATCAGCAAGGAGCTTGAAAAGCTTTCGGCTTATGCAGAGGGCAGGGAGGTAACAAGAGAGGATATCGACTTGCTTTGTATCAGGCGTATCGAGTCGGACGGATATTCTCTTGCAATAAATATCCTCAGAGGCAATGCGGCAATGGTCTTCACACGTTTGCGTGAACTCGATGTGCAGAATTATGAACCATATGCTATAATAGGAATAATCGGCTTTTCCCTTGCGGATATCTATAGGGCTAAGCTTGCACGTTCCTCTGGCACCCCGAGTGCGGCAAACGATACGCAGCTTGCGCTTGCTGAGGCACTGTTCCTTGCACAGCTCGGCGGCGTCGAGGTCGTTCAGACCGCAAAGGGTCAGACCGGCTCGTATTTTCTCGGCGCGGAGGCGACCGTCACCGAGCCGTTCGCGCACGGCGGCCGCGTGGCCTTCCTGCTGCCTGCGGACACGGATTTCCGGGCGCTCCGCCCCTGCCCTGCCGTGCAGCATTTCGCGCTCCGCAAGGCGGACGGCACCGTGCTGCGCCGCCGCGCACGCGAAAGCGAGCATCCCGCCCGGCAGTACAGTGCCGATCTGGCGGATAAGCACATCTATCTGCGCCCGTACAAGGGCGGCGAAGGCCGCTATGCCGCGCTGACGCTCGGCATCCAGAGCGACGCCCCGGGCGGCGTTTCCCCTCTCGGCCACGCACACAGCGACTGGGCGCATTCCGAGCGCCAGAGCGGCTTCCTTTCCTGCCGCGAGACCGGCGTCGGCCAGCGCATCGGCGGCCGCATCATCGACCTCACGCCGCTCTCCTGCACGCAGCTGACCGCGCTCATGCAGGCATTTGCGCACGGATACCGCGCCCTTCAGGCGCAGCCGGAGGTGCCGGATGCCCTGCTCCGCGTGGGCAGCCTGCTCACCGGCGCACCGCTCACGCGCGAGGAAATGCTCGCGCTCTGGTCGCATCTCGATGCAGACGACGCGGAAGCGCTCGGCGCAGCCTTTGACGCCTGCCGCAGCCGCAGTCTGGAGGCACCCATCAAGCCGCCTCAGCTCAAGACCGGCGACGGCTGCACATTCGCGCCGCTCACGCCTGTTCACATCGAGCTCAGGCAGAACGAGGTGAACTGGTACAACCGTGTATTCGGCTGGCTGCCGTTCGTGGACAGCGCGAACGACATCCGCCGCGAAAACCGCCGCCTCCAGAACGAATACCGCGCCGCACAGCGCGCGTCCGACCTGTCGTTCGGCGGCAATCCCTTCGAGGACGAGATCGAGTACAGCGACGCGGTGCTCAAGCCGCGCTACCGCCTGCACCGCTGCGGCCTGCCGAAGGAACGGCTCGCCATCCCGGCACAGCCCGCCGCGCCCGGCAGAGAGCGGCCGCTCGACCGCAAGGGCATCCTGTCCCTGCTGCTCGACGACCGCCGCGAATGCACCCCGGAGGAGCAGCTGTTCCTCTCCTACGTCAAGGGGCTTTCCGGCGTGCAGCGCATTGTAGACGGCTACCTCGGCAAGAGCCAGAGTGCGCTCGTCAAGAACCTGCGCAGCAACCCCGATTCGTTCGCCAGGACCATCATGCAGACCATTTACAGCGACGCCCGCCGCAACGGCATCGACCACCTGCCGGGCCTCGCGCGTCAGCTGATCGAACCCGAGCTGCGCCGCCATGAGGCCGCGCGCCCCAAGCCCTCGCCCGAGCCGAAGAGCGAGGAATAAAAAAGCGGTAGCCTTTATTATTGTGCTGCCACGCGGCAGCGCGCTTTCAAAAGCGTTTGCACAGCAAACGCAAAAAAAAACGAGGACATGTGCCTCGTTTTTTTCACTTTAAGAGGTAGAAAGCTTCCGCATGGAAACTTTCGGATGACTCGTATTCTGCGCAGTCAGAACACAACCTGTCGGCGAAACAAAGTTTCGCAGACAAGTCAAATCCCCTCCTGCGATGCGCTCGCAGGAGGGGATTTCAGCTTTATATGGTGCTTTTACTTCATGATGTCCTTGTCGTGCGCAGCCTTTGCGACCAGACCGGACAGCGCGAGGAGCGCGATCAGGTTCGGGAATACCATCAGGCCGTTGAACAGGTCGGACAGGTTCCAGACCAGATCAACGTGCAGCGCGGAGCCGATGACGATGCAGACAACAACGATCGCGGCGTAAGCCTTGACCGCCTTGTGGCCGAACAGTGCCTTTACGTTCTGCTCACCGAAGAAATACCAGCCGATAATGGTGGAAAACGCGAAGAACAGCATGCAGATCGCAACAAATGCGCCGCCGAGCGTGCCGAGGGAGGCGGTGAAGGCAGCCTGTGCGAGCTCGGTGCCCTGCAGGCCGTCCGGAGCGCCCGGATTGAGCATGCCGGAGGTCAGGATGACCATCGCGGTCAGCGTCAGTACAACAAAGGTGTCGATGAATACGGAAACGATGGCGATCTCGCCCTGATCCTGCGGACGCTTTACCTTTGCCAGTGCGTGTGCGTGCGGGGTGGAACCCATGCCGGCCTCGTTGGAGAACAGGCCGCGTGCAACGCCGAATTTTTTTGCGGCGTGTGGTATGATAACCGGGCGAAAGCCGCGATGATAGACGGCTTTTATAAAGGAGCGTTTTTATGACCTTTGAAGAATATCTGTCCTCCCTGAAGGGAAAGACGGTAGGTGTGATCGGCGTGGGCGTATCCAACCGTCCCCTGATCGAAAAACTCTTGGAGCGGGGGATCGACGTCACCGCCCGGGATAAAAAAGAGGATCTGGGAGAACTGGGGCAGGCTTTGACGGCTCAGGGCTGCAAGCTGCGGCTGGGGAGCGGATATCTGGCGGACCTCCATGAGAATGTGATCTTCCGCACCCCCGGTCTGCGGCCGGATGTGCCGGAACTGGCGGCGGCTGTGAAAAGTACCCATAACGCGATAATTGTCTTTTTTAGA
>OGZW01001411.1_pt1 | contig 19513 bp, 19 predicted proteins | sample 1577001 | NCBI WGS metagenome assembly OGZW01 (sample SAMEA3541519, study PRJEB24748) | human gut metagenome | biome: human gut; feature: human-associated habitat; material: faeces | place: China | collected 2012 | reverse complement strand
CTTTAGCAAAGCTTTGCTCCCGCGGGGATCTTATCGTCCACCATGATGAGGTTGAGCTTTTCCTCACCCTTCTCGGTGTGGACGGCGGAGAGCAGCATGCCGCAGCTCTCAAGCCCCATCATCTTGCGCGGGGGCAGGTTGACGATGGCGACGAGCGTCTTGCCGACAAGTTCCTCCGGCTCGTAGAACTTGTGGATGCCGGAGAGGATCTGACGGTCGGTGCCGGTGCCGTCGTCGAGCGTGAAGCGCAGCAGCTTGTCGCTCTTCTTCACGGCCTCGCAGGATTTGACCTTGACGGCGCGGAAGTCAGACTTGCAGAAGGTGTCGAAATCGACCTTTTCCTCGCTCATCGGCTCGAACTCCATCGCGGGGAGGGCGGCCTTCTTCTGCGCCTCCTGAAGCGCCTCCAGCTCTTCGAGCGCCTTCTGCGCGTCCACGCGCGGGAAGATGGCCTCGCCCTTGTGGACGGTGACGGTCGGATTCAGGCTGCCCCACTTGGCAGCGCTGTCCCAGCTGCGGCAGTGCTCGCACGCGCCGATCTGGTCGAAGATCTTCTCGCAGGAATCGGGGATGAACGGCGTGAGCAGCACCGTGCAGATGCGGATGCTCTCGAGGAGGTTATACATGACAGAGGCAAGGCGGGGCTTGTTGGCCTCATCCTTGGCGAGCGCCCAGGGCGCGGTCTCGTCAATATACTTGTTGGCGCGCTGGATGCACTTGAAGATGAGCTCGAGCGCATTCTGGAACTGGAACTTCTCCATCTCGGCTTCATACTTGCTGCGCAGCGCCGAGAGCTGGGCGATGAGCTCATCGTCGAGGCTGTCAGACTGACGGTCCTCGGGCAGCGTGCCGCCGAAGTACTTCTCGACCATAGCCGTCGTGCGGGAAACGAGGTTGCCGAGGTCGTTGGCAAGGTCAACGTTGATGGTGTTGATGAGCAGCTCATTGGAGAAGTTGCCGTCCGAGCCGAAGGGGAAGGTGCGCAGCAGGAAGAAGCGCAGCGCGTCCACGCCGAAACGCTCGGCGAGCACATAGGGGTCGACGACGTTGCCCTTGGACTTACTCATCTTGCCACCGTCCATCACGAGCCAGCCGTGGCCGTAGACGTGCTTGGGCAGGGGCATATCCATGCTCATGAGCATCGCGGGCCAGATGATGGAGTGGAAACGGACGATCTCCTTGCCGACAAAGTGCACGTCGGCGGGCCAGAACTTCGCGTAATCGTCGTACTTGTCGTTCATGAAGCCGAGCGCCGTGCAATAGTTGAAGAGCGCGTCGACCCAGACGTAGACGACATGGCCGGGGTCAAAGTCCACAGGGATGCCCCAGGTGAAGCTCGTGCGGGAAACGCAGAGGTCTTCAAGGCCGGGCTTGATGAAGTTGTTGACCATCTCGTTCACGCGGGAGGCGGGCTGGAGGAAATCCGTGTCCTCGAGCAGGTGCTGCACGCGGTCGGCGTACTTCGAAAGCTTGAAGAAGTAGGCCTCCTCCTCGGCATCCTCCACGTCGCGGCCGCAGTCGGGGCACTTGCCGTCAACGAGCTGGCTCTCCGTCCAGAAGCTCTCGCAGGGCTTGCAGTACTTGCCCTTATAAGTGCCCTTGTAGATGTCGCCGTTGTCGTGCATCTTCTTGAAGATATTCTGAATGGCCGCAACGTGATAGTCGTCCGTCGTGCGGATGAAGCGGTCGTTCGAAATATTCATGAGCTTCCACAGATCGAGAATGCCCTTTTCGCCGCAGACGATGTTGTCGACGAACTGCTGCGGGGTCACGCCCGCGTCGCGCGCTTTGTCCTCGATCTTCTGGCCGTGCTCGTCGGTGCCGGTCAGGAACATCACGTCGTAGCCCGTCAGACGCTTGTAGCGCGCCATCGCGTCGGTCGCCACGGTGCAGTAGGTGTGGCCGATGTGGAGCTTGTCGGAGGGGTAGTAGATGGGGGTGGTGATATAGAATCTCTTCTTGTCCATTGGTGCTTTCCTCTTTTCTGCCCGCGCCGAATGAAAGCGGGGCGTAATTAGATATAGTCTACCACCGTTATGGCGGTATTTGCAAGGATTTTACAATAATTCCCGTCCGCAGACGGAAAAGGCATCGCAGATTTTGCCGCCCGCAGGCGGCAAATGATTTTGACCGTAATTTGTCGCGACAGGTGCGTGACAAATTACTCTTTGCGCGGAGCGCGTGTCGCAGCCGGCCTGTGGGCGGCAAGGCACGAAGCGCAGCGAAACTCCCTCAAACAAGTGACAGCGTCACTTGTTTGAATTACAGCGAATCGTCCTCGTCGATCCATTTCTGCACGGGAACGATGTCGAATTCGGTTTCCGTCCGGCGGATCACCACCTCGTCGATGCCAGCGTTGATGATCATGCGGCGGCACATAGGGCAGCTCGTTGCATCGTGCAGCAGCGCGCCGCCGCGCGCGTCGCGCCCGACTAAATAGATCGTCGCGCCGACCATGTCGCGCCGCTGGGCGGAGATGATGGCGTTCGCCTCGGCGTGAACGCTGCGGCAGAGCTCGTAGCGCTCGCCGCGCGGGACCTTGAGCTGCTCGCGCGTGCAGTAGCCGAGGTCGACGCAGTTCTTGCGTCCGCGCGGCGCGCCGTTGTAGCCTGTGGAGATGATCTCATCGTTTTTGACGATGATCGCACCGTAGACGCGGCGCAGGCACGTCGCGCGCTCAAGCACCGTCTGCGCGATGTCTAAGTAGTAATTCCGCTTGCTGACACGCTCCATATTGAGTCCTCCTTGTATTGATAAGAAAGAATATTACAATTTGCTATCAGAATTCGTGCTCACAGTACGGGCAGCGGCCATAGTCAAAGTCGAGCACCGCCCCACAGACGGGACACTTTTTGCGCGGCAGACCGCCCGGCGCGTCGGGTGGGAGAAAGCCGGAGGCGGTCTCTGTCGCATCTGTTGTGCCCGCAAATTTGTCGCTGCCGGGCTGAAAGAATTCAAGCTTGCCGCATTTGGGGCAGGCGTAAATTTCGACCTCCATCGCGCCCGCGACGAGGTTGGGCAGGTCGCCGAGCAGCCAGCCGGTCTGACCGAGCTGCATTTTTTCGCGGCAGAGGAAGTTCATTCCTGCGCCGCAGCGCAGGCAGTTGAGCTGATTTTCCATTTTATACTCCCTGTAAGTCAAAAATCGGCGTGTATTCCTCTTTCGCACTCGAAAGCTCCTGACAAAAGCCGTCGGTCAGGCCGCAGTCGCGCATATATTGCACCGCCGTGCGGTATTCGCGCTCATTCAGGCGCCGCGCGAGCGCGCCGGTCGCGCCGCTCTGCGGCGTATACTGGCTCATGAGCGAAAAGAGCACGGTCTTCGGCGGGAAGTGGGACGAAACATAGTCGATGACGCGCTTGGTGTTCTCGAGCTGCCCGGGCAGGACGAGGTGGCGCAGGATGACGCCGGAGCGCATCAGCCCATCCTCGCCGATTTTGTACGGCCCGACCTGACGGACCATCTCGTCGATGGCTGCGGCGGCGACGGGGAAGTAGTCCGGCGCGGCGGAAAGCTCACGCGCGGGCTTTTCCATGGCGTATTTTAGGTCGGGCAGGTAAATTTGCACCTTGCCCTCGAGCGTTCTGAGCGTTTCCACGCGCTCGTAGCCGCCGCTGTTCCACACGACAGGGACGGGAAGCGGCTCTTTCAGCGCTTCGAGCACCCATGGGGTGAAGTGCGTGGGCGTAACTAAATCGATGCAGTGCGCGCCCTGCGAAACGAGACCTTCCATGATCTCGCGCAGATGCGCGGGCGTGACGGCCTTGCCGAAATTCTCGTGGCTGATGCGCCCGTTCTGGCAGAAGACGCAGCCTAAGTTGCAGCCGGAAAAGAAAATGCAGCCCGCGCCGTTTTTTCCGCTGAGCACGGGTTCTTCCCACAGGTGCAGCATCGCGCGCGCGACCACGATCCCTGCGGGCATCCGGCAGACGCCGCCCGCCCGTTCCTCCGTGCGCTCCGCACCGCAGCGGCGGGGACAGATCTCGCAGCGCATCAGTCGCCCGTGCCCTGACCGTTGAAGTCGGGACCGAGATCGCCAAGCATCCAGTGCTTGCGGCAGAGGCCGATGTACTGGTCGTTCGCGCCGATGACGACCTGCGCGCCCTGCTTGACAACGCGGCCGTTTTCATCAAAGCGGGCGTTGAAGGCGGCCTTCTTGCCGCACCAGCAGATGGTCTTGACCTCTTCGAGCTTGTCGGCCATCACGAGCAGCTCGTAGCTGCCGGGGAAGAGGTCGCCCTTGAAGTCGGCGCGCAGCCCGTAGCAGATGACGGGAATGCCGCAGTCGTCGACGAGGTGGACGAGGTAGAGCACTTCCTCCTTCATCAGGAACTGTGCCTCGTCGACGATGATGCAGGCGTTTTCCTTGAGCTCTTCCTCGCTCATCGCGCGCATCTCGTGGAAGTAAGCGCAGGGGTACTCTAAGCCGATGCGCGAGTGCACCATGTGGTCGCCGTCGCGCGTGTCGAGCTGGGGCTTGCAGAGCAGCGTCTTCTGTCCGCGCTCTTCGTAGTTGAAACGCGTCATCAGCGCGTTGGCCGTCTTGCTTGAGCCCATTGCGCCGTACTTGAAATAAAGCTGTGCCATGGTCGTTGTTCTCCCTCTCTTATAGCCGCGCGCAAACGAGCGCGGTGTATTTTTTGAATGCGGTGGGGATGGCGGCGGCGTCGAACGCCGCGGCGTCCGCCCAGAATAGATCGTCGTTTTCGCCCGTCACGTCGGCGAAGTAGCCCTTCATATCCCACTCGATGTGGGTGAAGATGTGCTTCGCGCTGCCGGCGGAGGCGATGGAACCAGCCGTAAGCCCCAGCTGCGCGAGCGCGAGCGCCGCGCCCGCCTCGTCAAGGCTGCCCGGAACGCTCGGAAATTCCCACAGAGAGGCGAGAAGTCCCGTATCCGGACGCTTGCGCAGCGCGATTTTGCCGTCCCGGAAGAGCAGCAGCACCGTGCGCTCTTCGATCTTGCGCGCCTTTTTCTTTGCGCGCACGGGTAAAATTTCCGTGAGACCGTTTTTATACGCCGCGCAGATCGCCCGCGCGGGGCAAGCGCCGCACTTCGGCGCGCCGTTTGGCAGGCACACCGTCGCGCCGAGGTCCATCATCGCCTGGTTGTATGCGCCCGGACGCGCCGGGTCGATGGCTTCGTTGAGATGCGCCGTGAACTGCTTGCGCACCTTGGCGTCCATAATGTCGTCGGCGCAGCCGCTGACGCGCGCGGCGACGCGCAGCAGGTTCCCGTCCACCGCGGCGACCGGCTCGCCGAAGTTGATCGAGGCGATGGCGGCGGCGGTGTAGTCGCCGATGCCGGGGAGCGTTTTGAGACTTGCACAAGTGCGCGGCAACTCGCCGCCAAAGTCCGAGACGATGACCTTTGCCGCCTTTTGAAGATTCCGCGCCCGCGAGTAGTAGCCGAGCCCCTCCCAGAGCTTCAAGAGCCGTTCCTCCGGCACGGTGGCTAACGCCGCGGCGTCGGGCAGCTCTGCCATAAAGCGCTCAAAGTAGGGGATGACCGCGCTGACGCGCGTCTGCTGGAGCATGATCTCCGAGACCCACGTGCGGTACGGCGTGACGATGCTGCGCCACGGCAGCGTGCGGCCGCTGCGGTCGTACCACGCGAGGAGCGGGGGAGTCAGTGCCATTAAGTTTTCCCAATGTTCTGTCATCATATCATTTGTTAAAGCGCGCGGCGAAGCCGCAGCGACGGCAGAGCGCTTCGGAGGGCTTTCGCTGCGAAAAGCCCTCGCGCAGCGCGATCGCGCGCGGGGAATTCAGAATTTCGTCAAGCGGCTGGGTGAAGAGGTTCCCCAGCGGAATATCACCCTCGTGGTCGAGGCAGCAGGGAACAAGCGTGCCGTCACAGAGCACGCCGAGCTGGTCGCGCAGACCGTAGCAGAACTGCGCGCCGGATTCGTCTGCCGAAAGGTCGGGCCAGTCGAACTTGCCCGCGCGCTCTAAATACAGCCGCTCGCGCAGGCGGAAGCTGCCGTTTCTCATCTCGGGCCAGCTTTCCTCTGTGCGCGCGTGCAGAAAGTCGAGAATTTCGCCGTTGCGCGCATCCGCGCCGCCGTCGTTCCAGAGGCGCAGCGCGACGATGACGCCCTTTTCGGCGGCTTTTACGGCAAAATCCCACACCTGCGTCAAGTACGCAAGCTCCTGCTCGTCCGCGCCGTCGTTCCCCTCAAAGCTGTGGAGCGAGACGCTGATCTTGTGCAGGCTTTCGGCGGCAAGCAGCTCGTCTGCACGCTTTTGGAGCAGCGTGCCGTTCGTCGTGATGCAGGTCTTCATGTCCCGCGCTTTGGCGAGGGCGAGGAGCGTCGGCAGCTCGGGGTGCAGCAGCGGCTCGCCCATGAGGTGGAGGTAAACGTACTGCACATACCCTTCAAGGCGCGAGAGAACGAGGTCGAATTCCTGAGCACTCATCGTGCGCGGCGCACGCCGCGTCTTGGGGCAGAAGGAGCAGGCGAGGTTGCAGCAGTTCGTGATCTCGACATAGGCTTTTTTCAGCATCGCGCGGCTCCTTTCTGCGAAGATACAACTTTCGCTGTTAAAATTGCAAATATTTTACCACAACCGCGCGCGTTTGAAAAGCCTTTTCCCTTGCGCGCCCGCCGCGCGTCTGCTATAATCCTACAGACAAGCTTCCGTCCTCCGGAGTGAAAGGAGAAACCGATGACCGTTACCTTTATTGCCCACAGCGCGTATCTTGTCGAGTGGGACAAGTTCTATACGCTCTTTGACTACACCTACGAGCCCGACTACACGGGCGAGCTGCCGGAGCTGAACCCAGACAAGCCGCTGCTCGTCTTCGCGAGCCACAGCCACGAGGACCACTTCGATGCCAAGGTGTTCACACTTTTGGAAAAGTACCCCGACGCGCGCTTTTTCGTCTCGCGCGATACGCGCCTGACCGAGCGCAAGCGCCAGTGGCTCAACATTTCCGACGAAGCCTTTGCCCGCACGACCGTCCTGCGGCCCGACAGCATCCTGCTCACCGACGTCGCGGGCGAGGATTTGAGCATCCGCGCCATCAAGTCGACGGACATCGGCAACGCGTATCTCCTGCGCTGCGAGGGGAAGATGGTCTACCACGGGGGCGACCTCAACTGGTGGAACTGGGAGAGCGAGGGCAAGGCCTATTGCAGCAACATGACTGTCCACTATCACGCGGCGGTCGAAAAGCTCGCCTCCGCCGTGCGCAACGAGGCGACGGATAATAACATCGCGCCCGAGATCACGGCGGCGATGGCGCCGCTCGACCCGCGGCTGGGCGAGGGGAGCGAGGGCCTCGGCATCGAGTACCTTTTGAAGAATGTGACGGTGCGGCACGTTTTTCCGATGCATATGTGGAAAAAGTACGAGGTCATCGACCGCTATGTCGCCGCGCATCCGGACGAAGCGGACGTCATCGCGCGCATCACGCGCGAGGGGCAGTCATTTGAGATCTGAAAAAGGAAAACGGGTATCCGGCAAGGACCGGATACCCGTTGTTTTTTTGCATTCTTATTAAGAATAGACGGCGGACGGATGCACTCATTCCTGATCGGGACCGTCCAGCAGAGCCTCCTTCAGCGTGCGCCAGCCCAGCACCGCGCATTTGACGCGCGCGGGCATATGGGCGATATCGCGGAGAGCCGATGCCTCCTCCAGACTGTCGATCTCGTCCTCCGACGCTTCGCCCTGGATCATTTTCATGAAGGTGCTGCCGAGCTTCAGCGCGTCCTCCTTCTTTTTGCCGACGATCATGCCCAGCATGATATCCGCCGAGGCCTGTGAGATGGCGCAGCCGTCGCCGACAAACGCGCCGTCCGCGATCACATCGCCGTCCAGCTTCAGCTTGAGGAAAATGTCGTCGCCGCAGCTCGGATTCACGCCCTCGAGCACGATATCGGCGTCCTGTAAGTCGTGCTTGAACTCCGGATGCAGGTTGTGCTCGGTGAGAATTTCGTTGTAAAAGCTTCTATTTTCCATAACCCATTCGCTCCCTTAGCGTGGAAATGCTGCCGAGCAGCCGGTCGACCTCGGATTCTGTGTTGTAAAACGCAAGGCTTGCCCGCGCGGTGGACGGATGCTTCAGATAGGCCAGCAGCGGCTGCGCGCAGTGGTGCCCCGCGCGGATGGCGACGCCGTCGCTCGCAAGGATCTCGCTGATGTCGTGCGGGTGGACGCCGTCCACCGTAAAGGTGATGATGCCGCAGTGCTCCTCGGGGTCCTCGGCGCCCAGCACGTGGACGTGCGGCAGCTCACGCATCGCGTCCATCGCGCGGCGGGTCAGGGCGACCTCGCGCTCGTGCATCTGCGCAAAGCCGATATTTCCGACATAGTCGATGGCCGCGTGCAGGCCCACGGCGTCCGCCGCGTTGACCGTACCGGCCTCGAACTTGTGCGGCAGCTCGGCAAAGACCACGCCCTCGCGGGTGACGGATTCGATCATCTCGCCGCCGGTGAGGAACGGCGGCATAGCGTTCAGCAGGTCCTCGCGGCCGTAGAGGACGCCGATCCCCATGGGACCGTAGACCTTATGGCCCGAAAAGGCAAAGAAATCCGCGTCCAGCGCCTGCACGTCCACCGGGATATGCGGCGTGCTCTGTGCGCCGTCGACGACCATCACCGCGCCGACGCGGTGCGCCAGCGCCGCGAGCTCGCGGATGGGATTCACCCTGCCTAAGACGTTCGAAACGTGCGTGCAGGCCACGATCTTCGTTTTCGGCGTGATGAGCGGCTCGACCTTGTTCAGATCCAGCGTGCCGTCCATCCCGCATTCCATGAATTTGAGGGTCGCACCGGTCTGACGGCAGACCATCTGCCAGGGCAGCAGGTTGCTGTGGTGCTCCATGATGGACACGAGCACCTCGTCCCCGGCCTTCACGTGGGAAAGGCCGTAGCTGTAAGCCGCCAGATTGATGCTCTCGGTGGTGTTTCGCGTAAAGATGATCTCACGTGCGCTCTTCGCGTTCAGGAACGCCCGAACAGCCTCGCGCGCGTTTTCATAGGCCTCCGTCGCGGCAATGCTCAGCGGGTAGAGGCCGCGCAGCGGGTTGGCGTTCTGCGAGCGGTAGAATGCCGTCACAGCGTCCAGCACGCACTGCGGGCGCTGCGCTGTCGCGGCGTTGTCGAGATACGCGACATCCTGACTTTTGAGCAGGGGGAAATCATCCCGGTATGCATTTGCCATCTTACAGCACCTCCTCGAGCTCGGCAAGGATCGCGGCCTGCGCCGTTTCATCCCCGACTGTGCGGGCCAGCCGCTCGATGGCGGCGCGGGCCATGATGTTTTCCGCCTCCGCCGCGGAGATGCCGCGGCTCTCAAAGTAGAAGAGCGTGTCCTCGTCCAGCTCGCCGATGGTCGCACCGTGGTTGCCGACGACATTTTCCTCGGCGCAGAGGATGAGCGGCACCGTTTTGTTGGCGACGCCGTCGCCCAGCATCAGGACCGTCTCCTGCTCGCTGCCGACGGAGTCCGCGGAGCCCTTCTTAAAGTCGATGGTCCCGCGGAAGATCTTCTGCGCGTCGTCCTTGAGCGCACCGGCGGCATTGATCTCGCTCGTGGTCTTCTGGCCCCAGTGATTCACCACAAGGTTCATATCCACGGTCTGCTGCTTCTGACCCAGATACCCGATGCCCGCCGTAAAGCCCGCGCCGTCTCCGTTCAGCTCGAACTGGCCGTCGCTGTACACGTCGCCGCGGCCCAGCAGGACCTGGATCAGCTCGATCTGACCGTTTTCGGCGCATTCGCCGCTCGTCTCCAGACGGAGCACGGAATCCTGCGCCGCGTGCTGGATCTGCACCAGCCGCACCTTCGCGTCCTTTTCAACATGGAGCGCCGTGCGCACCAAAAGGCTCCTTTCCGCCTTCAGCGTTTCAAACACGGTGACGGTCTGGCCCGCGGGCACGTGGATGTCCACCGTCTTCTCGCCGCGCTCGCCAGAGCCAGTGATCTCAAGCCGCTCGGTCTGACCGGCGGCGGTGATTTTCTCTTCGCCCAAATCGTCGGCCTGCCCCCAGGCGATGGCCGTTTCGTTCACACCCAGCCGGTTCCAGGTGCGGGTCGGGAGCCGGTTGATCAAAATCGTATCGTTCATATCCAAACTCCTTTCAGCCGATGCTGCCCTTCATCTCGAGCCGGATGAGGTTATTCATTTCCACCGCGTACTCCACCGGCAGCTCCTTGGAGACATTGTCGGCAAAGCCGCTGACGATCATCGCGCGCGCGTCTTCCTCGCTCATGCCGCGGCTCATCAGATAAAAGACGGCTTCGTTGCTGATCGCGCCGATCTTGGCCTCATGGCCGATGGCCGCGTCCTTCGTGCGGATGTCCATTGCGGGGATGGTGTCGGAGCGGGACTCGGAATCCAGCATCAGCGACTGGCACGATACGGCGGACTTGGCGCCCTTGGCGCCCTTTTCCACGACCACGCTTGAGCGGAAGGTGCTGATGCCGCCGCTCTTGCTGATCGAGCGCGTGTTCATGTAGGAGCTCGTATTTTTGCCCACATGGACGACCTTTGCGCCGGTATCGAGGTTCTGCCCCGCACCGGCGAACGTGACGCCGGTGAACTCCATGCGGGAGTTGTCGCCCTTCAGGATGCTCATGGGGTACAGGCAGCCAACATGGGAGCCGAAGGAGCCGGAGATCCACTCGATGGTGCCGCCCTCTTCCACCAGCGCACGCTTGGTGTTCAGGTTGTACATATTCTTGGACCAGTTCTCAATGGTGGAATAGCGGAGCTTGGCCCCCTTTTTTACATACAGCTCCACGCAGCCGGCGTGGAGATTTGCCACGTTGTACTTTGGCGCGGAGCAGCCCTCGATAAAGTGCAGGCTCGCGCCCTCGTCCACGATGATGAGCGTGTGCTCAAACTGACCGGCTCCCTTGGCGTTGAGGCGGAAGTAGGATTGCAGGGGGATCGAGAGGTGCACGCCCTTGGGCACATACACAAACGAGCCGCCGGACCACACCGCGCCGTGCAGCGCCGCGAACTTGTGGTCGTGGGGCGTTACGAGCTTCATAAAGTACTTGCGCACCATGTCGGCGTATTCGCCCTTCATGGCGCTCTCCATATCGGTGTATACCACGCCCTCGGCGGCCACGGAGTCCTTGACGTTGTGGTACACGAGCTCGGAGTCGTACTGTGCGCCCACGCCGGCGAGGGATTCTCTCTCCGCCTGCGGGATGCCAAGGCGCTCAAAGGTCTCCTTGATATCCTCCGGCACGTCCTTCCAGTCGTTGCGCATTTTGGCGTTGGGGCGGACGTAGGTCGCGATATGGTCCATATCCAGTCCCTTGATCGACGGGCCCCAATCGGGGATCTTCATTTCGTTGTAAATTTGGAGGGACTCCAGACGGAACTGCTGCATCCACGCGGGATCGTTCTTCTCCTGCGAGAGCTTTTCCACGATCTCCGGCGTCAGGCCGGATTCCATGCGGTACGCGTCGTTCTCTTCGTCGCGGATGTCGTAGACGCTGCGGTCCACGTCCTCCACGTAGGTTTTTTCTTTCAAATCTGCCATGTCAGGAGCCTCCCGCCTCAGTCTTCCTTCAGGCTGCCGAAGCCCTTTTCGTTGATCTCCTCCACCAGCTCGGCGCCGCCGCTGCGGACGATGACGCCCTCTTCCATCACATGGGCCGCGTCCACATGGAGCGCCTCCAAAATGCGGGTGGAGTGGGTGATGATGAGAAGCGAGCCGTGCGTCCGCTCGCGGAACAGGCGCACGCCCTCGCTGACGGTGCGGACCGCGTCGACGTCGAGGCCGGAGTCGGTCTCGTCCAGGATGGCGAGCTTCGGCTCGAGCATCAGCATTTGCAGAATTTCGGCCTTTTTCTTCTCGCCGCCGGAAAAGCCCACGTTCAGGTCGCGCTCGGCATAGATCTCGTCCATGTGCAAAAGGGCCATGGTCTCTTTGAGCTTTTTCTTGAAGTCCCACAGGCGCAGGCGGTCGCCGGTCTTCTGCTCGAGCGCGCTGCGGATGAACGCGCTCAGCGTTACGCCCGGAACCTCCAGCGGATTCTGGAAGGACAGGAAAATGCCCTTTTTCGCCCGCTCGTTGACGGGGAGCGCGGTGATATCCTCACCGTCGAACAGAATCGAGCCTGCGGTGACGCTGTAGGCCGGATTGCCGGTGACGGCGTAGCCGAGCGTCGACTTGCCGGTGCCGTTCGGCCCCATGAGAACATGGGTCTCGTCCTGACCGACGGTCAGATCCACGCCGTGCAGGATCTCCTTTTCCTCGACCCGCACGTGCAGGTCACGGATCTCCAAAAGTGCCTTACTCATAATTAACCACCTTATTTTCATTCCGTACCGCAGGGACGGTCCGGTGTTTTTTCATTTGCGCGCATGAACTGCGCCATCGTATGATTGTCGATATAGGTATTGATCTGGTCCTCAAGCCCCTGCCAGAACAGGCGCGCGTCACAGTCGCAGGACCGGCCGCAGCCCGATTTCTCCTCGGACTGGCACGAGATCGGCGAAAGGTCGCCCTCCACCGCCCGCAAAATTTCGCCCACGGGGTAATCCTCCGGCGAACGGGTCAGGCGGTAGCCGCCCGCTTTGCCCACGGCGCTTTCGACCAGCTCGGCCCGGCTCAGGGATGCCATGATGCTTTCCAGATATTTTTTGGAGAGCTGCTGGCGCTGGGCGATATCGCTGAGCCGCAGCCATTCTCCGCCGCCGTGCTCCGCCATGTCGAGCATGGCCCGCAGCGCATAGCGCCCCCGGGAGGAGATCATCATGAGCAGCGCCCCCTTTCCTTCAAATGCCTACCTTGTAGATAGGAATTGTAACGCGTAATTCCTACCGTGTCAATAGGCATTTATAAAAAATTGCGCTATCCGCCGCTTTTTGCCACTATTCCCTGATTTTTGCCCGGTCTCCCGCCGCTTTTATGGGCAGGGGAGAGAAAAAAGCAGGCGGCGTGACTTGCGTCACGCCGCCTGCTGCTTGCGGAAGATAGCGATTTTATTTTTTCTCCGTCCACGGGTGGTATTTGCGCGACTGCTCGGCGGTCATGCCGAAGTAGCGCAGATCCGTGCGGCCGTACTGGTCGCCCCAGGTGACGTCAATGTGGTACCGGCGGCCGTCGAGCCCGGCAACGGTCCAGATATGGCTGTCGTTGAAAAGGGCGGTGCAGTCGATGCCCTCAAGCTTCAAGAGCAGATTGTAAGCGCCCGTGTAGCCGTCGCACACGGCAAGACCGTCGACCAGCGCGCCGTAGGCGAGGTGGCTGAGCGAATCGTCGCCCGCCTTGTCGTCATAGCGGCAGTGGTCGCACAGCCATTGGAAATAGACCTTTGCGATCTCGTACTGGGTCATGTCATAGCTCAGCTCGCCGCTCTCCCAGAGAGAGTCGTGCACCCGGATGGCCGCGGCGAGCGTTTTGGCGCGGTAGGTCTCGAGCTGCGCGTCCGTGCAGGCGGTGGAGGAGAACGTGAGCACGACCTTGCCCGTGGAGTACGAGCGGCAGGACACGGCGTTGTACATCTGCTCGCAATAGGTCTTCACGCAGGAGGTGAACGCCTGCGTCAGCGCGCTTGCGGTGGCGGCGGTGAGCGCCTTGGCGTATTGGAGTGTGATGGTGTGCTCGCCGCGCGCGAGCATATCACGCACGAGCGCGTCGATGGCGGCGGTGTCCTTGGCCGACGTCGGGAGAGACGTTTTCTGCGGGGCCTTGACAAGGCCCGCGAGCGTCGCGCCCTTGGCGGAATGATAGGGCGCGACCGTCCAGGTGAGCGTCAGGCGCGTCTCCGGCTCGACCACGCGCGTCAGAAGCGACGCGATCTCCGCGCGGCTCACGCTGCGGTCGGGATAGAAGCTGCCGGCTTCATCCATGCCGGCGAGCAGTCCCCGGCGGTACATCAGCAGGATCTCGCTGCGGTACGGCGTTTTGGTCGTCACGTCGGTGATGAAGTCGCCGCTCGCGTAAGCGGAGGTGACCAGCTCGGCGTTGCTCTCCTCGTACCACTCCGACGGCAGGGCAAAGGCGAAGATGCCTGCCATCTGCGCGCGCGAGGCGGGCAGGAGGTAGAAGCCCTCAAAGCTCGTGTCGAGGAGCTTTTCGCCCTGAAGGTAGTCAACATAAGGCTGGTACCAGCTCTTGCCGAGCGGAGCGGCGGGGATGCAATCGTCGCTCCCCGTTGTGTAAATGGCGTGCAGGCGCGCGGCGATGGTCAGCATCTCGGCGATCGTCACATTGCCGCCCGGCGCAAAGGCGTTTTCGCCGCGGCCGCTCAGAAGCCCGTATTCATAGGCCGAGATGACCGAAGGGGCAAACCAGTCGCCGTCCGTCACGTCGCCGAACTGCCCTTCATAGGCGCGCAGCGGCACAAAGGGGGAGGAGGACTCGTCGGTCGCCGTCTTATCCTGCGCGGGGGCGGCGTTTTCCTGTGGGGACTCTTCGCTGTAGGCAAAGGCGCTGATGCTCAGTGCAAGCGTGAGCGCCGCGAGGAGCAGCACAAAGCGGAACTTCATGGCGTCTTTTCTCTCTTTCTCACATTCTCGGAATCTGCGCGGGGCGTTACGGAACGATGATGTTCTGCTCGTCCGCGGTGATATCGGCAGCATAAGGGTTGAGCATCGAGTTGGTCATCGCGAGCACCTGCTCGGGGTCGAGCGCGTAGACCGACATCCCCTTGTACCAGCCTGTGCCGTCGCCGGGCAGGGTGGCAAAGCTGATGGCGTCCATGCCGCCCATGGAGAGCGCTTCGTTGGCAAGCCAGACGAGGTTGCCGAGCGTCAGGTCGGTCTTGACGTATTTGAGGAACGTCTCCGCCATCGCGGGCACGTTTTCCAGCTTCATCAGCTTCTGCGCGACCGTCTTCAGAAATGCCTGCTGGGTCTCGATGCGGCCCAGGTCCTGCCGCCCGCCGTAGCCGGTGTTGTCGTTGTTGTGGCGGAAGCGCACGACCTCCATGGCCTGCTGGCCGTTCAGCTTCTGGGGCCCGGCCTTGAAGTGGATGTGAAGGTCCTGATAGGGGTCGTCATAGTCCATATCGCAGGGCACGTCGAATTCCACGCCGCCGATCTGATCGACAAGCGCGATGAAGCCCTTCAGGTCGACGGAGACGTAGAAGTCCACGGGAATGCCCAGAAGGTCCTCCACTTCGCTTCTCAGCAGCTCCGTGCCGCCGTTGTTGTAGGCGTAATTGAGCTTGTGGCCGTTGCTCATCAGCGAGTCGCGCGGGAGACTGACGACGTCGATCTTCTTGTTCTCCGCGTCAAAGCGCATGAGCATATTCGTGTCGCTGCCGCCGGCGTCGTTGTCCACGCCGTAAACAAGGATGGTGTAGCAGTATTTTTTGCGTTCCTTGCCGTTGGAGATGGTCTGGATGGCATTGGCATCCTCATCCTGCGCGCTGTCCTGCCCGGTCTGCGTGCTGGCGGGGTCATCCGTGACAGGCTCCGGCGCGCGCACGACATATTTGACCGCCCCCACGACCGCCACAGTCAGAAAAAGAAGCGACAGAAGCGTCACGACGACGCGTTCGCCCCGGCTGCCGGACTTTTTCTTTTTCCGCTTTTTGGTATTTTTCCTGCGGTGCGGCACGTCATCAAAGTAGGGCTCGTAATAGTCCTGTTTTCTCATCTCATTGCTCCGTTCTGTTTTCTTTTGGTTGACAATAACAGCATTCTACCCTGTGCGGCGGACGGATGCAAGAGGAATTTTCATCGCCCGGACAGAACGCCTGTATCCTATAGACGAAAAATCGCGAAAAAGGTTTCAGATGCCCTTGTATTTTTTTCGCGTGGCCATGCCGCCGCGGATGTGCCGCTGGGCCTTGTTCTCGTCGAGCACCTCCTTGACCTGAAGGTACAGGCAGCGGTCAAATTGGGGCAGACGGTCCTGCAGGTCCTTGTGAACGGTGGATTTGCTCACACCGTATTTTTTCGCCGCAGCGCGCACGGTGGCGCGGTTTTCGATGATGTAGGCCGCCAGCGTGCGGGCTCGTTCTTCCATATTTCCCTTCATGCAGCAACACTCCTGACTCATGTTGCTCCATCTATATGCGCCCCAAAGGGGAATATGCGCGGGAGGAATGAATATGCGGCAAAAACATTGCGTGCCGGAGCGGGAGCGTGCTATAATCGCCCTGACCGCGCCGGAGACGGCGCAGACTGAAGCGACAGGGAGGCCCTGCATGGAAAATAAACTCATCCGCAGCAAATACTTTTTATACCTGACCGAATTTTTCTCGGGAATGTCCGTTATGGCGGTCGAGCTCGGCGCGAGCAGGCTCATGGCGCCGTATTTCAGCTCGTCGCAGATCGTGTGGACCGTGATCATCGGCGTCATCATGATCGCGATGGCGATCGGCAACGTCTGGGGCGGCAAGCTCGCCGACCGGAGCGCGACACCGGACAGGCTCTACCGCCGCCTCATCCTCGCGGCCATCTGGATCGCGCTCATTCCGTTTGTGGGACGGTATCTCATCGCGGGCATCTCGCTGCTGCTGGCGCTTTTTGTGACGAAAAACTTCCTCGTCTGGGCGGCGCTCGCGGCGTGCCTTGTGATCTTCGCGTTCCCGTGCGTGCTGCTCGGCACCGTCACGCCGTCGCTCACGCGCTTCACGGTCGACAACCTCGACGACACGGGCAAGACCGTGGGCAGGCTCAACGCGCTCAACACCATCGGCAGCATCATCGGAACCTTCGTGCCGACGTTTGTGACGATCCCCGCCGTCGGCACGGCGGCAACGTTTTTGATCTTCTCCGGTGTGCTCGCGGCCATCGGCATCGCGTACTTCGTGTTCGAGAAGAAAAAGAGCGTGCCGGGGATCGTCTCCGTCCTTTTGATCGCTGGACTGTGCTTTGCCCTGCCGTCTTACAGCTTCGCCTTCTGGCAGAGCGACATCACGCTTGAGGACGAGTCCATCTACAACTATTTGCAGGTGCAGGACGACGCGAAGCGCACGACGCTCTCGACGAACGTCCTCTTCGGCGTGCAGAGCGTGCAGGTCAAGGGAGACGCGCTGACGGGAATGTACTACGACTATGCCCTTGCCGCGCCCTGCATGGCGGGTATGGACGGCACGGACAATGAAGGCCGCAGCGTGATGATCCTCGGCATGGGCTCGGGCACGTACGCGAGCTACTGCGCACGCTACTTCCCCGGCGCGAGCGTGCAGGGCGCGGAGATCGACGAAAAGATCGCCGGCATTGCCTCGGACTACTTCGGCCTGCCCGACAGCGTGACGGTTGCGGTCGAGGACGGGCGCGCGTATCTCGCCGCGAGCGAGGAGCGGTTCGACGTCATCATGGTCGACGCCTATCAGGATATCACCATCCCGTTCCAGCTCTCGAGCGTCGAATTTTTCACGGAGGTGCAGCGCCATTTGAAGCCGAACGGCGTGATGGTGGTGAACCTCAACATGACGTCGGCGGAGAACGGCTCGATCAACGAATACCTCTGCGATACGATGGCGAGCGTTTTCAAGTACACCGTCACCGCGCCCGTGAGGGGCAACACGAATACCGAGGTCTTCTGCACGGACGCGGATGACTGGGAGGAAACGTTTCTGCGCAGCGTCGCGCGCCTGAGAGACCGCGATTACGCCGACATGATGCGCACGGTGTACTCCAAGCTCACGCCCTATGAGGGCGGAAGCTGCATCCTGACGGACGACAAGGCGCCCGTGGAGGTGCTGGGGATGCGGGTGCTCGACGAGCTCATCGGCGATGAGCTCAAGTACTACAAAGACGAGCTGAAAACCGGCGGGTTATCCGCGCTGCTCGGCGGCTGAAGATAGAAAAATGCCCGCGCCAACGGCGCGGGCATTTTTTACAGGATCAGCATTAAAACAGGAATGACGACAAAGCAGGCGAGCGTGGAGAGCGCCGCGCCCTGCGCGGCGAACTGCTCGTCCGCGCCGTAGTCCGCGGCGGCAACGACCGTCTGCGTCACGACGGGCATGGCCGTCTCTACGAGCAGCACGCTGCGCGCAAGGCCCTCAATGCCGAGCAGCGCACACAGCGCGAACGACACCCCCGGCACGAGCAGAAAGCGAAAGATCATCACGATGGCAAGGTCGCGGTCAAGACGGAGATTTTTCAGTCCGATCTCGTGGATGATATAGCCCGTGAGCAGCAGGGCGAGCGGCGTGACGAGGTTATTCATGTACTTGCAGTAGCTCATCACGAGCGGCGGGAGAGAAACGCCCGTAAAGACGAGCACAAAACTCAAAAGCACGCCGATGACGGCGGGCGTGGTCAGAAACTTTTTGAGCATCCGGCGGTCAAAGCCGCCGCCGTCGCCCGACCAGCGCACGAGCGAGAGCCCCACGAGCTGGACAAAGCTCGTGTTGACAAGATAGTAGAGCATGACATAGGGCGTGCAGGTTTCGCCGAATAGCTCGGTGCACATCGGAAGGCCGATGAAGATGGCGTTTGACACTGAGCACATCATCATAAAGACGCCGAGCTTCCTGCGCGGCAACTTCAGGAGCCTGCCGACGAGCAGCGACAGCAGGAACGCGCCGACCGTGGAAAGAAGCGGCACGAGCAGAAAGCCGAGCGAGAGCGCGAGCAGCTCGTGCGTCAGGTTGTTTGTCAGCCCGTAGACGCACATACAGGGGATGGCGACAGACATGGTGAACTTGCTGATAAAACGCTTGGCCTGCGGGCTCATCCAGCCCATGGCCGCGCAGAAATAGCCCGTGGCCGTCAGCAGCAGGATGATGGTGACGGACGCGACGGCGTGAAGGAACGTGTCCATAAAAAAACACCTCGCAGCGGAATGTAGATTTCAGTATATCAGCTTTGCGGCAAAAGACAAGAGAGGAAAAGTGGGTTGCAATGCCCCGCGGGATGGGCTATGATGAAAGGAAGCAGGAACCCTTTGAACACATCAGAGAAGATCGAGAGGAGTTTTATTGTTATGAAGGCAGCGCTGGTCATTATGGCGGCGGGCATGGGCTCGCGCTACGGCGGCAGCAAGCAGGTGGACGGGATCGGCCCGAACGGGGAGATCCTGATGGAATATTCCGTTTTCGACGCGCTGCGCGCGGGCTTTACGAAGGTGGTCTTCATCATCAAGCCCGAGATGCGCGATTTGATGGAGGAGCTGGTCGGCAAGCGCCTTGCAGAGCGCAAAACGGCGGAGGGCGAAAAGGTCGAGGTATGCTACGCATATCAGGACTTTTCGAGCGTTCCCTCTTTTTACAAGGTGCCCGAGGAGCGCGTCAAGCCGTTTGGCACGGTGCACGCGCTGCTCTGCGCGAGAGAGTGCGTGAGCGAGCCGTTCGTTGTCATCAACGCCGACGACTATTACGGCGTGGACGCGTTCAAGACGATCTATCAGGAGCTTTCCGAGCTTGCCGAAACGGGCGAGGGAACGATGGTCGGTTACGACCTTTGCAACACCGTGAGCGAGCACGGTACGGTCACGCGCGGCGTGTGCCACGTGAACGAGCAGGGGATGCTCGACCGCGTGGTGGAGACGTTCCACTTAAAGCCCTGCGACGACGGCCAGATCCGCGACATTCAGGAAAACGGCGACGGCCCGGTCTACGCGCCCGAAACGC